>Ga0180430_10004158_pt1 | contig 12277 bp, 8 predicted proteins | sample SS_ome_9_FD_132999 | JGI IMG/M metagenome (GOLD analysis project Ga0180430, IMG submission 132999) | Hypersaline lake sediment archaeal communities from the Salton Sea, California, USA - SS_1_S_2 metaG | ecosystem: Environmental > Aquatic > Non-marine Saline and Alkaline > Hypersaline > Sediment... | reverse complement strand
TCGCCCTATCCTCATCAGCACCCTTCAGTCCGGAACGGTCCAGTCCCGGATCCTCAAGAAGCACGGAAAGGTCGGACTCGAAGAAGTCTGGCTCACCAATGAACTCGACAACCATCACGGCGGCGTGCTGCTCCTCGACGGATACCTCTACGGCACGAGCCTGTTCAAGAACAGGGACAAGTGGGTGTGCGTCGACTGGGAGACCGGTTCCAAAAAGTATGCCACAAAAGGCGTGGGCAAGGGCTCGCTGACCTGCGCCGACGGAATGTTCTACACGCTGAGCATCGACCGCCTCATGGGGCTCGTGAAACCGTCACCGGAGGTCTTTGAACTGGTCAGCGCCTTCGAGATCCCCGAGGGGGGCGAGGGAAAGAGCTGGGCCCATCCCGTCGTGTGCAACGGGCGGCTCTATGTGCGCCACGGGGAGTTTCTTTACGTCTACAATGTGGGGAGCGGGAGTTGAGTCCTGTGATTTTCCGATCACTGACACGCGTAAAACAAGAAACGGCCGAGGAGCTCTGAAACAGTGAGAGAGAGAAACGCTCCCTGAACCAGTAAGGCTGGAGCTCTCTTCTTGAAACGCACTGCGCCGAGGCAAGCGCCGCCAAGAAGTAGGAGCGCCCCCTGAAAGACGATGAGCCATCGTTCGGGCTCGACCCTTTGCTTCAATCCTTCCGGGACCTCCCAGCCGGCAGCGCTCGACGTTGCCGCTGCGAGGAGGATTCTCGCAACCACGATCACAATCGCGATCACTGCCAGCCGCTTGAGGAGAGGAGCGTCCTTTCTGTATGCCACACCGAGCGTCACGGAGCCGAGAAGAAGAGCGGTCGAGAAGAAGGTGGCCACCGTCAGCCAACTGTCCCAGGCGGGCACGGTGCGTAGCATGTAGACCTTCGCCATGCTGAAAATGAGCCCCACTCCCATGAGTGCGGCAGTTGAAGCGACGAGAGCTCTCGTTCTCAGAGAGCCTATTTTCAAGAACTCGATCAGGGCAAAAAAGACTCCCGCACCGACGAAAAGGAGTAGCGCCAGAATCTCCCTGCTCAGCCAGGACGTCTCGAGGCTGTTCAGCATCTTGTAGGCGTTGAGTGGAGATTTCAGGTGAAAGATGGACGACAGAAGCGCCGCGGTAAGGACGATTCCCGTGGCGAGAAGTACGCGCCGGCCCGTCGAATCGATCTCCCGGTCCGCCAAGAGGAGAAAGACGCTCAGCAACAAGAAGGTGCCCACAGCCATCTGGCTCAAGACGGTAAAAAGTACGAGCGCCCACTCACCGTCCACGTCACACCTCCTCTCTGTTCGCCACGTCGGCATTCTGGTCGGTGGCTCTGTGTGCGTCCGCGTGAGGAGTGATCACCAGAGACGGCTCGGTCAGCTTCTTGTCGGGCAGCGGAAAGATGGCGGGTGTCGCGCCGTGTGACGCTTCGAGCTCTTCCATCCCGCCCGATTCGAGGGCCCGCATGGGGCAGGCCGCAACGCAGGCGGGCGGTTTTGCCTGAGCGACCTCATCGCTGCAGAAATCGCACTTGGTCATTGTCCCCGTCGACGCGTTCATCTGGGGTGCGTCGTAGGGGCAGGCCATCGCGCAGTAGCCGCACCCCACACAATCGCCCTCGTCGATCGACACGATACCATCGGCGCGCTTCTTCATCGCCCCCGTGGGACAGGCTTCAACGCAGACCGGCCGTGCGCAATGGTTGCACGAGATCGACAGGTGATAGGCAAAGACGTCGTTTTCCCACGCCTGGCGCTTCGGCATCCAGCCGCCGCCGCAGATCTCATAAACGCGGCGCCAGAGCCGGCCCACCTCCAGATCGTGCTTGTCCTTGCACGCCACCTGGCACGCCTTGCATCCCGAACAGGAGGCGGAGTCGAAATAGAAACTCTTCGTCATTCAGACCTCCTTCAAGCCTTCTCGATCTCGACCATGATCGTGTGCTGCGCGTTGCCGAAGGCGAGGGGCGTCCACTTCTCCGAGGAGAGGGTATTCACCGACCCCCTGCGATCGATCCCCTTCTCGTCGGGCGTCCACCAGGCGCCCTGGGGAATGGCCACCGCGCCCGGTATGATCCGCCGCGTCACCCTGCAGGGCGAGATCAAGACGCCGCGATCGTTGAAGACCCTCACGCTGTCCCCGTCGGCAATCCGCCTCTGGGCGGCATCGAGAGGATTGACGAAGACCCGCTGGGGGAAAGCCTCCTCGAGCCAGTCGACGTTGTCGTGCGTCGAGTGCACCCTGCGGGCGAAATGGTAGCCGATCACCGAAAGCGGAAAGCGCTCCGCCTCGGGTCCGAAGGAACTCTCCCACTCCCGGATGTACTTCGGCACGGCGGGAACCTCGTCGGGTTTCGCCAGATCGCGCAAGGTGCTCGAAAAGATCTCGATCTTTCCCGACGGCGTGCGCAGGGGGTGTTTCTCCGGATCGGCTCTGAAATCGGAAAAGGTCACCATCGGCTCTGTGACCGGAACCGAGTAGACACCCACGTTCGACTTTTCGAACTCTTCCAGGGTCGGGATATCGGGCAGCCCGGTGGTGCGGTATTTTTCGATGATCCATCGCACCCACTCCCTCTCGTCGCGCCCTTCGCGATAGGCGTCCCCCACCCCGAGGCGGTCGGCGAGCTCGGCGCAGATCTGATAATCGCTCTTCGATTCGCCGAGGGGTTCCACCAGCTTTGGGCTGAAGATCACGCTGTTGCCATATTTCCACCCGTCCTGGATCCCGATCACCTCGAACTGGGTGCACGCGGGGAGCACGATATCGGCGAAACGCGCCGAGGGCGTGAGGAAGTTGTCCTGCACGGCGATGAATTCCACGAGATCTTCCCGCTGCAGGATCTCGGCGGTGCGGTTGATGTTGCCGTGCTGGTTGATCAGGCAGTTGGACGCCACCGCATAGATCAGCTTGATGTCGCTCTCGAGCCTCTCCACTCCCTTGACGCCCTCTTGCGGGCCCATCTCGGTGCCGCGCGTGACCGCCTCCGTCCAGAGGAAGACCGGAATCCGCGCCTTGACCGGATTGCGGCCGCTGGGGAAGACCGACCACCACGGGCGCCAGCCCGGTTGCTGGGCCAGCCCGCTCGCCCAGCCGCCGGGGACGCCCACGTTGCCGGTGATCGCGGCGAGCACGCACCCGGCGCGCACCGCCTGCTCGCCGTAGGCGCGGCGCTGCATGCCGTAACCCTGATACAGCACGGCCGGCTTGCGGGTGGCGTACTCGCGCGCGATGCGGGCGATGGTCTTCCGGGGGACGGCGCAGACCGCTTCGGCCCACTCGGGCGTCTTGGGAACGCCGTCCCTCGTCCCCAGAATGTAGTCGGAATAGGACTCCTCGTTCTCGGCGCCCTCGGGCATCTGGGAGCGGTCGAAGCCGACGCAGCACCTCCTCACGAACTCCTTGTCGACGAGATCCTCCGTGATCATCACATAGGCCATTGCGCTCATCATCGCCACATCGGTGCCCGGACGGATCGGCACCCACTCGTCGGCGAGGCTGATCGTGGAGAGGGTCATGCGCGGATCGATGCAGACCACCCGCGCGCCATTGCGGCGGGCCTCCTTCAGGAGAAAATCGGTGTTCGTGCCGTCGCGCATCTCGGCGGGATTCCAGCTCCACATGATGATGTACTTCGAGTTCAACCAGTCCTGGCGGTGGTTGCCGGTGACGCTCGTCCCGTAGACCGTCGGTGTCGCTTTGGAGATGCACGCCCACGAATAGCTGTTGTAGGTGCCGAGCGATCCGCCGAGGAGATTCATCAGCCTCACGGCGGTCTGCTTGCCGTTGGTGTTGCTGTAACCGCCCGTGCCGTAGGGGACGAAGAGGGCGCTGTTGCCGTGAACTTCCTTGATCCTCTTGATCTCACCCGCGACCCGTTCGAGAGCCTCGTCCCAGCTTATTCTGGCAAACCGGCCCTCACCCCGTTTGCCCACTCTTTTGAGGGGGTACTTCAGCCGGTCGGGATGATACTGCCTGCGGCGGTAGGCGCGTCCCCTCAGGCAGGCGCGGAGCTGGGGATCGGCGATCGTGTCGGCCGCTCTGTCGTCGGTGCCGAGGCGGGTGATGACCCCGTCCTTGATATGAGCGACGAGCAGGCACTTTCCGCCGCAGTTGTGCGCCGGGCAGCAGACGCGAACGATCTTCTCGCCCGGCGACGGTTCGAGGTCGCCGCCGTAGACGAATCCGAGGTTCAGCAGACCGGCCAGGGCGGCGTTCCACTTGATAAAACAGCGCCGGTCGAGGGTCGACTCCTTGGCGAGGTTTTCGAGAAAAGCTTTTGCGGTCATGGGCGATACTCCGACTTCGCTCCCTCAACGGTACCAAAACTGATGCGGCTTTCCCTCTAAGCGGTTTTATTACTTGGTCTCTATACTTAAATGACTCACCACAGAGCTCGCAGAGAACACAGAGAAAGGTCAATCGTCCGCGGTCGGTATATTCCCTCAACTTTATTCTTGATGCAAACGACAACCTGTCTTACATAACTACGACAAGTTGTCGTTCCTTCACCGGCCCACGGATCCTCGCCGATGAAAAAAACAACACTGGCCAATGCCGAACTGGCGGTCATGGACCTGCTCTGGGAGGAGAACCCGCTGACGGCGCGCCAGATCCGCGAGCGGCTCTATCCCGACGCGAACAAGGCGCAGCACGGCACCGTCCAGAGGCTCCTTCAGCGGCTGGAGGACAAGGGATTCGTCGAGCGCGACCGGAAAGTGCCGGTCCATCTCTTTTTCGCGGCGATGAGCCGGCAGGACTACGGGTGCAGCGAGATGGAGTCGCTTGCGGCCAAATTGACCGGCGGCTCGTTCGCCCCGCTGATCGCCCACCTGGTGGAGCAGAAGAGGATTTCACGCGCCGAGATCAAGCGGCTGCGGAAAATTCTCGAAGGCGAGAATAAAAGGAGAGAGCACTCATGACTGACCTCCTCATCTCGCTCGCTCTCGCAATCGTGGCCTGGGCGGTTCACGCCCACGCAAAACACCCTGCGCTGTCGCACCTCGTCCGGTTGCTCGTCCTCGTGAAGCTGGTGACTCCGCCGGTGATGACCGTTCCGCCCGTCGGCGTGGAGGGGCTCGACGATGAGCTGGACGGGGAATTGATCGCCGCAGGCACGATGATCGGTGAGCACGCAGAGCGTGACGGTGACGGAAAATAATCGATGAACAAACGCCATTTATTGCCCCTCGGGCTCTTGCTGGTCGTCGGAATCGGCGCTGTCGTGACCGGATTCATCTTTCTCTGGTCCGACAGCGACGCGCCCGGCACAGTGTCCGACCACACACCGCTTTTGCTCGACAAGGACATCGAGAAGACCGCTCCCTTCGACCTCGATCTGATCGGCGAGATCGCCGAGGAGCCTGAGTCGTTCGACGATCCACCGGTCGACGAATCGGTGCGGATCGACCTGCCGACCATGACGGGCGACCTCGGCTATCTGATGGTGCAGGTGTGGGACGGAGAGCCCGGCGTTCCGGCCGCGGAGGCTGATGTTTTCTTCCTCGACGTTTTTGAGTTCTCACTCGACCGATTCGAGGACGACGCGCTCACCGATCCCTATGCCCAGCACTGGAGCACTCTGGCAGAGAGCAGAGGCGAGAAATTCAACACCGACGCCCAGGGGAGGGTCGAGTTGCCGCCCGTGGAGGAATGGGCGATAATCACCGCCCAGCGCTCCGCGCAATCGGGAATTCGGGGGATGTACGGCTTCGCCAGGGTGGAACGCGAGCACCGCGCCGTGGAGACGATCATCTTGCGACCCGACGAGACGGTGACGGTCCGCGTCGTTGACGGCGAGGACGAGCCCGTGGCCGGCGTACCGGTCGGCGTGGTCCAGCACGTGCCGGTTGAGAACGACCCGGAGAAGCTCTGGGAGCAAATGAAGCAGCTCCAGGAGTACAGGGCCAAGATCGAGGAGTACGTCCGGGCCAATCCTTCGCAAAAAGATGCCGCGCAGGGAAGGATGCGCGATCTGGAGCAGAGGGAAGGCAAGCTCAATCGCGCCCTGCGCCAGGCCAAGGCCGACTACGGCAAGCGGTCGAAGAAACGGGGTGGTACGGCGCGCGGCGAAAAAAAGAGGCCGCAGACCTCGAGCCGTCCTGAGCTGCGCGCACGGCGCTACACCGACGAAGAGGGCATCGCCCTCTTCAGGCACTTCCAGGTCTACCGCCACGAACGGGAGGGCTGGTGGCCCGAGCACCTCGTCGATCAGTTTGAGGCGGTGCTGCTCATGCCGCTCGAGCAGCCCGGGGGGAGCGCCTTTTCCGGCCGGCCGGTGTCGTCCGATACGATCGAGCTGCACATGCCGCCCACGGGCAGCATCGCGCTCCGCACTGTCGACCTCGACGGCCGGCCCTATCGCCACCCGGTCAACGGCGCGCTCCACGTGGAGCTCACCGACGCCCCTCCCTGGACGCGCGTGCAGGTGCGCAAGGAGCAGAACGAGGAGGCGATCGTCTTTCCCTTCGCCGGCCTCGGGCTCCGGTTCAGAGCGCACTGCCGGCTCGACGACAACGACTTCACCTGGGAGTTTCCCACCTTCTTCGGCCCGAGCACTCCGGGCGAACGGATCAACGTCGACATGGTGGTGGCACCCGACGCCGGTATGCTCCATGGCCGGCTGATCGACGGGAGGGGCCAGCCGCTCGCCGGCGCGGAACCCGCCTTCCTGATCAGCAGCCACTCGGGAAGGCTCGAGGGCGAGGAGGTCACCCTCGACGAGAGAGGCCGCTTTCACCTCCCCTACCACGTACGCGAGCCGCACGCGGCGCCTTTCCGATTGGAGATCCGGCGGAACGACGTGTCACCGACGGCCGGGCGGGCGATGACGCTCGACGAGCTCCCCGAGGCGAGGGTGATCGATCTCGGCGACCTGCGCATCGACGCCCTGGGCCGGATCGCCCTCGGCACCGTGGTCAACGATCTCGGCGAGCCGATCGAGGGAGCGACCATCCAGCTCCAGCGTGAACGCGCGCGGGGCGGCGGTAATCCGCGGCTCGAGTTCGTCAACGAGGATTTCACATCGGTCCGGACTGACGACAAAGGGCGATTTGAGCTGTTCGGCGATCTCGACGAGGGGCGCTATCGGCTGCACGTCGAGGCGGACGAACACTTTCCCGTCGACACTCCAGACCTCGGGCGCGGCGATCCGCTCGAGCTGACTCTCGATCGCAAAGCGAGGGTGGTCGGCACCGTGCTGACTCCGACCTGGATGCCGGCCAACAGCGTGCGCGTGCGGCTCGAGTCGATGGCCGACCCGCAGCAGAAGCGCGACGATCAGGTGCACGATCACGAGGGCAAGAGGTACATCTACTTCGACTGGGTCAAGCCCGGGATCTACAACATCGTGATCCGCACGCGCGACTTCCCCGATCCCTTCCTGCGGATCGACGGGGTCGAGATCGCGGCGGGGCAGATCGACATTCATCCGAGATTGCGCGATCTCGACCTCGGCCGGTTCCTTTATCGTTTCGAGGTGACCGCTGTCAACGATCGCGGCGAGAAGTTCCAGCCGAACAGGCCGCTGCTCGCGCGGATCTTGCGACCGAAGGGAGAGACCGGGTTCGTCGGCTTTCCGTGGACGAACGGCCGGACCGAGATCTTCAGCGTCAGCCCATCTCTCGATGTGTGGCCCGAGGCGCAGGGCTATCACGCGGAGCCCACGGTTCTGGTCCACGGCCAATGCGCGCTCACCTTTCTAAAGATTCCGCCCGTCGAAGTGCACGTCCCCGGCTTGCGCCAGATCGTCGGCACCATGCCGGTCTGGATCGGAATAAAACGTGCGCCGGTACACGATTCAGGCTCCGGCTTTCCGAACAGGCTCGAGGTCTGGGACGGTCGCAGCAAACGGATGGCCGGGTGGTACGGCAAGACTTCCAGGGCGACCTACGCTTCCCTCGGTCAGGACGAGATCGCGCGGATCGAACTCTCCCGTGACGGTCTCTACCAGCTGGAAGCCTACATGGGCGGCCGGAAGGCCCACATCGAGTTCGGAACGGCCGAGGTCAATCTCGAGCCGGGCGAAAAACCGCAGAAGGTGACGGTGACCATCTTCACCGACGAGGTGCGGGCCGTGCTCGATGAGGCCGGCGCCTCCGGCGGTGGCGGGAAGTGAGGTGAACGACGGGACGCCGCCTTTTCAAGCGAACGACGCGAGCGACTCCCTGAGTGCGTCGGCCGAGAAAGAGATCACGCCGTCATCGGCCCGCCCGTCGATCACACAAAGTGCGGCCACCGTCGCCAGAAGAGCGTCAAGATGATCGGCCTCTCCATCGCGGGCGCAGAGAGGAATGTCGTCGAGGTGGATCAGATCGGTTCTCTGGCGATCGTGGCGGATGATGACGTAATCCCCGTCGACGGTCACCGCCAGGCCGCCCCCATCCGTGTGTTCCTTCACCGCCCGATTCTGGTCGCTCCGCGAAAAGAGCGCGAGCTGGCTGTAGAGGCGTTCGCGCATGGCGAGAACGAGATCGCTATCAGCATTGAGAACGGTGAATCCCTCGTCGTAGACCTGTTCGGCCACGACCGACTTGGCATAAGCCACATCCTCGAGGTTTCTCAACTCGTCGTATTTTTTGCCCTCGTCGTCGACGTTGAGCACGATGCCGCAATCGGCCGATTCGTAACCGAGGCCCTCTTCGAGAATCGTTTCCAGAGGAACCTCGACGACGGCGCAGTCGATCGACCGGTCGCCGAGAGTGATGGCGGTGCTCTCGAGACGGGTCATGTCGCCCTTGATCAATGCTTCTCCCGCGACGAACAACCCCTCGGCGCAGGCGAGCCCCACTCTGCGACCCGATCGTGACAGACAGTGATCGAGAAGCCGGGCCGCAATGGTCTTGCCTCTCGTTCCCGTGATGGCCACGATCGGCACGCGCGCCTTGGCGCCGGGCTGAAAGAGCATGTCGACAAAAGGATCGGCCACGGAGCGGCTCTGGCCGGCGGCGGGCATGAGGTGCATCCTGAAATCGGGCGCGGCGCTGACGCCGACGACGACGCCGGCGCTTTCGACGATCGGCTCGCTGATCGACGGCGCGACGATATCGATGCCGGCCACGTTCAGGCCGATGTTGCGGCTCGCTCTTTCAGCCAGCGCGCGATTGGCGGGATGAACCAGATCGGTCACGTCCTCGCTTGCGCCTCCGATCTTGAGGCTTCGCGAGACCTTGAGTTCCAGCTTCCTGCCTAGGGGGAGAATCGCTTCGAAATCGAGCCCCCCATCTTCGAGAATCGCGGCCGTCGACCCGTCGAGCTCGATCCGCGTGAGGCAGGTCTTGTCGCCCACCGCGCGCCGGGGATCGGCGTTGAGCTCGTCGACGAGCTGGGCGATGGTCCTGACGCCGTCGCCGATCACCGCGGGCGGCGTCAGCCTGACGGCGGCCACAAACTTGAAATCGACAACGAGGAGCCGGAAGGTATCTCCCTCGATGTGGGGTTGCGCCACGATCTCGTCGTCCACGGCGAGAGCCCGCCCCACCGCTTTATCGATCGCGGCGCTCGAAGCGAGATTCAGGCTGACTCCATGGCCGAGGTTTCCCACGCAGGGCTTGACCACGAGCGGCGCCTGCGCCTCTTCGTAAAAGGCCAGAATCTTGGCGGCACTCGACGCCTTGATCGTCTCGGGCACCGGTACTCCGGCGGCTTCGAGCATCCGCACGGTGAGATACTTGTTCGCCGCCGTCTCCACGGGGATGAGGCCCGTCTCCTCGGTGATGGTCGCCCTGATTCTTTTTTGGTATTTGCCGTCTCCGAGCTGCACGAGATTGTGCTCGTCGAGCCTGATGAAAGGGATCCCCCGCTCCTTGGCGGCCTCGACGATCGCCTGGGTGCTCGGCCCGAGAAGCCGTTCCTCGCGGATCGCGACGATCTGCTCCACCGCACGCCCCACATCGAAGGGCCGGTCGACGAGAAGGGCGTTCACGAGGTTGACCGCCGCCTTGGCTGCGTACAGACCAGCTTCCTCGTCGATGAAGCGGAAGACCACGTTGTAGACGCCGGCGCTCGCCGTGGCGCGCGTCTTGCCATAAGCCACGTCCATCCCGGCCAGCGTCTGCACTTCGATCGCCACGTGTTCGGTCACATGACCCAGCAGCGTGCCCCTCTCGATCCGTTGAAAAAAACCGCCCACGCAGCCGACGGAGCAGTGATGCTCATGAAGCGACGGAAGGGCTTTCGTCAACTTCTCGTAGAAGCCAGGGATTTCGTTGGTGAAGACCTCGTCGAATTCGCCGAGGTCGAGACGGACGATCACCACCTTGCCGCCGCTGAAGTAGTTGGCGCCGTGAAGAACCTTGAGGCCGAGAGCCTTCAGTGGTCCTTCGTCAAAGTCATAAGCGCCGTAATCGATCATGATCTGCCTGCGCGGATTATAGGAATCTATTCTTCAAAGGTACCCTTTTTCAGGAAACGGGCATTGTGAACCATCAGGGTTCCATTGGCAACGACGTGGTAGGGACGAAACTCGTTGTCGAGGAGGGTCACATCGGCGTCGGCGCCGGCCGCGATGCGCCCCTTGCGGCCGAGCTTGAGAATGCGCGCCACGTTCGACGTGACCACTTGCAGCGCCTTGGCGAGCTCGAGTCCCTCGTCGCGCACCAGATCGCGCACCTCGTCGAGGATCGATCGGGGCTTGCCTGTTTCGAGCTTGATCAGGTTGCCCTTCTCGTCGAAGTCGGGGAGCGATCCGCATCCGTCGGACGAAAATGTAATGTGCTCGAGAGGCACGCCGGCGGCGAGGAGCTCGATCACCGCTTTCGACGGTTTGGTCTCGTACTCGGGAAAGAAGGGGTAGGAGCTGGCCGTGATATCGACGAAGCCCTTCTTGCCGTACTCCTTGGCGTCCTCGAAGATGTAGTCATTGCGGTTGCAATGGGTTGGCAAAAACTGGCCGAGGGTCAGTTCGCTCTTCGCCGCCACGTCGTAAAGGATCTGAAAAGGATTCTTGGCGTCGCCCATGTGGCAGTTGACGATCCCCGCCTTTCCGCCAAGAAGGCCGCCCACGCGGGCGTGGCCGGCGAGACGGATCAGCTCTTCCACCGTCGGTCCCGACGAGCGGTGATCGGAAAGGGAAATCTCGCCCACACCGATCACCTCGTCGATGAGGGCGATGTCGCGCCCCACGTCGCCGAGCAGGGTGGGCGTGGGCACCTGGTAGGAGCCGGTATAGATCCAGGCCGAGACGCCTTCTTCCCTGAGCGACTTGGCCTTCATGAGCACGCTCTCCACGGAGCGGGTGAGGCCGTCGGTGCCGAGACAACCGATCACGGTGGTAATGCCGCCCTCGAGGAGTTCGCTGAGCGTGAGTTCGGGAGTGCGCGTCGCCGGGCCGCCCTCGCCGCCCGCTCCGGCAATATGCACGTGGCAGTCGATCAGACCGGGCACCATCTTGAGACCCGTTCCGTCGACGACGTCGATCTCCATGCCGGCCGGCTCGGGGATGTCATCGCCGATGGCGGCGATCTTGCCGCCCGCGATGAACACGTCCTTTTCGCCCAGGAGCTCGGGGGCGTAGACTTGACACTTCTTGAAGAGAATCATGAGAGCGCTTCCTCCGCAAGGGGCGGCTCGACCGGGTTCTTTCGCGAAAACTCCGGTTCTTAAATGTACTTTTCCACCAATTCCTTCACCACGTTGTCGACCGCCTCGAGCAGGAGGTTTTCTTTTTCGTCTTCACTCTCGTAGGGACCGAATTCCATCTCCTCCTTGTGGTAGGAGACCGTGATCCGGCCGTCGCCGACCTTGATGAGGCATCCCCCTGGCAAAAGGTCGCGCTCGAGGACCATCTCTGCAGGCGCGGGATCCTCGACGATGACGATGTCGGCGCCCTGGTGAACCATGCCGTAGTCGTCGATGTCGTCGGCGGTGTGGTTGAAGAGGGCGAAGTCGAGCTTGGGGTTGCGCAACATGATCTTGACGTTGTTGTCATGATGGCGGTTCTTGAAGAAATACTCGTTGTTGAAGAAGACGCCCTCGCCGGTGAGGCTCCCGAACTCGACGTCGGGTTTGATCTCTTTCAAACGCTCGCAGAGGGCCGAGGCGAAACGTTGCGACAGCCGGTTGCCGCTGATGATCGGGATCCGCGCTCCCTTGGTCTCCTTGAAGTGGCTCTCGATGATCGCACCGGGCACGTCGATCGATCCGCCGATCGCCGGGGCGAGGTGCATGAAGACGCCCGGTCCGGCGTTGATCTCGATGATGGCGAAGTCGCCCTCGTCCCAGGGCTTGGAGATATCCTCGGCGAGCACGTCGATGCCGAGGCACTTGACGGAGAAAAACTTGGCG
>Ga0180430_10004157_pt1 | contig 12277 bp, 11 predicted proteins | sample SS_ome_9_FD_132999 | JGI IMG/M metagenome (GOLD analysis project Ga0180430, IMG submission 132999) | Hypersaline lake sediment archaeal communities from the Salton Sea, California, USA - SS_1_S_2 metaG | ecosystem: Environmental > Aquatic > Non-marine Saline and Alkaline > Hypersaline >... | reverse complement strand
TAATGGAAACACAAATCGTCCGGGAAGTTGTTTCAACACAGGGGGTTGAATAAAGGGGGGAAATGCATGGTTGAGGATATGAGAAGCTGGCAATAAACATTTATTCCGTAAAGATTGCCCAGCTGAAGCATTTTCTTTCTCGGTTAGGAATCGGTTGTGACAGATGCCGGGGGTTGGGCAAACGCCGCACCCATTTCTATCAGCGTGGACTTTCCCCTGACGGTCAGATCGGTGGTGAATCGGAACTGATCCCGGAAGTCCACGGGATAGGCCCTTATCCGGTAATGGGTTCCCCAGGGCTGTTCTTTGACGACCACAACAACAGGCTTGCTGAGTTGAAGAAAAGGGCTTGTCATCCCCACGTCATAAAGCGCATCCAAGATTTTTTTGCCGTCATGGGCCGGGGATAGATAAAAATCAGCGACGCACTGCAGATAACGGGTGCCGTCGTTGGCGTTGAAAATCAGTTTGTCCCAGATTTTCGAATGGGGAATCACCACCATGGTATCATCCGGGGTCACGATTTCCACCGCACGCAAGCCAATGGATTTGACTTCGCCGTAGGTTCCTTCAATACTTATCCAGTCTCCACGTCGGTAGGGCATTTCATAAAGGGTAACGGGAATTGCTCTGCTGATACGGCCTTCAAACATATCGGCGAAAAAACGGCGCACCAGTTTCAGGCCGTTTGAATGACGAAGAAAACAGTTGTCCAGAGCCGGAAGCACCCACCCATCATCCGCATGCTTGTTTAACTGATCAGCCGGCCATTGCCTTTCTCCGGCCAGTATCTCTTCCGCTGACGGTGGTTCGATGAGGTGTCATTCAAGATCTTTGGCCAGGTGTGTGAGTGTTTCCCTGTTGCCGCCATGCGGACAACCGACTATAACCAGGGCCTGCTCCTTGTGCTGGCGGTCTTTGATCCATTCTGCCAGAAATATTTTCAGAAATGGCACCGCAGATTCCCAGTCCGGATCCTTTGTAAACTCTGTGGCAGGGGTATCAGTCATGACGGGTATCAATTTTATCAGGCATTATGCTGTTTCATCCTCATTTTTTTCTTCAATGACTATCCCCAGCTTTTCCGCGGTACGGGCGGCATCCTCTGCTTTTGCAGACGCTTTTGCAGCCCGGCGGGTTGCCTTCAGCGCCTGTGCTTTGGCTTCTGACGCCGCCGTTGTTTTTTCTTCCAAATCCTCAAGAGAACCGGAGGTTCTGGCATTTTTTACTTCCTGGAGCCTTTCTTCAGCCTCTTTTTCCGCCTTTTGGGCGTCTTTTTCCATTTCCCGTGCTTTCTTTTCTGCATCAACAAGCGCATCTTTGGCCGCGGCCACTTCGCCGGCAATTCCTTCTTCAGGTTCCGCATCCAGTTCAATGTCTTTTGCCGCCAGGACCAGGGCAACAACAGGAAGCCGCTCAATCAGGCCTTCGATCCTGGTATCCATCGGGCTGACCACCTGGTTTCTCCTGAGGCGAAAGGGGAAAAAAATCATGGATGCATCGGCCGCGTGCGCAACGATCGCATCTTCGCTGAAATCTGTCACGATGACCGGCTCTGCGTCAATACGTACATCCTGTAGCGTTTTCTGCAGATTTTCCAGTGCGCCTTCCTCTCCTGCGTCGCTTTCAGGCGCCAGTACCCGGATTTTTGCCCCTTCCCATGCATTGTCCCGGGTTATGAGATAGGCAAACAGGAGCATCAGGTGGCTGGTCGGATCGTTGTCCCACCACCACACATCGATGCGGCGCTCCCGTGGAGGTTGTTTTTCAAGGCGCTTCCATTCATCCTCCCCTGCATCCAGTATGACAATGTTGCTGCCGAAGCGGAAAGCGGTTTTCAGGTTTTCTCCGTATCTGGTCTCACCCAGTCCCAGTATGCCCATGGGGAGTTGTTCGAGCCAGTTCAGCAGAATCGTATTCCCCTTTAAGGGTCCGATCCCGAATCCCTGCACCAGGATCTGGACGCCGGTCTGGAGTTTCGGCGCCACCACCACCAGCGGAAAGGCAGTCAGCCCCTGATCTTTGATATCTCGTTTCAGTTCATCTTCTGCTTCCTCTTTGAGCAGGCGCATTTTTGCGCCCTCGCCCTCAAGAATCCGGACCATGGTGGTCGTTCCACTCCCGCCCTCCAGCCAGCCGGCAAACCGGAGGAGTTGGCCGCGTCTCCAGGAATTGTTGGAAAAAGCCAGGATCTGCGGTCGCCAGTACCGCGGGTGTTCAGACTCCTGTGCGGCTGAGAGGAGGTTTGCCCTGACCCGTTGAAGATAGTAGGATCGACGGCTGTCAGCCCAGCGGGCCGGCCCTGAGGTTCGTTTGAGATACTGGTGAATGGCAAAAAGGATGGCAACAGCCAAAATACCGGCCATAAGGTTGATTGCCAGCATGGCGCCGGCGCATGCGATAAAGCCCAGCAGGCTCAGGCGGTGGTCGAACCATTTGAATGTGGGGCGGAATGAAGGACTGGCCGCGCGGGCCTCATAGAACGTTGCATAATTGAGCAGGCCGTAGGAGATCAGAAAAAACATGGACACCACAGGAGCAATAATGTTCAGGTTGCCCAGGCCGATGGTCGCAAAGGCGATGCCGGCGGCGAGCAACACCCCCCTCCGGGGGTTGTCTGCCGGCCCGTATCCCTTGGCAAAGGGCAAAAGAAAGGGAAATATCCGGTCCCCTGCCAGGGACTGGAGTATCCGTGGGGCCCCCAGAAAAGATGCCAGGGCCGATGAAAGCGTGGCCGCGATGATCCCGACCGGCACTAAAAAACCGACAACCGCCACCTGCTGCATGGCGCCGTAATCACCGATCAGCTTTTCGGCGGGCAGGGCTGCGCCGAATACGACTGCGGCGCCAAAATAGACGACAATGGAAACGCCTACAGCCATAAAGGTGCCCAGGGGCAGGCTTTTCCCCGGATCCTTAAGGTCACCGGACATGCTGACCCCCTGGGTGAACCCGGTAACCGCCGGAAAAAATATGGCGAATAACACCCAGAAACTCAGGCCCGTTTCAGGTGCTTTCCAGTTCTGTGCCATGGAGGCGGGGTCCCAGTGTGCGATCCCACCGGCAAAAAAGGAAACAATTGCGGCAAACAGGATGCCCATGACCACATATTGGAACCGGGTCGCCCAGTCCGCGCCCATCCATGCAAAGATGAAAAGAAAGGACACGGCAAGGGCTGCGATAATCTGGGGCGAGCGTTCCCCTCCCCATGGCAGCAGGGTGGATACAGCTTCGCCAAACCCGATACAGTAGAAGGCAATGGAAACCGCCTGCGCTAAGAAAAGCACGATACCGATGGCCCCGCCGAATTCCATACCCAGGGTGCGTGAAATAAGGTAGTAGTCCCCACCACCTTTCACCTTGAGATTTGTGGCGATGGCAGACAGGGAAAAACTGGTCAGAACCGAAATGGTGTTTGCAAGGACGATGATTATCAAGGCCTGCCCCAGCCCGGCGTTTCCCACGACATACCCCAGCCGCATAAATAGGATGATGCCGAGGATGGTCAGGATACTGGGCGTAAATACGCCGGCAAAAGTCCCCAGTTTGCCCTGGGACATCAATTGGGGACTCCATGCTTTATCTTTTTGTTCATTGAACCGTCTTTCCTTTATTTTGATTCTTGAAGGGTGTCTTTTTTTCTGGTTAAGCCCGGCATAACCCTGTATGTTCCGAATTCGAGGGAGATGGCCCCATAGTGGCAGGATTTTGTGTAACATTTCAGGCAACGGATACAGTCCGGCTGATTTGCTCCCTCATAAAATTTTACCCCCATGGGACAGTCGAGATAGCACTTTTTGCATTTGACACAGACGTCTGGATCATGAATCATTTTGAAAATGCTGACCCGATTGAAGAGTGAATATATCGCGCCCAGCGGGCAGATCATCCTGCAGAACGGGCGACGGATAAAAACCATTGCTGCCAGCAGGATGAACAGGATTGTCAGCTTGCTGTAAAAGAGCACGCCCACCAAATCCCGTAGCGATGGCTGGAGAATGAGCATTGGCAGGCCAGCTTCAAGCGTGCCGGCCGGGCAGATGTGTTTGCAGAACCATGTCGTGCCGTAACCATATGGATCAAGGATGAACAGAGGAAGGAAAACAACAAAGACCACCAGGAAAATATATTTGAACCGGGACACAAAAGAAGGGATTTCCAGTTTACGGGATGGGAGCTTATGGATCAGTTCCTGCAGAAAGCCGAAGGGACAAAGCCATGCGCAGGGCATACGTCCGGCAAGGCTGCCGATAAGCCCCAGTGTGCCGATGACGTAAAACCCAGGATGAAATTTTCCTGCATCAAACCCGGGCCGTACATTTGCAAGAAACGTCTGGAGAGAGCCAAGCGGACATGCGCCTGTGGCTGCCGGGCATGAATAGCAGTTCAGGCCCGGGAGGCACAGGCTTTTCAATCTGCCCTGGTAAATATTCCTGGTAAACGGAAACATCAGGTACCCGTTGCTCAGAAACGTCGCAACAACCTGTATCCAGCGTCTTACGCGCATCATTAACCTATGCCTATGCAGCTCAGACAGATTCTGACCGCTTTTTCCCAGACAGAAACAGGCTCCCCTGAATTCAGGCCGGAAATGAAAAGGATAAGAGATACCACAAGAAGAATCAGCGGAAATTTTCGCAACGGGGCCGCCGTCTCTGCCTGGCGGGGAGGCGTCGCGTGTTCAGGCTTTTCCGAATTCAGGGCGTGCATGATTCCATCAGGTGGGTTATGGTTTTTTCCAAAAAATCCTCAGACCGTTTTCCGATTATTCGTTCCTGAATTTTACCATCTTTTACAATAAGAATCGTCGGCAGTCCAAAGATATTGTACTGGCTTGCCATCGTATCTCCCCCCCAATAGACAGTGAACTGTAGGTCCATCTGGTCGATGAGCCGCTGCATGTCTGATGGGGATAAATCAAGGCTGAGGGCCGATATCTGAAGTCCCTGATCCCTGTATTTTAAGTAGAGTCGATTCAGGATGGGCAGCTCCTCCCTGCAGGGTGCACACCATGCCGCTGCAGCGATGACCAGCAAAGGGCAGTCCGTATCGTTGATCAGGTTCTGAACCCCGGATGCGTCGATGGGAATTATCGAGTTCTGGGAGAAAGAAATCGAAGGGCTGGACAGGAAGAGTAACAGCAAAACCAGAAGAAGAAAGCGTTTTTTATTGATCATGATGGCCTGTCTTCCTTATATTGATTCGGGTAAGAAGTTTATTTTTCCTACGATAGTAAGATGCCATTTGTCAAGAAAAGCAAGAAAAAAAGCCTTGGTTGTGTCACAACCATGCTTTGTCTCGTGCTGGGCAGTCATATCATTTTCTGCAGGCATAAACGCGGACCCGGGAGGTACAAGTGTCAAGCAGGGGGCAGCAGGCCCTGAATAAACTCCCGGACAGCATTCACCCCATGCTCTTCCGCTACCCGGATGGTCTGTGACCCGATGACCGCGATATCAGCCTTTCCTCTGAGAAAATCCATGTCTGCCTTGTCTTTGATGCCGAATCCCACGGCCAGGGGGACTGAAGCCGCTTTTCGGCACCGGGCCAGATACTGGGTCAGGTCATCGGACAAGTCTGTGTCTGCCCCGGTCACGCCTTTTCTGGCCAGACAATAAATAAAGCCGGATGAGACATCGGCAATCTGTGCCATGCGGGCATCACTGGTGCTGGGTGAATAAATCTGGATGGGTGACAAATGGTTTTCCTGCATGGCCCGGATGTATTCCGCCCCTTCCTCCATGGGCAGATCCGGGACAATGGCGCCGGTCAGGTGGATGTCTGCAGTGGCTCTTGCAAATGCGGCCATACCGAACCTGTAAGGGATGTTGGCATAGGTCATGAACAGAAAAGGAATGGGATACCGGGCTGCCACGTCTTTTGCAAAGGCCAGGCATCTTGCTACAGTGGCGCCGCGTTCCAGGGCGCGCTGGTTGGCCTTGAGAATCACCGGCCCGTCTGCCATGGGTTCGGAAAACGGGATCTGAAGCTCCATCAGATCCACCCCGGCCCCCACCATCTGATCGATGATGTCGTGACACGCATCAAAAGAGGGATATCCCATGACGATATGGGTCATGAGGAGGAGACTTTTTTTCTTCTGTTTCTCCCGGATATAGGATTCAAGCATGGGTTTGTGCCGCCTTTGTCTGGAGAAAGGTTTTCCATTCAGGGTCGTTGAGGGCGTCGGCCACTGTGAAGATGTCCTTGTCGCCTCTGCCGGACTGGTTGATGATGAGGATCTGCTCCCGGCGCAGGGTTGGGGCTTCCCGGAACGCCCCGGCAAAGGCGTGGGCCGATTCCAGGGCCGGGATGATGCCTTCGGTTTTCATGGTCAGTTTCAGGGCATCCACCACTTCCGCATCTGTGGCGCTTTCAAACCGGGCGGTCTTGTTTTCATGCATGTGGGCCAGGATGGGGGATACGCCCACGTAATCCAGGCCTGCGGAAATGGAATGGGTTTCTTTCATCTGCCCGTCATCATCCTGGAGAAAAAAGGTTTTGTATCCCTGGGCAATACCGGAACTGGCATCGGTTGAAGACAGGCGGGCCGCATGCAATCCCGTGTCAACACCTCTGCCGCCGGCTTCCACCCCCACCAGTTCCACCGGATCATCCAAAAATCCGGAAAACAGGCCCATGGCATTGGAGCCGCCGCCCACACAGGCATACACCCGGTCCGGCAGCCGCCCTTCCCGCTCCAGGATCTGCTGCCGGGCCTCGATGCCGATGATGGACTGAAACCAGGTGACCATTTCCGGAAACGGATGGGGGCCGCAGGCCGTGCCCAGGACATAATGGGTGGTGTCCATGTGGGTCACCCAGTCCCGGAACGCCTGGTTGATGGCATCTTTGAGAATTTTCGTGCCGTCGGTCACCGGCACCACCTGCGCCCCCAGCTGCTCCATCCAGAACACGTTGGGCCGCTGGCGCATCACATCTTTTTCTCCCATGTAGATGGTGCAGTCAAATCCGAATTTGGCCGCCATGGTGGCGCATGCCACCCCGTGCTGGCCGGCCCCGGTTTCAGCGATCACCCGTGTTTTGCCCATTTTCTGGACCAGCAGCCCCTGGCCCATGACATTGTTGGCCTTGTGGGCCCCGGTGTGGTTCAGGTCTTCGCGCTTGATATAGATTTTTGCCCCCCTGAAATGGCGGGTCAGATTGGCGGCAAAGGTCAATGGCGTGGGCCGGCCGGAATATTCAGCCATCAGGGATTCATACTGGTTTCGAAAGCCGGGATCGGTTTTCGCTGATTCAAAGGCGGATGCCAGTTCGTCAAATGTGGGAACCAGGATTTCAGGCAGAAACGCGCCGCCAAAATTCCCGTAATAACCGCGGTGTTTCATGATAAAAAGGTCCTTAACGCAACAGGTTGATAAACACAGGTCATGACCGGCTGCCGATGGTCTGGGAAAAAGCGAACCGGTCGGTTCTGCAGAACAGCACCGCATACACGGCTCTGGGCGCGTCCGGAAAATTGAGTTCCCGGAACACCGTGAGCAACGGGGTATCCGGTTTGAGTTCCAGCAACCGGGCTGTTTCTGCATCCGGTGGCGCCACGGTAAAGACCTGGGTGCCGCTTTCCGGGGTCAGATGGTACACTTCGGCCACGGTCCGGGACAGGGATTCGTTGCCGAGATCCATGCGGTCCAGACCCCGGAACATCTCCGGATCCAGGAAAATATCTTCTTTGAGAACCGGGGCGTTCTGAGCCCGGATCAGCCGGGATAGAAAATATGCCGATGAGTGATTGAACGGGTTGTCCGGCTGATCGTTCACGGACTGGCGTGTCACCGGGGTGACAATGGTTTTTTCAATGGTGATACCCTGGGTGAAAAACGCCTGGGAAGTGCCGGCCAGGGAAAACAGGTCCACTTTGGGGGCCGGTGACTGCACAAACGTGCCGGAACCGCGTTTGCGCACGATCAATTTTTTTTTGGCCAGCAGGTCCATGGCCTGGCGGACCGTGGGCCGGCCGATACGGTACTGCCCGGCCAAGGCGGTTTCAGACGGGATGGCCTGGCCGGGCGGGTATTTACCGGATAAGATTCGTTCAGAGATAATGTCTGCCAGTTGATGATACAACGGCACGGGCGAATGGGGATTGAGCATGGCGTCCTCAATATCGGTTCATGGATCTGAGGCCCACCCTACTGATAATCGGTCAAGTTGTCAAGACATATTTACAAATGTGATTATTCGATCAGCACTTTTTCCAGCCGGTCCACCAGAAAGTCCATTTCCTCTTCATTGATCACCAAAGGCGGAGAGATGCGGATGGTGTGTCCATGGCTGTCATTGACCACCACCCCCAGTTTCAGGAGTTTGCGGCAGAAATCCATGGCATTGCCCTCTTTGACCTCGATGCCGATGAACAGGCCTTTGCCCCGGACTTCTTTGACATGCACGGACCGGTCGGCGATTGCCTGGATCCGTTTTTTGAGAACCACGCCTTTTTCAGCGGCCTGTTCGGCCAGATTTTCCTGTTCAAACACCTTCAGGGATGCGGTGCCGGCCACACAGGCCAGGGGATATCCCCCGAAGGTGGACCCGTCCGAGCCCTTGGAAAACACCATGTCCATGAGCGTTGCGTTGGTGATGAACACGGACAGGGGCACCAGGCCCCCGGACAGGGCCTTGCCCAGGATCACGCCGTCGGGCACGATATTTTCGTGCTCAAAGCAGAATTTTTTGCCGGTCCGGCCCATGCCCACCTGGATTTCATCCGCCATCAGCAGCAGGTCGTGATCATCACACAGCCTGCGCAGTCCGGCCAGAAACCCTTCCGGCGGAATGATCATGCCCCCTTCCCCCTGGAACGGTTCCACCAGAATGCCGCAGGTGTTGGGGGTGATGGCGTTTTCCACGGCCTCGATATTGCCGAACGGCACGGAGACGAACCCCGGCGTCACGGGCCCGAATCCCTGTTTGTATTTTTTTGAGGATGAAAAAGAGACCACGGAAATTGTCCGGCCGTGGAAATTGTTGTTGAACACGATGACTTCCTGTTTTCCGTCCGGGATGCCCTTCTGCTTGAATCCATAATAACGCATGGTCTTGATGGCCGTTTCCACGGATTCCACGCCCCCGTTTTTGGGCAGCACCTTGTTGCCGTGATTCCCGAACCGCGGGGCCAGCTGGGGAGCGAACCGGGCCGCTTCCGACAGAAAAACACCCAGGGGATCGGTGAACACTACATTGGACAGCACTGAGGCGTAATGCCCGGTCAGGGCATCCATGACCGCGCCGGTGATGACCGGGTGATGATGGCCGGGATTGGCTGCGGAATAGGCAGCCAGGCAGTCCAGGTACTTGTTGCCTTTGTCGTCGGTGAGCCAGCAGCCTCTGGCGTGCCGGACCACCACATGAATGCGTTCATAATGGTGGGCACCGAAATCCTTTTCCAGATGAAAGATGGCATCGTCGGTTTTTTCAGAAAAACCGGTAAAGTCATGTATTTTTTTCATGGGGGTCATGGCGGTCTCCTTAATTGTCTGTTTTGATCAGTTGATATAGTTTTTTTTCTTCGCGGGTCAGTCCCAGGTGCCGGTCCAGGGTTTTTTCCAGAAAACAGTGGTAGAAATCATGCCTGAGACTGTCCCGGTTGGCGATCACAAACCAGGGGTTCCGGGTCCAGTTGATCGGAGAGTGGTCTTCGTTGTCCACTTCAAAAATGCCCACCAGTGCTTCGTTTTTGTCGGTGATGATGTCAAAGGAGCGCCCCCCGATGGTGTTGATGAGGTTCTGATGGTCCGGATGGGTGACCTGGACGGCAAATCGTTTCGGGATATCGCCCATGGCGATGTAACGGATGGCCACCCCTTTTTTTTCCGCTTTGATCAGGTCTTTGGACAGATGACGGTCGGCTTCGGGAAACAACCGGGCGTAAATTTCTTTTTTGGCTCCCTGAATCATGTGCCGCGCTTTTTCCATGACATTGTCATACCCGGTCAAAGTCCAGATGAATTCCAGGTCATCTTTCCGGTTCGCCCGGACAATTTCGGCTTCAAACGCCTGGATATTGGATTCGAAGCTCCGCCGCAGCCGGCGCACCAGTTCGTCCACCGGCAAGGGCGCATATTGACCCGTGTTGACCTCGATGATAAACCCTTTGGCAGCCAGGCTCCGCAGCACATCGTAAATCCGGGATCTGGCAATACCGGAAAGTTTGCTGATCTGGGACCCGTTGGCCGGATGGTTTCCCACCAGGGTCATATAGCAGGCGGCTTCGTATTGGGAAAATCCCAGATCCCTGAGCTTGGTTTTGTTTTTCATTGGCCTGGGTTGCCTCATGAATGGTTCAGTATGTTGCTACCTTAATAGCAACATACATGGAGAAATGTTTTGCTGTCAAGTTTTTATTTTTACGAATTTTCCAAAAAGGTTGTCGGTCAAAGTCGCTTTTTTTCACCATGGGGGACAGGGGGTTGCGTTTTTGCATTTGGCAACGGTCTTGAATCAGGTGGCGCTGTGTAACGTTACTGCCTGACAGAGAAGTGTAACGATCCCCCGTTAAAAACGCATCTGGATAAAAATTCAGTGACTGAAAATCATATCTACACAAGCGGTTGCGCAAAATTGTAATTGTTTTATTTGATCTGGCATGAACCCTGCTTAAGAATATTTCCGGTGATCAGATCAAGTAATGGCATTTACTAACCTCCATCATCTGACCCACCGCCGGGAACCCGGAACGGCTTAATACCGCCAGGAGCTGTTCCGGGTTCCTGACCCATACACTCGAATCAAAGGAGATCCGAATGACACAGTCATTTTCAGATACGGCCATCGTGGCATGCGGCACCATGCGTCCGGAAATCGAATTTCTGGCAGCGGAAAATTTTCTGGATACCGATCATATTTATTATACCACCCCCGGTCTCCATCAGGACATCCGGGAACTGGAGAACCAGCTGGGCAAAACCATTGAAAAGGCCCGGTCCCGGACAGACGGAGTGATTGTGGTGTACGGCGGCAAATACTGCTATGTCAATCCGGATGATCCCACCCGGCTGATGGCCACGGTGATTTCCGAATACGGCCCGGATGTGGTCCGGATTCAGGCCAGCCACTGCATGGGGATGCTGGCCAGCCGCAACAAGATGGATCAGATCGTCCAGGAGGTGGCCGGCGGGGAACCGGTCTGGTTCATGACCCCGGGATGGGTGAAATTCCGGAAACTGGTGTTCAAGGGCTGGGACAAGGGCATTGCCAACGAAAATTTTCCCCGGCATACGGGCGGGGCCGTGGTGCTGGACGGTATCGGATTCATGGATGACTACATGGCCAGGGATCCTGAAGGGTTTCTGGAATACTGCGACTGGATGGGTATCCCCATGCAGGGCTATCCCATTACATTGGACCGGTTCAAAGCCCTGTTGACCGACCAGCTGACGGTGGTAAAAGAAAAACGGGCATCTGGTTGAAATCATTTGCAACACCTGAGATCCTGATTATAGTATCCTGTTGGAAGAGTCGAATACGGATACGCGACAGACAAAGGAGTGATGCCCATGACCATGGAAATTTCATTTCCAGGCAATAAAAAAGTGAGCGCCCATTACAAGGGATTTACCATTGAAACAGACCAGCCCACAGCAGAGGGCGGAGACGGGAGTGCGCCCGAGCCCTTTGACCTGTTTCTCTCCTCCATGGGAACCTGTGCCGGAATTTATGTGGTGTATTTTTGTGAAGAAAGAAACATCGATATCACGGGCATGAAAATGTCTTTGACCTTTGACAGAAACGAACAGACCCATTTGATCGAAAAAGTGAATATTCAGATCAGCCTGCCCCCGGGGTTTCCCAAAAAATACAAATCCGCGATTGTCAAAACCGCGGGGTTGTGCACGGTGAAACGCAATATTTTACATCCGCCCGGGTTTTATATCACCGCAGATATCCAGGATGCATGACATTTCGATACGGTATGGAATGAAACGGCAGAGGTCTTTGACCCCGGGTCATACCGACAATTCCCGTGTCAGATCGATGCCGTATTTTTTCATGCGGTGCCATACCGTGACCCGGGAGATCTCCAGGAGCCGGGCCGCCTGGGTCTGATTGCCGCGGGTCTGTTTCAGGGCCTGAATCAGGGCGGTTTTTTCATCGGTTTTCCCGGGCGGTTCTTTTCTGTCTCTGACGGCATCGGACGGCTGGAGCACGGCATGGCCGACCCCTAAGTGGCGGGGTAGATGGTGCCGTCCGATGGTCGCCTGGTCCGCCACCACAAAGGCGTATTCCATGGCGTTTTTCAGCTCCCGGACATTGCCCG
>Ga0180430_10004155_pt1 | contig 12285 bp, 9 predicted proteins | sample SS_ome_9_FD_132999 | JGI IMG/M metagenome (GOLD analysis project Ga0180430, IMG submission 132999) | Hypersaline lake sediment archaeal communities from the Salton Sea, California, USA - SS_1_S_2 metaG | ecosystem: Environmental > Aquatic > Non-marine Saline and Alkaline > Hypersaline > Sediment... | reverse complement strand
CGGACGAAACCGGAACGTGACGAAGGAGACGACATGAGCAAGACAGCACACCTGGCCACGATCCTCGTCGCGGGACTCGCCCTTCTGCCGGCGGCGCCGGCCGTCGGGGACGAGGTCGGCTTCGACTGGCTGTCCTACGAGGAGGGTCTGGCCGCGGCCGCCGAGTCGGGACGGATCATCCTCGTCGACTTCCACGCCGACTGGTGCAAGTACTGCAAGAAGATGGACAAGGAGACCTTCGCCGAGCCCGGCGTGATCCGGCGGATCGGGGAATCCTTCGTCGCCGTCTCGGTGGACACCCAGAAGGATCCCGCGACGGCGCAGAAATACGGCGTGCGCAGCCTGCCGACGATCTGGTTCCTGGACGGCGACGGCACGCCTCTGGCGCCCCTGCCGGGCTTCGTGGCCGCACCCATGTTTCGAGACATCCTGGACTACATGTCGTCCCGCAGCTTCGAGTCCATGAGCTTCGACGACTATCTCCAGAAGGGAACCGAGGCGCCTTGATCGAAGTGGACGTGACCATCATCGGCGGCGGCATCGTGGGCTGCGCCACGGCGGACGCGATCGCCCGCGCGGGGCACGGCGTGGTCCTGCTCGAACGGGAGGCGCACCTGGCGACCGGCGTGACGTCCCGCAACAGCGAGGTCGTCCACGGCGGCATGTACTATCCCCCGGGCACCCTCAAGGCGCGCTGCTGCGTGCGCGGGCGCCGGTTGCTCAAGGCCTTCTGCGCCGAGGCCGGCGTCGGCTACCGGGAGTGCGGCAAGCTCATCGTGGCCGTCGCCGACGACGAGACGGAGCCCCTCGCCGGATTGCACGCGCGCGGCCTGGAGAACGACGTGGAGGATCTGCGCCTGATCGACGCCGCCGAGCTGGAGCGCATCGAGCCCGAGGTGACCGCCGTGGCCGCCCTCTGGTCGCCCGCCACGGGCATCCTCGACGCCGAGGGGGCGGCCGGGGCCTACGCGCGGCGGGCGCGCGAGGCCGGGGCCCAGATCATGACGGGCGCCGCCGCGGCCGGGCTGGACCGGGACGCCGGCGGTTGGCGCGTGACCGTCGACCGCGGCGCCGACGAGGGCTGGACCCACCGCAGCCGCTGGGTGGTCAACTGCGCGGGACTCCATGCCGACGAGATGGCGGCCCTGGCCGGCGCGGGCGCGGGCTGTCCCCGCCAGCGCTGGGTCAAGGGCAACTACTTCGCCGTGGCGGCCCGCCACGCCGCGCGCGTCTCGCGGCTGGTCTATCCGCTACCGCCGGCCGGACGTGATACCCTCGGTGTGCACGTCTGCATCGATCTGCAGGGGCAGCTCCGGCTCGGGCCCGACTTCGAACCCGCACGGCGAGCGGAGGACTACGCCGTGGATCCAGCGCGCGCCGAGGCCTTCTTCGCCGGCGCGCGCCGGTTCCTGCCCTTCCTGGAGCCCGACGACCTGTCGCCGGCCTTCAGCGGTCTGCGGCCCAAGATCGACACCGACGATCCCTTCGCCGACTTCACGGTGCGCCGCGAGGACGGCGCGCTGGAGGGCCTGGTCAACCTGATCGGGATCGACTCGCCGGGTCTGACCTCGGCGCCCGCCCTGGCCGAACTGGTGGCCGACCTCCTCGACGGCGGGGAGATGCCGTCGTGATCGGCGCCGTGATCGCCCTGTTCCTGGCCGTCCTGGCCGTCGTGACCGTCGTGAGCGCGCGCGGTGCGGCCGACCGCGGTCCGAAGCCCTTCAGCCGCACGCCGGCCCACTACCGGCGCGCCTACAGCCGGCGCGGCTTCCTGCGCCTGGGTGTGGCCTCGGCCGGCGCGGCCCTGATGGCCAACACGCGGATCGACGGGACGATCGAGGCCTGGCACCGGGACGAAGTGCGCTCTCCCGCCACAGACAAGATGTCGGACGTCTTCCGCCCCGGCGGCGAACGATACTGGTTCCTCTACTGGGCGACCTTCGCGGTGGGGGACGCCTTCCTGGGCAGCTCGCCGCTCACGCGCTGGGGACGGAGCGCCGTCGAGGCCATGGTGGTGGGCCTGCCCGCCCTGTGGACCATCCAGCGGGTGGCCGGCGCCTCGCGGCCGACCGACCCGCCCGGCAATTCGCACTGGCGGCCCATGGCCGACGACAACGCGGCGTCGGGCCACACCTTCATGGCCGCGATCCCCTGGCTGATCGCCGCGCGCCGCGCCGGCGGGACGCCGGCCCGCCTGGCCGCCTACGCCGCCAGTCTGCCCACGGGCTGGTCGCGCCTGAACGACCGCAAGCACTACCTCTCCCAGGTGCTGCTGGGCTACACGATCGCCTGGAACGCCGTGGACGCCGTGGACGGCGACGCCGGGCACGCTTCCGGCAGGGACTGAGCCCGTGAAGACGTCCCTGGACATCCTGCGCACGGTCTACGGCTACCCGGAATTCAGGAGCCGGCAGGCCGAGATCATCGATCACCTCCTCGGCGGCGGCGACGCCCTGGTGATCATGCCCACCGGCGGCGGCAAGTCCCTCTGCTACCAGATTCCCGCCGTGCTGCGCCCGGGCGTCGGCGTGGTCGTCTCGCCGCTGATCGCCCTGATGCAGGACCAGGTGGCGGCGTTGCGCCAGATCGGTCTGCGGGCGGCCTTCCTCAATTCGACGTTGCCGCCGGCCGACGCGCGGCGCGTGGAGACCCTCCTGAAGGCCGGAGAGCTGGACCTGGTCTACATCGCGCCGGAGCGTCTGCTCCAGGACCGCACCCTCGCCCTGATGGACGAGGTGGGCGCTGGCACCGGGCTGGCCCTCTTCGCCATCGACGAGGCCCACTGCGTCTCCCAGTGGGGACACGACTTCCGGCCCGAGTACCTCCAGCTCGACGTCCTGGCCGAACGCTATCCGAACGTGCCGCGTCTGGCCTGCACGGCCACCGCCGACGCGCGGACGCGCGCCGAGATCCTGCAGAACCTGCGCCTGGAACGCGGCCGCAGCTTCGTCACGGGCTTCGATCGACCCAACATCCGCTACCGCGTGGTGCCCAAGACCGATCCCCGCCGCCAGCTCCTGGCCTTCCTGCGCGCCGAGCACGTCGGAGACGCGGGCATCGTCTACTGCCTCTCGCGAAAGCGCGTGGAGGAGACCGCGGCGTTCCTGGTCGACAACGACATCCCGGCGCTGCCCTACCACGCCGGTCTGCCCAAGGAGACGCGCCGTGAGAACCAGGAGCGCTTCCTGCGCGAGGACGGCCTGGTGATGACGGCGACCATCGCCTTCGGCATGGGCATCGACAAGCCGGACGTGCGTTTCGTGGCCCACCTGGACCTGCCCAAGAGCCTCGAGGCCTACTACCAGGAGACCGGTCGCGCCGGCCGCGACGGCCTGCCCGCCGACGCCTGGATGACCTACGGCCTGCAGGACGTGATCCTGCTGCGCAAGATGGCCGAGGGGAGCGAGGCCGACGAGATGCACAAGCGCCGCGAGCAGCAGCAGCTCGACGCCATGCTGGGCTACTGCGAGGTGGTCGACTGCCGCCGCAGGATCCTGCTGGCGCATTTCGGCGAGACGCTGCCCGAACCGTGCGGGAACTGCGACACCTGCCTCGATCCCGTGGACACCTTCGACGGCACAGAGGTGGCCCAGAAGGCCCTGTCCTGCGTGGCGCGCACGGGCCAGCGCTTCGGCGCCCAGCACGTGATCGACGTGCTGCGCGGCAGCGAGAACGAGCGCGTCCGGCACTGGGGCCACGACCGGCTCAGCACCCACGGCATCGGCCTGGAACTCGACGCTTACGCCTGGCGCAGCGTGATGCGGCAGCTCGTGGCCCGCGGCCTGCTGGCCCTCGATCCCGAGGGCTACGGCGGGCTGCGCTTGACCGAGGCGGCCGGGCCCGTCCTGCGCGGCGAGACGGACCTGCAGCTGCGCCGCGACGTCCTGGAACGCATCGGAACCGCCAAGGGCGCCGCCCGCCAACGCCGCGCCGCACAACCCGCCCTGACAGCCGCCGCCGGCGACCTGGACGATCCGGCGGCCCTGGCCCTCTTCGACCGCCTCCGCGCCCGCCGCGCCGAACTCGCCGCGGAACAGGGGGTACCGCCCTACGTCATCTTCCACGACCGCACCCTGGTCGCCATGGCGATCCACCGACCCGTCGACGACGAGACCTTCCTGAGCCTGAGCGGCGTGGGGGAGACGAAGCTGGAGCGCTACGGGGAGACGTTCATGGCATTGATCCGGGGATCGTCGGATGCGTAGCCGGAAGATCGCGGTTCGGCCCGGTCGCTACCGCGCCAGCGTCATCCGCCCCGATCCATCGCCGCTCCGCGTCACGATACGGTAGAGATACACGCCCGAAGGCAGTTCCCGCCCGGACCTGTCCCGCCCGTTCCAGCGCCAGGCCTGCGCGCCGGGGGCGGCCTCCCAGGAGGCCTCGCGCAACGTGCGTCCCCTGAGGTCGTGGATCGACAGGCGCACCGGGCCGCCGTCGGGCAGGTCGAAGCGCACCTCGGTCGACGGGTTGAAGGGGTTCGGATAGTTGCCGTGGAGGGCCAGCACCGGCGCCAGGGGCACGGCCGTGCCCAGCTCATCCATATCCCACATGGTGCCGTTCACGTAGTATTCGCCGACACCGTCGCTGGTGACCACGATGTGCCCGTTCACGATGGTGCGCATGTCGGCCGTGTAGGTGGCGTCCGAGCCCTGGGCGGCCTGGTAGACGTAGCTGTTCACGGCCGCGATCCGGTCCAGGGCTTCCTGGTGGGGGTGGCCGTAGGAACTGCTTACCGGGCACGATATGATCGAGACCTCGGGCGTCGTCGCCGCCATGAAGTTCGTGTTGCTGCTGCTGCCGGAACCGTGGTGGTTCACGCGATAGACCTCGAGGTCGCCCACCTCCAGCCCCACGCTGGACTCGATGTCGGAATAGCCGAGAAGACCGCCGGTCAGGTCGCCCGCCACGAAGAAGTCGAAATCGCCGCACTCCACGAGCAGCGCCAGGCAATAATCGTTCTCCTTGGACGAGCTGGTGTAGGGAGAAGACAGCTGCCCGTTGCCGTTGACGGCCACCACGGTCGCCGTCACGCCGTCGCCCAGATCGATGATCTGACCATCGACCGCCGTCGTGCGCATGGACGCGACGGCGTCGGCATAGTCGTTGTAGGTCAGGGTGGTATAGCTCCAGCCGCGGTCGTAGACGCCCTGGGTGACGCCGACGGCCTCGTAGACCTCGTCCAGGCCGCCCACGTGGTCGGCGTGATAGTGGCTGGCCGCCATGTAGTCCAAAGTCGTGATGCCCAGGTTCGCCATGTAGGGCACGATGATGTCTTCGCCGTCGCCGTTGGAACCGCCGTCGAAGAGGAGCGTCTGGCCGCTGGACGAGACGATGAGGGTGGCGTCGGCCTGGCCGACCGACAGGCAGTGGATCGTGACGTCGGCCTGCAGTCCGGACGCGGGCAGAAACGTGATCAGGAACGCGAGAACGGCTGCTGGACGGATCACGGCCACGGGAGGAGCCTCCGGTTCAAGACGGTCTTGCCTAACCATCTATAATTTTAACATGATATGCGCCGGTTGGAAAGTCGGTGGGACGAGAAAGGGGACCGGCGTCGGCCGGTCCCCTCGTCGTCGCACGGAGCGTTCTACTTGACCTGTTTCTTCAACCACTTGGTCGTCACCGACTTGGGCCGCTCGATGGGCGAGCCCAGGGCGCGGTTGACGATCAGCTGGGACAGCATGCCCATGGCGCGGGAGATGGAGAAGAGCACCGTGTAGTAGGAGAACTCCTTCATCCCGTAGTGGTAGAGCAGGGCGCCCGAACCGGCGTCCACGTTGGGCCACGGGTTCTTGGCCTTGCCGTGCTCCTTGAGGACCTTGGGCACGATCTCGAAGACGTTGCTCACCGTCTCCATGATCGGGTCGTCCGGGAAGTGCTTCATGCCGAAGGCGCGGAACTGGACGAAGCGCGGGTCGCTGACGCGCAGCACCGCGTGGCCGTAGCCGGGCACGACCTTGCCGCTGTTGAGCGTCTCCCAGGCGTAGTTCCGGATGTCCTCCTTGGTCGGACGGCCGCGGAACTTCTTGTTGAGCTGGATGATCCACTTCAGGCATTCCTGGTTGGCCAGGCCGTGCAGCGGACCCGCCAGACCGTTCAGGCCCGCGGACACCGAGTAGTAGGCGTCGCTCAGCGCCGAGCCGACCAGGTGGCAGGCGTGGGCCGACACGTTGCCGCCCTCGTGGTCGCAGTGCAGCACCAGGTAGAGGCGCATGCAGTCGGCGAACTCGCCGGTGGGATCCTTGATGCCCAGCATGTGGGAGAAGTTGCCGGCCCAGGAGAGGTCCTTCTTGGGGCCGATGCGGCGGCCCTTGTTGAAGCGCATGCGGTAGATGCCGGCGGCCAGCGTGGGCAGCTTGCCCAGCAGGTCGAGGGACTCCTCCATCATCGGCTTCCAGTAGTCCGTCTTGGGCATGCCCTTGTCGTAGGCCTTGCGGAACTTGGACTCGCGCTCCATGCAGAGGATGCCCGTGTCGAGCATGCACATGGGATGCGAGTTCTTGGGCATGGCCTCGAGCACCTTCCACACGTAGGACGGCACCCGGGCGCGGGCGGCCAGATCCCGGCTCAGCGTGCGGCGATCGCGGGAGTTGGGCAGCTCGCCTGTGCACAGCAGGTAGAAGATGTCCTCGGGCGCCTTGTCCGCCAGCTTGCCGACGGGCGTGCCACGGATCTGCAGCCCCTTGTCGGGGGGAACTTCGGAGGTGTCGCAGACCATGCACTTGACCCCGCGCATACCGCCGTAGGCCTGCAGCATCGAAACGTCGCTGATCTTCTTCGCGCCGTGCTTCTTGACGAGATTGCGGATGTCCTTCCGCCATTTCGGGATCAGCGCTTCCATCCTGTTCTGCAGTTTCGCCATGAGGGCCTCCTTCGAGAAGCATGCCAGGGTTATCTTGTCCGGGAACAGTGTCTTACGGGGCGAACCCGAGCGTCGACACGTGTATGCCTGCGACGGGGCCAGTATGCTCGGCTGAACAGTCCATTGCAAGTACAATCGGAGTTTGGCAATCATCGCGGCAGACGTTACCATTTGCCTACGAACGAATTCGCGACGGAACGGGACACGAACCAGAACGCGGCGCGCCTGGCAGGCGACCCCGGAGGGTGCAATGAGCAACGATGTGACCAAGTGCATCGACATCCTGGCCGATGCCATCGCCTTCGAGGAAGAGGGCATCCGCTTCTTCACCGAGAAGGCGGAGTCCGCGACATCCGAACTGGAGCGGTCGATCTTCCGCTCGCTGGCCAAGGACGAGCAGGGCCACCGCTCCTATCTCATCGGATTGCGGGACGATCTGATCAAGACCCACAACCTCACGCCCCTGGACGGGCCGGGCCACGACCACGACGCCTCGCCCCGCCAGGTCTTCGAGACGGCGCTCGAGGACGTGAAGGATCCCTACGAGTACGTGGAGGAGGATCTGGAGATCCTCAAGGGCGCCATGGAAGTGGAGCGCAAGGGATACGCCATGTACAGCAAGGCTGCGGCCCAGATGGAGTCGGCCGAGGCCCGCAAGCTCTTCGAGCATCTGGCGGCCGAGGAGCAGACCCACTACGAGCTGCTCAAGAACACCTACGAGTACATCCGCGATCCCGAGGGCTGGCACGAGTACGAGGAAGGCGGCATGCTCGACGGCGGCTAGCCGACGCCTCGCCACACGGAACCCGTCCACGGCCGCTCTCCGCGGGAGGGCGGCCGTCGTCCACGGAGGAACGATGTCCGGACGCAGCGCAGCCCAGGATCTCTTCCGCGACGTGGTCGCCCTGGCGCCCATGGCCACCGGCGGCAACCTCCCGTACCGGCGGCTCTGCCGCGAGTTCGGCGCGGAGATGAGCTGCAGCGAGATGGTCCTGGCCCACAAGCTGGCCAAGGGCAGCCGACGGGAGCTGCCGCTGCTGCGGCGCCACGAGAGCGAATCGCCCTTCGGCATCCAGCTCGCCGCCGGCAAGCCCGCCGCCATGGCCGAGGGCGTGCGGGCGGCCGCCGGGCACGATCCCGACTACATCGACCTCAACTTCGGCTGTCCCATCGACGTGATGGTCCGCCGCGGCATCGGCGCCGCGGCGCTCAAGCGTCCCGCCCGGCTCGCGGCGATGATCGCGGCCGCGCGCGCGGCCACGGACCTGCCCCTGCTCGTGAAGCTGCGGATCGGCTGGTCCGAGAAGAAGACTACCGCCGGGGAGGCGGCCCGCGTCGCCGCGGCCGAGGGCGCGGACGCCCTGTCCGTGCACGGCCGCACCCGGGAACAGAGATACCGCCGTGACGCGGACTGGTCGGTGATCGGCGAGGTGGCGGAGAGCGTCGACATCCCCGTCCTGGGCAACGGCGACATCCTGCTGCCCGTCGACCGCGCGCGGCACCTGGCCGAGACGCGGGTCAGCGGCGTGGTGGCCGCCCGCGGCGCCCTGATCAAGCCCTGGATCTTCAGGGAACTGCGGTCGGGCGAGGTGTGGCATCCCACCGTCGCGGAGCGCTGGTCGGTGATGCGCCGCTACTTCGAGCTGGCCGCGGAGCACTTCGGCGACGACGAGACGGGGCTCGCCCGCGTCGAGAGGTTCTTCGTCTGGCACCTGGGTTTCTGGCACCGCTATCGTCCTTACGCAGACGCCGACCAGATCGCGTCCGACGGTCCCCTGATCCAGCGCCGCGAGGCCTGGGAGACGGACGATCCCGAGGCGCGGCTGCTGGCGAGCGACCGCGAGGCGGACCATCGGCTCATCTGGCGGCGCATGCTTGACAGGGACCATCCCGGCGTCTAACATCCGTCCACATTCGAACGTTCGGCGATCATCCGGAAGCCGGTGTAAATCCGGCGCGGCCCCGCCACTGTGAGCGGCGACGAAACCCGTTTAGAGGCCACTGGCGCAAGCTGGGAAGGCACGGGGAGTAGGGCGACCCGCGAGCCAGGAGACCGGTCCCGAACGCGCAGCCGTACTCTCGCGGGAGGGGTTTCCGGCATGCCGTCCAGGCACACGCGTCCCGATCGTTCCCGGGGCGTTTCTCTTTTTCTCCTTCTTCTTCTGGCGGCCGTGCCCACGCCGGCCGACACGCCCTCGGCCGGCGGGTTCATGACCGCCCCCGACACCCTGGTGGTGCGCGGCACCCGTCTGGATGATCCGGTCTTTCCGGCCGCCACGGCCACCGTCACCGTCGTCGAGCTGGACCGCGAGAGCGCAGCTCCGGAGCTGGCCGACCTTCTCGAGCAGTTCGCCGGCCTGCAGATCCGTCGCTACGGCGGACTGGGCGCGCCCGCGCTGCCCTCGCTCCGGGGGGCCACGGCGGGCCAGATCGCCGTGCTCGTTGACGGACTGCCCCTGGCCGACGCCCAGGACGGGACGATCGACCTGTCCATCCTGTCGCTGGACGGCATCGCGCGCGTGGAGGTCTACCGCGGGCACGTCCCGGCCCGTTTCGGCGGGGCCGGCGGCGCCGGCGCGGTGAACCTCGTGACCCGGCCGGCCGACGAGGAGGCGCACGCCGGCTGGCTCCAGTGGGCCGGCTCCCACGGCGAGGCCGGGCTGCGGCTCGAGGGCGGCCGCGGCGGACTCCAGGCGATCCTCACCGCCCGCCGCGCGGACAACCAGTACTCGTTTCGCAACCACAACCAGACCTTCGCCACGGGCGCCGACGATTACGACGATAACCGTCGCAACGCCTGGTTCAAAGAGGGCGGCGCCCTGCTCGGCGGCGAGCGAAGCCTCGCCGGATGGCGCGTGCGCGCGACCGCGGATCTGTACAGGCGCGATGCGGGGCGCCCCGGCCCTGTCGGGGGCTACGAGAGCCCCCGCGCCGAGCTGCGTCTCGACCGCGGCGCCCTGAGGCTGTCGATCGCGGACCCATGCGAGCGGTTCTCCCTCGATCTGGAGGCCCGGCGCCGGGACGAACGGCTCAGGGACGAGGCGGGGGAGGTGGGGTGGGATCCGCCCGGCGTCACGACCAGTCGCAGCGACCACCGCGGCGGCCGGCTGACCTGGCGTTTCGACGGCGGCGCCGCGGCGGGTGTCCGGTGGTCGGGCCACGTCGGTGTCGAGGGCCGCCGCCAGAGCTTCGACTGGCGGCACGCGGATCTGGCGGATCCCCGGCGCACGCGCGACACGACCGGGGCCTTCGCCGGCCTGGACCTGGGACTCGCCGGTTCCACCCTCACGCTCTCGCCCGCCTGCCGCTGGCAGCGCCACGAGGACGATTTCACGCCGGTGCCCGCCTGGCCCGGCCTGCCCGAGACGCCGCTGACCGAGCCGCACGTCCACGAGAAGCTGTCGCCGGCGGTGACGGTGACCTGGGATGCGCGACCCGGACGCCTGCGCTGCGAGCTCCACTGGGCCCGCGCCTTCCGGGCGCCCACCTGGGTGGAGCTCTTCGGCCTGCGCGGCGGCGTGTCCGGCAACCGCGAACTGGTGCCCGAGACGATCCGCTCCCGGGACGCGACCGTCTACTGGCGTCCCGCCGACCGGCTGCGTCTGCGCATCGCCTGGTTCAGGGCCGAGGTGGACGACGCCATCGTCTGGACGCCCAATTCCCAGTACACGAGCCGGGCCTCCAACCACGGCGGCACCCACACCACGGGCCTGGAGGCGGAATTCGTCGTCGACGCGGGCCGCTTCGGCCGCGGCTGGGGCAACCTGACAATCCAGGACGGCGAGGACCGGGGCGACGATCCCATCTACGCCGGCCGCGACCTGCCCTACCGGCCGGATCTCGAGACGGCCCTGGGCTGGGAGATCGCCGACGGCGCCTGGCGCTGGGGCCTGCGCTGGATCCACGAATCGGCCAGCACCCGCGACCGCTACAACACCGACATGGACCGCATCCCGTCGCGGTCACTGGTCCACCTCTCGGCGCGCCACGTCTGGCGCGGAGCCCACGTCCTCGGCGGAGACGAGACCGCCCTGACCTGCGATCTGCTCAACCTGACCGACAACGACGTCTACGACGTGGAGGGTTTCCCGCTGCCGGGACGCACCGTCCGCGTCTCGCTGATGTTCCATTGAAGGGGTCCGATATGCGAAACGCCATCTTCCCGCTGATCCCCGCGCTCCTGCTCGTCCTCGTCGCCGCCTCCTGCGCGGCCTGGGACACGTTCCTGGTCCTGACCACGGACTACACCACCTACGGCGGGGCCACGGCCGTGGACAGGGCAGATCCCTGGTCCGCCGATATCGACGTGGCCACCGTCAACTCGGACGCCGTCGGCCGCTGGCACGACGGCCTCTACTACGTGGTCAACCGCGGCGCGGCCAACATCCAGATCCTCGATCCCGCCCAGGGGTTCGCCACCGTCGACCAGTTCAGCGTGGGCCTGGGCCGCAACCCCCAGGACATCGCCTTCGCGCCGGACGGCTCGGCCTACGTCACCTGCTACGACGAGGCGGTCTTCCTGCGGATCGATCCCGCCGACGGCACGATCCTGGACAGCTGGTCCACGGCGGCCTTTGCCGATGCCGACGGCCTGCCGGAGACCGCGCAGATGCTCGCCGTCGGCGGCAGTCTCTACGTGGCCTGCCAGCGTCTGGACCGGAACGGCTGGTGGGCGCCGGCGGGGGGGAGCCGGCTGCTGGTCTTCGACATGTTCGCCCGCGATTGGGTGGACCTCGACCCGGGCACGCCGGAGATCGACGGCATTCCGCTGGCCGGGCAGAATCCGTACACGCAGCTCGCCAAGGTGCCGGACGAGCCGGCCCTGCTGGTCGGGACGGTCGGGAACTGGACCGTTGCCGACGCGGGCCTCGAACGGATCGACCTCGCGACCCGGCAGCCGGCGGGTCTCGCGGTCTCCGAGTCGGAGCTCGGCGGCGAGGTCCTCGACGTCGCGGTCCTGGTCGGGAATCGCGGCTGGTGCATCGTGAGCGACGGCGCCTTCGTCACGCACCTGAAGACCTTCACGACGGCCGGCGGGGACGTCGAGACGGTCGCCTCGGCGGGCGGGTACGATTTCGAGACCCTCGCCTGGGACGGCGCCGACCTGATCTACCTCTGCGACCGTACGCTCGGGGCCGCCGGCCTGCGGGTCTTCGACGCGTGGACGGCGGAGGAGCTGACGAGCGCGCCCGTCGCCCTGGGCCGGCCGCCCTACATGTGCGTCCTGCCCCGTGAGAGCGGCGCGACCGCCGTCGAGGCGGCCACGCCGGTGCCGGCGCGCCTGCGCGCGCCCTGGCCCAACCCGGCCAACCCGCGGGTCAACCTGGCCTTCGCCGCGGCGCCCGGCGCGCGCGTCCGGCTGGACGTCTGCGACGTGCGGGGCCGTCGCCTGCGCACCGTCCACCCGAGGGCGGACGCGGCGG
>Ga0180430_10004152_pt1 | contig 12290 bp, 10 predicted proteins | sample SS_ome_9_FD_132999 | JGI IMG/M metagenome (GOLD analysis project Ga0180430, IMG submission 132999) | Hypersaline lake sediment archaeal communities from the Salton Sea, California, USA - SS_1_S_2 metaG | ecosystem: Environmental > Aquatic > Non-marine Saline and Alkaline > Hypersaline >... | reverse complement strand
TGGAGATGTACGCGGGTCCGGTTCTTCATGGGCTTGATGCCCGAGACCAGCCGGAGCCGCGCATCGATCATGTGCGTGGAATGAAGCACCTCAGAAGTCCCGACGGTGTTGCCGCGTTCGAGCTCATCCTTGTCGATGCCGTGAAGACCCAGCGCCGTCCGCTGACCCGCCACCGCGCGCTCGACCGGCTCATCGTGGACGTGGACGCTGCGGATACGCACGGGCTTCCCCGCCGGGTAGACCTCCAGATGGTCGCCCGGGCTGACATGACCCGACCAGAGCGTCCCGGTCACGACCGTCCCGTGGCCCTCAAGCGTGAAGATCCGATCGATCGGGAGTCGCGCGGGCCCACCGGCCGTCCGCTCCTCGACGCCGCGCGCCAGCTCCTCGAGCACACCGAGCAATTCCGGGATGCCGTCCCGCGTCACGGACGAGACCGGAACGATGGGTGCGCCCTGAAGCACCGTTCCCTCTACAAGCGTCTCGACGTCCTCGCGCGCGAGCTCGATCTCCTCGGGCTCCGCAAGGTCGGACTTCGTCAGCGCGATGACCCCGGCCTTCACACCGAGCAGATCGACGATGTCCATGTGCTCGCGCGTCTGCGGCATCACGCCCTCATCGGACGCGACGACGAGCAGCACGAGGTCCACACCCGCGGCGCCCGCGAGCATGGTCTTAACGAACCTCTCATGTCCTGGAACGTCGACGATCCCGAGCGAATCGCCGTTCGGAAGGGCAAGCCTCGTGAACCCGAGCTCGATAGAGATACCGCGTTCCTTCTCCTCACGGAGTCGGTCGGTATCGACGCCGGTCAGCGCCTTCACGAGTTCGGTCTTGCCGTGGTCGATGTGACCCGCGGTACCGAGGATGATGTGTCGGGTGGTGTTTGCCACGTGACCCCCGGGGCGGTCGGTCATTCAGGGAATGCCCCGCGCCGCGTCGAGAGCGCGCCGCGAGTGTCTGCTAGTTCTCGCTCTCGCGCCAGATCTTCGCGCCGAGTCCGGAGAGCTTCTTCTCGATGGCCTCGTATCCGCGGTCGATGTGGTAGACGCGCGAGACCTCGGTCGTACCCTCCGCGACCAGCCCGGCGAGAATGAGCGCGGCGCTCGCCCGGAGATCGGTCGCCATCACCATCGCGCCCGACAGGTGGTCGACGCCGCTGATAACGGCAACGTTCCGGTCGATCGTGATGTCGGCCCCGAGCCTTCGCAGCTCCGGTACGTGCGAGAAGCGATCGGTGTAGATGGTGTCGGTGATCACGGCGGAGCCCTGCCCGATCGTCATCACCGCCATGATCTGCGCCTGCATGTCGGTCGGGAATCCCGGATACGGCGCAGTCGTGACGTTGATCGACCTGATCCGCTCGGGACCGCGCACGCGGATGCCGTCCTCGACCGGAATGACCTCGACATCGGCCTCTCTGAGCTTCGAAGCGACGGTAGCGCAGTGGTCGAGCTCACCACCCATGATCAGGACATCCCCACCGGTGATAGCCGCGGCCGCCATGAACGTCCCGGTCTCGATGCGGTCCGGGATGACGTGACAGTCCGCCGGGTGCAGCTCGTCGGCACCCTCGATGGTGATGGTGCCGGTGCCGTCGCCGGTGATGTTCGACCCCATGCTCCTGAGGAAGTCCGCCAGCGCACCGATCTCCGGCTCGCGCGCGGCGTTCTGAATGACGGTCCTCCCCTGCGCGAGCGTCGCCGCCATCATCGCGTTCTCGGTGGCGCCGACGCTTGAGGTCTCGAAGTTGATCGTCGCTCCGCGAAGCTTGCGAGCCTCCGCGACGATGTACCCGTGCTCGAAATCGATGTCGGCGCCGAGGTCGCGCATCGCCTTGATATGAAAGTCGACCGGTCGCGGACCCCACGCGCACCCGCCGGGGAGCGACACGCGTGCGCGTCCCTGCCTGGCGAGCACGGGACCGAGCACGCAGACCGACGCGCGCATCGTCTTGACGAGTTCGTACGGCGCCTCGTGGTATTTACAGTTCGTCGTGTCGACGGTGATGCTGTGGTCGTGGTGCTCGACCTGCGCTCCAAGGACGCGGAGCACGTGCTCCATCGTCACGACGTCGCGGAGTCTCGGAACGTTTGAGAGCACGAACTTGCCGGGCGTCAGCAGTGTGGCCGCCATGATGGGCAGTGCCGCATTCTTCGCCCCGCTGATCCTCACCTCTCCGGTGAGTCTCTCTCCGCCCTGTACGACGATCTTGTCCATCTAGCCCGACTTCCTTCCTGTCATGATGCGGTCTCTGCCGGTGTAGTCCCTGTGGATGGAAACGTCGGAAAGCGCTGGTGCCGCGAGCGCGCGAACCGCATCCGCCTGACCGTCACCGAACTCGAGGGCGATGATGCCGCCGTCCGCGAGAACGCCGGGAGCATCCTCGATGATGCTCCTCAGGCAGTCAAGCCCATCGCTGCCGCCGTCAAGCGCCAGACGCGGCTCGAAGTCCCGTACTTCGGCCGGCAGGTCCGCCAGGTCGCCGCTTCGGATATACGGCGGGTTCGAGACAACTCCGTTGACGCTGCCCGCCAACCCCATCTCAGTCAGGGGTGCAAGCCCCGTTCCCTCCGCGAACGATATCCGCTCGGAAACGCCCACCTTTTCGGCATTCCGCGTGGCCACGACCAGCGCCTCCGGGGAGACGTCGGTCGCGATGACTCGTGCCCCGGGGAGCTTCTGGGCCAGTGTGACGGCGATGACGCCCGAGCCGGTTCCGATATCGGCGAGTACGGCTCCGTCCCCTGCGGGTGGCGCGGCGGTCGCTTCCGCCGTGTGCTCCACCGTGTGCTCCTGTTGCCTCGAGATCATCCCAACGGCCACCTCGACCAGTGCCTCGGTCTCGGGTCTGGGGATGAGCACGTCGGGGGTCACCTCGAAGTCCGCGAGCATGAACCCGGCGGTCCCGGTCACATACTGGACCGGCTCACCGGCGAGTCGTCGCTTGAGGAGCGTCTTGAATCCCGCCAGCTCGCGCTCGGCGAGCACGCGTTCGTACTGAAGATAAAGTTCGATCCGCTTGAGTCCGAGCGCGTGTCCCAGCAGCAGCTCGGTCTCGAGCCGAGCGTTCTCGAAGCCCTTCTCCGCAAGGTAGTCCTTGCTCCAGTTGATGAGCTCGAGCGTGGTCCAGGTCCGGGGCGTCGTCACACCGACTCCGCTGCGTGTGCGATGCGGTCCGCCTGGTCCTGCGTCGCGAGCGCGTCGATGACCTCATCGAGCTCGCCGTCCATGATCTGGTGCAGGCTGTGCACGGTCAGACCGATGCGGTGATCGGTCACCCGGCTCTGTGGGAAGTTGTAGGTTCGGATCTTCGCGCTCCTATCACCGGTCGAGACCTGGCTCCGGCGCGTGGCGGCCATCTCGGCCTGCTGCCTCTCCTGCTCAAGGTCGTAGAGCCGCGCGCGGAGGACCTTGAGCGCCTTCGCGCGATTCTTGTGCTGCGACTTTTCGTCCTGGCAGGTCACCACGAGACCGCTCGGCTTGTGCGTGATGCGCACGGCGGAGTCGGTCGTGTTGACGCTCTGCCCGCCCGGCCCCGAGGAACGGTAGACGTCGATCTTGAGGTCCTCGGTCTTGATGTCGACGTCGACCTCTTCGGCCTCTGGCATGATGGCGACCGTCGCCGCGGACGTATGAACGCGCCCCTGCGACTCGGTCTCGGGAACGCGCTGCACGCGGTGGACGCCGCTCTCGAACTTGAACCGGCTGTATGCACCGTGGCCGTCGACCGCGAAGACGATCTCCTTGAACCCACCGGTTCCGGTCTCGCTCGTGTTCATCACGTCGATGCTCCACTTCTTGCCCTCGGCGTAGCGAGAGTACATCCGGAAGAGGTCGCCCGCGAAGAGCGCGGCCTCCTCGCCGCCGGTGCCGGCGCGGATCTCGACGATGACGCTCTTGTCGTCGTTCGGGTCCTTGGGAACAAGTAGAACCTTGAGCCGCTCCTCGAGCACGTCGAGCTGCGGCTGAAGCTCCTCGAGCTCGCCCTTCGCGAACTCCTTCTCGTCGGCATCGGTCGACGCCTCGATGATCTCGTTCGCGGAGTTGATGTCGGTCAGGATCCGTTCGTACTCGTCGGCGGCCACGACGATATCGTCCATGCCCGCCCGCTCCTTCGAGTACTTCCTCACGAGATTGTGGTCCGAGAGCACCTCGGGGTCACTCAGAAGCGTGGTCAGCTCCTCGTGCCTGTCGCGGATGGCCCTGAGCTTATCCAGCATCGGCCCCACCCTTCGCGGCCGACTGCGGTTCGCTCTTCGCCGCAGCGAGTGCTGCGATGGCGACCTCGACCTGCTCGTCCGAGGGGTCCTTGGTCGTGATGCCCTGAAGCCAGAGGCCCGGCGCCGATACCACCTGCGCCCACCGCGTCGTGCAGCGGACGGCAGCGAGCTTCATCAGCTCGTAGCTGATACCGGCGATGACCGGGATGAGGAGCAGCCGCATCAGCCGGTGCGCGATCGTCGAGGGCTTCCCGGTCAGCATGAACACGAGGATGCTCGTGACCATGACGATGAGCAGGAAGCTCGTCCCGCACCGGGGATGTCGCGTGGTGAACCGCTGCGCGTTCTCCGGGGTGAGCTCGAGGTCCGCCTCGTGGCAGAAGATCGTCTTGTGCTCCGCCCCGTGGTACTCGAAGACGCGCCGCATCTCGCGCCACTGCGAGATACCCCAGATGTAGGCGAGGAAGAAGACGACACGGATGATGCCGTCGATAACGTTGAACAGGATGGAGCTGTCGCTACCGAGCCGGTCGGTCAGCCACTCGGAGAGAACCAGCGGGATGTAGAAGAAGAACAGGATGCCGAGACCGAACGCGAACACCATCGTGCCGGTGAGCGCCAGCTTCGTCTTCCACCCGGTCTCCTCAGGCGCGAACGACGCGGCCGGCTCCGCCGCCGAGCTTCCGTCCGACGCAGCGGTCCCGGTCGCCGCCTCAGCTCCGTCGCTCTCATCGGCGTCGCTTGCCCTGTCCGCTGCCTCCTCCGCGTCCATCGCCGCGCTCGCCGAGTAGTTGAGCGCGCGAATGCCCAGCGCGAGCGACTCGATGAGCGAGAGCCCGCCCCGGATGACCGGAAGCCTGAGGAATCTGTTCCGCCGTGAGGCCGAGATGAACGGCTCGGACTGAACGTCAATCTCACCGTTCGGCAGACGCACAGCGACCGCCACGGTCTTGGGACCGCGCATCATCACGCCCTCGATCACGGCCTGTCCGCCGTAGTGGACCTTGCCCTTCGGCGCGCCCAGAGCCTCGATCGGCTTGACCGCGTCGTCCGTGTCATCGGCCGGCGTCTCGTCACAGCCGCAGCCGCTCCCGCAGTCGCAGGCACACGAGCATCCGGCCTCGAGGACCACATCCTCGCGTGGCTCGGTGTGCTCAGGACATGTCGACTCGTTCTCGTTCTGCTTCTGGTCTTCCACGCTACGCTCCTGCCATCCCGGCGATGCGTTCGGCCGGACTCCTTGTGTCGTCGACCGGGATCAGCACGCCGATACCCGGGTGAACCTTCTCGATCTCGCGCTTCATCTCGCAAGCTATACGACGGTACGACTCGTGTCCCTGCACCTTCGAGCGCAGACGCACGAGATGAAACGCCGAGCGCGCGTTGATCGTCATCAGAAACCGCTTGTGATACGCCAGCGGCACCGCGTACTGGGCGTGTGCCTGGTCGATCTCGGCCAGACGCTCCCATCGCTCGCATGCTGCGTCGAGCGCGTTCTCCATCTCCCCCGCCACACCGGCCTCGCGCGCGTCGTCGGGCACGGTGCGTCCGAGCGAGCATCCGAGAAGCTGCTGCGTCTGCGTCGCCATCCGGTGTCTTTGGATGTCGCGATAGGCACCGAAGTCGCAGACGATCTCGAAGGTGTAAACTGTCTCCTCGAGCTCACGAACCGGAAGCTCGTGGTCCGTCATCCCCTCGACCGCGGCTCCGATGAACGCCGCTCGCTCTGCCGGTGTCATCCGCTCGGCGCGCCCACGGGCCCTCTCATATGAGAGTCCGCCTGCCCGGAAGAGCATCGCCGCGATGACGCGCGTCTCCCCGTCGGCATCACACTCGACGAGGCGGACCGATGGACCGTCCGCCGGACCCTCCGACGCCACGAGCCCCTCGCCTCCCGCGGCTCCCCCCATCCGCTCCTCCCAGCCATCGAGGTACGGCGAGCGCTCCACATACTTGAGCAGCGTCGGCACCTTCGCCAGCCCCGCTCCGGTCAGAACCTCCGCCAGCTCCCGCATCTCCGCGAGCGGACTCGATGCCATCTTGATGATGCCGTGCCGCAGGCTCCGCGCGTTCACCGTCCAGCCAAGGTTCGTCTTCGCCGCAGCGGGCAGCAGCCCGCGCACGGCGTCGCACGCCTTCCCATTCGGATTGAGCCCGGCCTTCCGCCACTCGGCATCGCCGTAGGCGTTCTCGCACCACGCGAGCGCCCTCGGGCGCAGGCGGTCGTACGTCCGGTAGAGCGTCGAGACGGTCTCCCGATACAATTCTCCCGCTTCGCCGCCCTCGAACACCGGCGGCGTGTAGAAGTTGTCCGGCGACATCACCTGGTACCGCGTCGACTTCTCGGTAAAGGACGAGAGACGGTTCTCCTCGACGAACTTCGCGCCGAGGATTGAGATGTTCTCGATCGCGATCGACAGGACCGCGTGCTCGGCGACGGACGAGTGCCCGTAACCGACCACCCACTTCTCGTGAAAACGCGACGACTCGCTCTCGGAGAGCTCTCTGGCTATCTCCTCGAACGAGTCGGGTGATCGCGAGGTCTTCGCGAATGTCACCGCGACGACCTCCGCAGGGAGGTCGTCGAGCGTATAGACTCTGAGTGGACTGCCCGTCTTCGTCATAATCGATGGCGTGGCAGACCGTCGGAGTGGTTCGTGCCGGTGTTCATCCCGTCGGGTCCGCCCTCTCGCGGAACCCGCGGCTAATTCTCGGCCTCTGCCTTGTCTTCCCCACTGGCAGGCGGCGCATCGTCAGGAGCTTCTGTTCCAGCTGTTTCAGCGGCCGCAGGCGCGTCAGCTGCCGCGCGCGCCGCTCCACCGGCTTCGCCGTCACTGCCCGCGGACGCCGCAGCGCCGCGTGCGTAGTCGTCGCCATACTTCTTGAGGAACCTGTCGACACGACCGGCGCTATCGACGAGCTTCTGCTGACCCGTGAAGAACGGATGGCACGCCGCACAGATCTCGACGTTGATCTCCTTGAGCGTCGAGCGGGTCGTGAACTCGTTCCCACAGACGCACTTCACGGTGCACTCCTGGTAGTCGGGATGGATGTCCTTCTTCATGCTCGGTTCTCCTCCGGTGATTCTCTGGTTGATCACGTCAGTGCTGCGCGTCACATCTCATGATGCTCAGTGCGCTGCGTGCTGCTCTATGCGCTGCTCAGGACCCGGCAATGCCCGAAGGGCGGTCAGCTAGAGCGCGCTCATCGAATCCAGGAACTCCTGGTTCGTCTTTGTCTGCCGCATCTTGTCGAGCAGGAACTCCATCGCGCCGGCCGGTGTCTGCTCGCTGAGGAACTTCCTCAGAATCCACATCCGGTTGATCGTCTCCTGCGATAGCAGACGCTCTTCCTTCCGCGTCCCCGACTTGAGAATGTCGATCGACGGGAAGATCCGGCGGTCCGTGAGCCTGCGGTCGAGAACCAGCTCCATATTACCAGTACCCTTGAACTCCTCAAAGATAACCTCGTCCATCCTCGACCCCGTATCGATCAGCGCGGTCGCGATGATGGTGAGGCTCCCGGCGTCCTCGATGTTCCGCGCGGCGCCGAAGAACCGCTTCGGACGCTGGAGCGCATTGCTGTCCACGCCGCCAGTGAGGATCTTGCCGCTGTGCGGGACGACCGTGTTGTGCGCCCGCGCCAGTCTCGTGATCGAATCGAGCAGGATCACGACGTCCTTCTCGTGCTCCACGAGACGCTTCGCCTTCTCGATGACCATGTCGGCGACCTGGACGTGACGCTCGGGCGGCTCATCGAAGGTCGAGCTGACGACCTCGCCGTTGACCGACCGGGCCATGTCCGTGACCTCCTCCGGCCGCTCGTCGATGAGCAGCACGATGAGGACGACGTCCGGATGATTCGTCGTGATGCTGTTGGCTATCTTCTGGAGCACCACCGTCTTGCCCGCGCGCGGCGGCGAGACGATCAGGCCGCGCTGCCCCTTCCCGATCGGCGACATGAGATCGATGATCCGCGTCGTCATGTCATCGGGGTCCGTCTCGAGGTTCAGTCGGTCGTGCGGGTGCAGCGGTGTCAGATTCTCGAACAGGATCTTCGACTTCGCCTGCTCGGGATTCTCGTAGTTGACGGCCTCGACGCGAAGCAGCGCGAAGTAGCGCTCGTTCTCCTTCGGCGGGCGGACCTGACCCGAGACGACGTCGCCTTTGCGAAGATCGAACCGCTTGATCTGCGACGGCGAGACGTAGATGTCGTCCGGACCCGGCAGGTAGTTGTAGTCGGGCGAGCGCAGGAAGCCGTATCCGTCCGGGAGGATCTCCAGAACGCCCTCGCTGAAGATGAGGCCGTTCCGCTGAGTCTGTCCCTCGAGGATCTTGAAGATGAGATCCTGCTTCCGTAGACCGGAGACACCCTCGACGCCGAGCGCTTCGGCGTAGTTGATGAGTTCGCGGATCGTCCGCTGCTTCATCTCACCCATGTTCAGGTTCTCGCCGGGCTTCCCGTTCCCGGCCGCCTTCGTCTCGGCGGGCTTCGTCTCGGCCGCCTTGGCCTCTGTCGCGTCGACCTTCGTCCCGCTCGCAGAGACCTTCGACTCAGCCGCGGTCTCGGCCTTCGCAGCGGCTCGCGTGCTCGCCGCTGAGCGGGTCGTGGACCTGGTCGCGGAAGTCGTTCTGGCGGTGGTCCTACCGTTCGACGAACCCCTCGAGCTACTGTTGCTGCTCCGTGTCGACGAGGAACCTGCGCTCTTCGTCGCGGCCCTCTTGCGGGGCCCGCTCGACTTGCTCGGTGCTTTCTCGGTCATCTACGTACCTCGATGAGCAGGTTTGACGCTTCCCGGTCGACAACGCACGCGTCGACCGCAATCACGCATGTGCCCCTGTGGCTTAGCTACACTCGGTTTCCTCTTTGAAGAACAGAGAATTCCAGCCGGGTTGGGTTGCTTCGGATGGGGTGTCAGGAAGCTGTGGGTGCTGAGATGTTGTTTACTTCGTATATAGTAGACGAGGGTCTGCAGAGTGTCAAGTCGTTTCACGCGCGGACGCCGGCCCAAAAGGACCGGCGCCCGGCTGTATCTCATCGCAGACCATCCCCGGAGATCGCTACTCCGTGGTCGTTGCGGAGTCCAGAAGCTCCTGGACGATGCCCAGCTCGAGCATCGCCTCCTCCGTCATCTCGAGCTTGTTGTAGACCCTCGCGAGGGCACGGTGGTACGACAGCTCCTCGAAGTTCAGCTCGATGAGCGTCTCAAGCGTCGGGATGGCGGCCTGATACTCGGGGATCGCCAGCTCCATCTGACCCTGATCCTCGAGGTCCTTGGCGATGCCCCAGTGCGCGAGGAAGACACGATACTGAACCTCTTCGTCCTCCTCGTTGCCCGCCAGGTGCTGATTGAAGCTCCGGATGGCAGCGCGGTAGTCCTTCAGGTTGTAGTGCATCAGACCGATGTTGTAGTAGATGTCCTGAGTCTCCGGCGAGATCGATTCGATCTTCTCGAAGTAGCGGAGCGCGTTCTCGTAGTCGCCGATAGCGGCCAGCTGTCCGGCCTTGCTCTCGTAGACCGACACGAGGTTATCCTTGAGGTCCGGGTTATCCGGGGCGCGCTCGAGCGCCTGCTCGAACGCCTCAACGGCTTCCTCGTAGTTCGTCATCATGTGGTGAGCGTACCCGAGATTCGCGTAGGCTTCGGCCTTGCGCGGATCGAGGAGGATCGCCTTGTTGAACTCGACGATCGCCTCGGTGAACTGCCCGCTCGAGTTCAGCAGATTGCCATCGTTCTGGTAGATCTGCCAGTACCACGTGATGGTCTGCTCCACCTCTTCCTTGTGCGCGGGCTCGATCGCGAGATCGAGCGCGGCGAAGAACTCGTCGTGTGCCATCTCGAGTTCATCGGTCTCGGCGTAAGCGCGGCCGAGCCACATATGAGGCTGCCAGTCAGTAGGGTTGTTGCGGATGGCGATCTCGAACTGCTCGATCGCGTTGTCGAAATTTTCCTGCTGCAGATAGACCTTGCCGCTGGTAAAGGCAGGGTCAGCACCACATCCGGCGAGGATGAGGATCGCAGCCAGCGTCAGTACGACGGCTGCCGTTCTCACCATGACCATTGCGCCTCCCTTTGTTTCGAGTCCCCCCTTGAATCCTGCTCGTTTTCAGCCCGTGAATTATAATGCGTCGCGCCGGGGGTGTCAAGCGCTACGGTCGCGACCGGCGCCCGCCTCATGGCGCAGCGCCCGCGCGATGCCTCTTCACGTGTCGCGGGGGGGGCGAACCGGTGTGACGTCATGCCCCGCCGGGCCGCACCGGCGGGACGCGCCCTCTCGACCTGTGCCGCGAGGACTACAGCAGACGATTGTCGTTGACGAACAGCTCATAGGTGCAGTTGAGGAAGTCACCCGCACGCCGCGAGACGATCATCCGCGACATGAAGATCTCGAAATACTCCATGACCTGCGATATCTTCGTGTTGACCTTGAGATTCAACCGGATGATACGTTCCTCTGGGAGCACCGTCAGGTCGGACTTCTGGACCGCGTAGTTGACCCGGTCATGGATGTCGAACTTGATCATCGAGGGATTGCGAACCCGCGAACGATGGACGTCGGCCTTGTCGGCCAGGATGAGCGCCGCCGAGACGTTGTTGACCGGGTCGGCGTGCTCCTCGTGGTGATTCCCTATGGCCGAGATGACCGTCGTGATCTCCTCGAGGTCCATCTCGCGCTCTCTGAGCAGCTGAAACGCCAGCTGAGCCCCGGACTGCGCGTGGTCCTCACGGTTGATGATGTTGCCAAGGTCGTGCATGTAGCCGGCGATGCCGGCGAGGTCGGCTTGGCGATGGTTGATCCCCAGGTCCTTGAGCAGCTTCTGTGCCGTCCGCCCGACCCACTTGCCGTGGCGCACACCGTGCTCGGTGTAGCCGACGATACCGAGATGGTCATTGGCGGTGCGGAGCATCCCCGTGATCTCGGGGTCCTTCTGGATCTTGTTGAACGTTGTCTTTCCCATGTTCCTACCTCTTTGCGAAAACCATGCCTGCCCGGAAGCGGGCAGGCACTATCCAATCTACCTGAGCGTGGGTGCGCAGTCAAGTTCGCCGGCCATGTTGAAGCCGTCAACAGACCGCTGGACGGTGAGTTAGAGAAGGTCCATCGGGTCGACGTCAACGGTGAGCTGGACCGTGGAGGGCAGGCTCAGCGCCTTCTCCTGCGTCAATGCGGCCGCCACGAGCGCACGCGCGCTCCCGCCTCTTCCCCGAACGAGGACCTGCCAGCGGTAGACGCCCTTGATGCGCTCGATCGGGGCCGGGGCGGGCCCGAGCACCTCCGGAGCCGGGTCCGGCATCTGCTCGGCCCCCCGGTCGAGGAAGTCGGCGAGCCGGGCGGCGCTCTTCATCACGGCCTGCTCATCGCGGCCGCGGACGATGATGGAGACCAGCCGCGAGAACGGCGGATAGCCGAGACCGAGCCCCCTGCGCTCTTCCGTCTCCCGGTCGAAGAACGGGCCGAACGCCTGCGCCCGAGCCATGGCGATGGTGTAGTGGTCGGGAAGGTACGTCTGCACAAGGACCTTCCCGCGCTCATCGCCGCGGCCCGTCCGGCCCGCCACCTGCGTAAGCAGCTGGAAGGTGCGCTCGCCTGAACGGAAGTCCGGGAGATTGAGCCCCACATCCGCGGCAACCACACCGACGAGACCAACGCCGGGGAAATCGAGTCCCTTCGCGATCATCTGCGTCCCGAGAAGGATATCGGTCCGCCGCTCGGCGAAGTCCTTGAGGATCCGCCAGTGCGCGCCCCGTCTGCCGGTGGTGTCCTGGTCCATCCGTTCGACGGCGGCTTCCGGGAAGAGCTCGCGGACCGCGAGTTCGACCCGCTGTGTCCCGGGAGCGCCGAACCGCAGATTCCGACTGCCGCACTCGGGGCAGCGGTCGGGTGCGCGTCCGGTCTTCCCACAGTAGTGACACCGCATCGAACGATCGGTCGAGTGATAGGTCAATGAGACGTTGCAGTCGTCGCACCGCTCCGAGTGCCCGCAGTCCATGCACTGGATGAACGAGGCGTACCCGCGGCGGTTGAGGAAGAGGATGACCTGTTTCTCTTCCTCAAGCGTCTCCTT
>Ga0180430_10004149_pt1 | contig 12293 bp, 10 predicted proteins | sample SS_ome_9_FD_132999 | JGI IMG/M metagenome (GOLD analysis project Ga0180430, IMG submission 132999) | Hypersaline lake sediment archaeal communities from the Salton Sea, California, USA - SS_1_S_2 metaG | ecosystem: Environmental > Aquatic > Non-marine Saline and Alkaline > Hypersaline >... | reverse complement strand
GGGATCCAGGCCGTTGTCATCTGGACGGGCCAGGACGCAAGCAGGAAGGCTCGTCCGAGGAGCGCCGGGTTCAGGGGGTTGTAGCCCACTCCGCCGAAGACCTGCTTGCCGATCGCGATGGCGAAGACCGACCCCACCACGGGCATCCACCAGGGGACCCCGGGCGGGACGTTGAAGGCGAGCAGGATGCCGGTGACGAGCGCGCTTCCGTCGCCGATCGTCACTGGCACGCCCCTTGCCCTCTGGATGAGGCCCTCGGTGATGAGCGCGGCCAGACACGAGAGCAGAATCAAGAGGAGGGCGCGGAGGCCGTAGAAGTACACGGAGCCCACGACGGCCGGCACGAGCGCGATGACCACGCCGAACATCACCCTCTGGATGGAGGTGTTCTGGCGCACGTGCGGCGACGAGGAGACTATGAAGTGGTGCTCCGACATCAGTTCGACTTCTCCTTCTCAGCTGCGTCGGCCTTCTTCTTGAGCTCCCACGCGAGGTACTTCCCGAACTTGAACTGGTGCACGAGCCGGCGGTGCGACGGGCAGACGTATGCGCACGAACCGCACTCGATGCAGTCGTTGAGTCCGATCTCGACGGCACGCTCTATGTCCTCGACCATCACGTACTTCTCGATGGTCGTCGGCAGGAGCTTCATCGGACACGCGTGCACGCAGTGCCCGCAGCGAATGCACGGGTCCGGGGGTCGCGTGTCGATGTCCGACGGACCGAGGAAGAGCATCCCCGACGTCCCCTTGATGACGGGAACGTCGGTCGTGAACTGCGTCATGCCCATCATCGGACCACCCGATACGACCTTCGAAACGTCGTCCTTGAAGCCGCCGGCCTGTTCAACCAGGCTCTTGACCGGAGTGCCGATCCTCGGCATGAAGTTCGTCGGGCTCTCGACCGGAGTGCCGGTGATCGTCACCACGCGACGGATGAGCGGCACGCCCTTTACGACGGCCTCGTACACGGCGAGGGCGGTCCCGACGTTCTGCACGACAACGCCTACGTCCATGGGCAGCCCGCCCGCCGGGACCTGTCGGCGCGCCAGAGCGTCTATCAGCTGCTTCTCGGCCCCCTGGGGGTACTTCACCTGGAGCATGACAACGCGGATGCCGGCGCCCTGCGGCACCGCCGCCTTCATCGCCGCCACGGCGTCGGGCTTGTTGGACTCTATGCCGACGAAGCCCCTTTCGCACCCCAGCGCCCTCATGATGAGCCTGAGGCCCTCCAGGACCTCCCCCGGACGCTCCAGCATCAGCCTGTGGTCGGCCGTGAGCCACGGCTCGCACTCGGCCCCGTTCAGTATGACTGTGTCTATGGGCTTGGAGTCCGGCGGCGAGAGCTTGACGTGCGTCGGGAAGGCGGCCCCGCCCAGCCCGACGATGCCGGCGTCGCGGACGATGTCGACTATGTCCTTCGGCGTGAGCGAGTCGGCGTTCGCGCGCGGCTGGACAGACTCGTCCCACGAGTCCTCGCCGTCCCCCTCGATGACGACCGCCTGCTGCTCCCCGCCCAGCGGATGCGGGAAGCGGCCGACGGCCGTCACCTTGCCGGAGATGGACGCGTGAACCGGTACGGACACGAAACCCGAGGCCTCGCCGATCACGGACCCGACCTTGACCTCGTCCCCCACCTTGACCACGGGAGTGGCGGGCGCGCCGAGCGACTGCCTGAGCGGAATGACAACGCGATCGGGCAGCGTGGGCTCGACGATCTCGCTCTTATTGGTGAGCTGTTTGGAGTCCGACGGATGAACGCCGCCGGAGAACGTCTTGAGTCCCAGGGTGCGACTCCTGCATTCGTTCGCTCCGCGCGTCTGCGCGGACCGTGCGTTCTAGTCCAGGAGTTCCGTCGTGTCCTGGAGCTTCAGTCCCGCGGAGAGCGTCGTCGACGCGCCGGCTCCGGCGGTCGTCGAGCCCTCACCCTCGAAGTCGATGGTAGTGTCGCTCTTGCCGTAGATGATGATGGCGTCTTCTATCGAGAAGAGGATCGTCCCGACCGACTCGCCCGAACCGGTCATCAGCCACGCCTCGCCCGACTGCTCTACCTTGCCCTCGAACTCGAAGGTCGACACCGCCGAGACCTCGACGCACGGGATCTGGTACTTCTCCTTGAAGCCGACTACGGTGTAGGTGACCTCGCCTACGAAGTCGCGGTTCGTAGCGCTCGTGATGTCGGGGATGTCCAGGTCGTCCTGCCAGGTATAGCCGATGGTCAGGGGCTCTTCGGGAAGCTCCGGGAAGAGGCCGTGGACCATCATGGCCATCTGCCCGATGCCCTCTTCGAAGTACTCCTCGCCGCCCATTCCAGAGAAGGACAGAACCTCCCCCGTGGGCGACATGGTGACCTCCAGGGACTTCCCGCGGATGGCGGCGACGCTCTCCTGCGGAATGACCTGGTCGCCGGAGCTGACGCTCGAGGCCGCGTAGTCGAAACGCATCAGCATCTCCATCTCTTCCGCGTCGGTGTTCGCGAACGAACACGTCGTCCTGAACTCCGTCTGGGTCGTGACGACGCGGTCGTAGCCCTGCATCGCGACGGCCATCTCGCCGGCAGAAGAGAGCTTGTACTTCAGGGTCTCTCCGTCCTCGAAGTTGCGGACAAGCTGGACGGGCTCGTCCACCGTTATGTCCCTGCCGCCCATGCCTCCGCCGCCGCAGCCGGCCGTGACCAGCGCGACGCCGAGAGCCGCTGCGAGCAGACGGACCGATATGCTCCGGAGTCCCATCGTCTGTCCTCCCTCTTGATGGAAACGTGCGCGGACATCCGCGCATCGGGTCGTTTGACCTTGAGCGGGGATTATAACACGCGCCAACGAGGCGTCGAGCCCTTTTTGGCGCGTCCGCGGGCCGCGGCGGCCCCGGACGGCCGTTGGCGGCCGCGGGCGGTCGGCAACCTGCCGTTGGGCCCGTACGTGCGGAGGCCACCGCCAGTCCCTCACGAGACCACGGTGGCCCCTTCCGCATGCCTTGGCCCGACCCGCGCCGCTAGACGCCGAGCGCTGCCTTGAGCTCGTCCGACTGAGGGGCCTTCCTGCCCCACCTCGCGACCTCGTCGTCTCCGTCCCTGACGATGATGGTCGGGACGTCGGCGACACCGAGCATCGCCGCCTCCACGAGACCGTCCTCCGTGTCAACGTTGATCGCGCTCGTCGCTATGGAGTCGGCGACTCCCCACTTGTCGAGGAAGAAGGACACCTTGTCCTTCGCGTTGTTGCACGCCTCGCAGTTCTCTTTGACGAAGAAGACCATTTCCATCAGACGTTGCTCCTGAACCGGTCGTCCAGTTCGCCCTTCTTGCCCTTGTTCCAGCCCGAGACCTTCGAGAAGTAGCCGGTCACGCGCGTGATTCCGTCGACCTCCGGCGATTCGCAGTGAGGACAGTGATCGACGAGCCCCCTGGTGACCTTCATACATGTGTTGCAGGTCGTGAACTCCGGAGAGAACGCTATCTGCGCGTTGCGGGTGTGATCGAAGGTGCTCTTCACGAACTTGGCGACCGCGTGCTTGTCCGGAAGCGAGTCCGCGATCCAGACGTGTGACAGGGCGCCCGCCTCGATCATGTCGTGGAACATCCCTTCCTTCTTGACTCGCTCGATCGGGCTGATCGGATGCGAGACGTTCAGGAAGGTCGAGTTGGTGTAGTAGACCTCCCCGATGTCGAAGTTGCCCTTCACGACCTTCTCCGCCTGATCGGGGAAGTGCTCGAGGTCGAGCTTGGCCATGCGATAGGCCGTCGACTCGGCCGGAGTCTGCTCGAGCACGAACCTCATGCCCTCCGTCTCCTTCGACCACTTCTCGCACGCGAGCTTCAGGTGAGCGATGACCCTCAGCCCAAGACGGAACGCGTGGTCCGACTCGTGCAGCTCGCAGCCAGTGTGCGCCTGGACCAGTTCGTTCAATCCGAGAAGACCGACGAGGTAGGTCACGCGGTGCATGCGAAGGTACTGCTGTCCGTCCGGAGCCATCGTCAGAAGCGCAAGCGGTCCGCTGTCACCCATCGTGAGCAGTCTCTCGATGAGCTCCTTCTTCGTCTTGTGAGCCTCCACCGCGATGGCCAGAATGTCGTCGAGCTTCTCGAACAGCTTAGCGTCGTCACCGTTCGCGTAGTACGCGGCGCGCGGCAGGTTGAGCGTGACGTTCTGGAGCGCGGAGTAGCGCATGCGCCACGGCTCCTTCGCGTCCTCGAAGTCGGACTGCTCGAGCTTGAACGAGAGCCTGCAGCACTCCGAGATCTTCGCCGTCTCACCGCGGTCGAACACGAAGTACGTGTTGCCCTTGTCCGCGGCGACGTCGCAGATGTGGAGCATGAACTCCTCGTGCCCCGGGGTCCTGAAGAACTCGTCCGTGATGTGCATGAGGGGCTTCGGGAAGAAGAACGGTCGCCCGGTCCCGTCGCCCTCCTTGTACACATCGAACAGCGCGAAAGCGAAGCGCTGGGCCTCTTTCTTGTAGTCCGCGTAGGTCTTGCCGGTGTGCTTTCCGCCGGGGCCGATGGCCATCACGTCCCTGAAGTGCTTGGGAGTCTCCCAGTAGATGTTGATGTCGCTGAAGATGGCCTGTCCGCCTCTGGCCACGCTCTGCTGGGAGTATTCGAAGATGAGCATCTCGGCCAGCTGGTGCACGTCGCGGTCCGAGAGACCCGAGAGGAACGGTGAGAAGAAGACGTTGACCGCGTCCCATCCGATGGCGCCGGCGAAGTGGCCCTGCAGCGCCGCCGAGAACTTCACCATGTGAGCGAGCAGGATCTCGGGGTGCTTGGCCGGCTTCGCGATTGACAGCGCGTTGGGAAGCGACAGTCCGAACTTCTTCACGTACTCGAGCGACTGACCCGAGCAGTACGGACGGTCGATGAAGCCGAGGTCGTGCAAATGGATGTCGCCGCGCGCGTGCGCGTCTGAAACCTCCTGGCTGAACACCTCGAGCAACGCGTACTGCTTCTTCACCGACTCGGCGAGAGTCATGTTCGTCGCTTCGGGGTTGTGCGGGATGTTCGCGTTCTCTTTGTTGGGCGTGAGGATGATCCGCTCCGCGTCGTACAGAGGAACGCCGAGTCGAGTGTGCTTCCGACGCGCAGACTCGAGTCCGTGTTCGACGAGCTTCGCGTCGACGAGTTCACGGATGAGCGGCGCGGTGATCACCTTCGTGTTCGACAGGATGATCTGGTCCTCGACCTCGCGACTGATCTTCTCCGCGTTCGTTACGTCGAGCTTGGCTTCGCGGACGAGAGTCTCGATGATCCTCTCGCGGTCCCATACGATCATGTCGTCGCCGGACGTGCGGACGAAGACCGCGATGTCGGTCGCGTCGTTCAGCTTCGCCACGCGCCTCTTCTTCTCGAGACCGGCGAGGTCCTTCGCCTCGTCCTTGCGCCTCGCCTGGTGGCGCCGGTCGCGGTAGAGAATGAACGCCTTCGCCGTTCTCGCGTGGCCGCGTTCGACCAGGATCTTCTCGATCGCGTCCTGGATCTCCTCGACCTCGGGCAGGTTGTCGCCCTTCTCCGAATAGAGGTAGAGCAGGACCTCGTCGGTGAGCCTCTCGGCTATCTCGCGGTCCTTTCCCCCCACCTCTTCGGCCGCCTTGAAGATCGCGGTAGTGATCTTCTTGCGGTCGAACTGGACGATCTTGCCGCTGCGCTTCCGCACCAGACGGAAGAGCTTGCTGGCAAGTCTGCGGTGCAGGCCGAGGATCTCGTCCTCGTCCATGTAGAGCTTGAGCCTGCCTTCCCTGTCCTCATCTACCGCGATGGCTCTGTCGAAGTCGATGTCGAGCGGCGAGCTCTCCCCTTCGCCGAGCTCGACGTCCGTCTGTCGTTCGCGCAGCGCCTCATCGAGCGAGCTGTCAGACGGTACTGCCACTTCGTCGACGGCGGTTGCGCCGGCGCGCTTCTCTTCGTGTGCATTGGACATAGCTGCCGAACCGATCCTCTCTCAAGTAGGAAGAGTCAGAAAGTTGCAGACCCCGAGGGCGACGTTCTCGCCGCCGAGGTTCAATCGCTTGGTTGTCGTTAGAAGTTGGATGGAATCCTGCCAGGGAAGGTTCACCACCACCACACATCCCGTCCGCGAGCTGTCCTCCTCCTATGGCTTGGGCAGACTATCAGTGAGGGTCGTTGGGTGTCAAGCGGAACTAGTCCTGAACGGCATGTTTTTTTTCGCGGGGGGTCGCGTCAACCGGTTCCGGTTTCGGGGTGGGGGCACTGCCGTTAGCCCGGTCGAGGACCGCGGGACGCCGCCCGGACCCGGCGGTTCGACGGCGGCGCGGGTCGCGTTACGGTGGAGTCGGCGTCATTCCCGTTCCGGTCCGTCGCCGGCCCCGGCCGTCACGAGGTCGGGCAGCTTCTCGACGACGATACCGGCGGCCCTCAGCATCTCGGATGCGAGGTCGTCCGGGTACGAGTCGTCGGTCACGACCCGGACTACACCTGCATTGATGATCATCTTCGCGCAGACGGAGCACGGATGCAGCGTCGTGTATATGGTCGCGCCTCTTATGCCCGTCCCGTAGTTGGCGGACTGGATGATCGCGTTCTGCTCGGCGTGGATGCCGCGGCACAGCTCGTGCCGCTCCCCCGTGGGTACTCCCTGCTGTTCCCTGACACACCCGGTGACGTCACAGTGCGGGAGCCCGGCCGGCGGCCCGTTGTATCCGGTCGCCAGAATGTGCCGGTCGCGCACGAGGACCGCCCCGACGTGCCTGCGCAGGCACGTCGAGCGCCCCGCGACCAGGCGGGCGATGCTCATGAAGTACTCGTCCCAGGAGGGTCTTCCATCCATCGCGTAAGTTCCCTGAGAACCGTGTCTTGCGAGTCAGGAGCATAGGCGCGGGAGCGCCCGTCCGACGCACCTGCTCGCTCGTGGCGCCTCGCTCGCCCCGGGAAGCCCCCGGGGACTCCGGTCGGACCCTAGGCCGGCCGCTCCTCTCCGACGACCAGCGGGAACGCCGAACACAACTCGCCGACCTCGGCCTTCACCGAACTGAGCACATCCTCATTCTCGATGTCCGAGAGAGCGCGGTCGATGAGAGCGACGATCTTCTCGATCTCGTCCTTGCCCATCCCCCTCGTCGTCAGTGCCGGCGTCCCGACTCGGATGCCGCTCGCGATGAACGGCTTCTGCGGGTCGAACGGGATCGTGTTCTTGTTGACGGTGATGCCGGCCTTCTCGAGACCGTTCTCGGCGGCCTTGCCCGTGACGCCCTTCTCCCGGAGGTCAACGAGCATCAGGTGCGTGTCGGTGCCGCCGGAGACCAGCCGCAGCCCCTGATTCAGGAAGGCCTCCGCCATGTGCTGGGCGTTGTCGACTATCTTCTGCTGGTACTCCTTGAAGGAGGGCTGAAGTGCCTCGCGGAAGCAGACGGCCTTGCCGGCGATGACGTGCATGAGCGGCCCGCCCTGTATACCGGGGAAGACAGTCTTGTCGATGGCCGCTGCGACCTTGTCCTTCATGAGGACCATGCCGCCCCTCGGTCCGCGAAGCGTCTTGTGAGTCGTAGTGGTCACGACGTCGGCGTGCGGCACCGGACTCGGGTGCAGTCCGGCGGCTATGAGCCCGGCGATGTGCGCCATGTCGACCATCAGATAGGCGTCGACCTTGTCCGCGATCTCGCGGAAGCGAGCGAAGTCGAGCGTCCTAGGATAGGCGGACGCGCCGGTGACGATGAGCTTCGGCTTGTGCTCTACGGCCATCTTCTCGAGAGCGTCGTAGTCGATGACCTCGGTCTTCTCGTCGACGCCGTAGTGGATCACGTTGTAGAACATGCCGGAGAAGCTTATGGGATGCCCGTGGGTCAGGTGCCCGCCGTGCGACAGCTCGAGTCCGAAGTACGTGTCACCGACGTCGAGGAGCGCGAAGTACACGGACATGTTGGCCTGGCTGCCGGAGTGGGGCTGGACATTGGCGTGATCGGCCCCGAAAAGCTCCTTGGCGCGGGCTATGGCCAGATTCTCGGCCACGTTCACGTGTTCGCAGCCGCCGTAATAGCGCCCGTTGGCCTCCCAGTTGATCGTCCCGTCCTTGCGGCGCCTGAAAGGATAGCCCTCGGCGTACTTGTTCGTCATCACCGAGCCGACAGCCTCCCTCACCGCCTCGCTCGTGAAGTTCTCGGAAGCGATCAGCTCGAGCTTGTCGGTCTCTCGGTGCGTCTCCGCCTGGATCGCTGCGAAGATCTCGGGGTCAACCGTCCTCAGATCTGCCATGGCTCTTCCTCCTCGGCCCTCATCATCTTGTTCACTCTGGGAATGTGCCTCCCGCCCTCGAACTCGGTCTCGAGCCAGGCGTCTACGATCTCGAGCGCCTGCTCGACGCCGACGAACCTGCCAGGCAGCGCGAGCACATTCGCGTCGTTGTGCTGCCGCGACAACTTCGCGATCTCAAGCTCCCAGGCCAGAGCCGCACGCACGCCCCGGACCTTGTTCGCGGTCATTACCATGCCCTGACCCGAACCACAGACCAGGATCCCTCTCTCCGCTTCTCCCCTGGCGACGGCGCTCGCGGCCGGTGTCGCGTGGTCCGGGTAGTCGGTCGACTCCGTGCTGTCCGTCCCGTAGTCGATGACCTCGTGGCCCGCGGCGATCAGGTGCTCCTTGATCGCTTCCTTGACTTCGTAGCCGGCATGGTCGGACGCCACGGAGATCTTCATTGCTCCTCCTCACCCGCCAGTCGCACTATGGTCGGCAGCGACTTGGCGAGGTACCCCGCGATCATCTCGCAGGCGTGCTCGTATTCGTCCCTCGGCGCTCCTATGGGGTCGGGCACGTCCACGTCACTCCCGTCGGCGAACTCCGACAGCAGGAACGTGCGGCCCGCGGACTCGGGCGAGATCGCCACTATCTGCTGGACGTGCCCGTGCGTCATCGCAAGGATGAGGTCGGCGCGCGCCGCGACCTCCGGGGTCATGGCCTGTGACCTGTGCTCGCTGATGTCGACGCCGCGGTCGCCGCACACGTCTCGCGCGTGGTCGGAGGCCGGAGCTCCCACAAGCCCCGCCGTGCCGGCCGACTCCACCCGAATGGTCCCGCGCCGGGCCTCTGGGAGCATCGACCTCAGGACCCCCTCCGCCATGGCGCTCCGGCACGTGTTGCCGGTGCAGACCAGCAGGACTGTGAAGGGCATTCTCACCTCTCTGGATGACGCGCAGAGAAGCAGTGTAAGGCACGAAGAAGCCGCCAGTCAAGAATCAACAGGGTGGGGGGCGCCGGACCGTGCGCGCTTCGGCGCAGGTCGCCGCGGGAGGGCGGGCACGGAGCTGAGCGGCGGAAGCGGGGCGCGCGCTACGCTCCAAGGACCTTCTCTATCTCGGCGAGCGGCACCGTTCCCGCCCTGACAACAGAGAAACCTTCGCCGGTCAGATCGACGATGGTGGACGCGGCCGTGGCCGATGTGGGATACCAGCGGACGGCGAACTCGATCCAGTCGCGGAGCGGAGCCACCGCCTCTTCCAGGCGGCGCGGCGGGTCGGCGCCCTCCACGTTGGCGCTGGGAGCCACTACAGGTTGTCCGAGAAGCGTGAGCACCTCGAGCACGACCTCGTTCCGCTCGACGCGAACGGCGACAGTGCCCGTACCGGCCGTCACCTCACGGGGCAGCCGGTCAGAAGCGGGAAGCACGTAGCTGAGTCCCCTGCTGCCCAGCTTCCACTCGAGTTCCTTGACCGAGTCGGGGACCTCCCGCACGAACGGCTTCATCATCCCGATGGAGTCGACGAGTATGATGAGCGGCTTCGAGGCGTCGCGCTTCTTCGCGGAAAAGACACGCCGCACGGCCTCCTCGTTCGTCGCGTCGGCGCACAGCCCGTAGTAGGTGGTCGTCGGCAGCACGACCAGTGCGCCTTCCTTCAGCGCGCGCGCCGCCGGGGCCAGAAGCTCACGCATCGACTCGTCACTTCGTCCCGTGAGGTCTATCTCTCTCATCGGTGTCCTCCGCCCGGGGGGACTACCCCGCGCTGCTCCGCTCGAGCGCCCGGTGCGCGATGTCCGACCGGTGGAACGCGCCCGCGAACGAGATGGTGCGAACACCCTCGTACGCCCTCACCAGGGCACCCTCGAGGTCCTTCGCGACTCCCGTAACGCCGATCACGCGGCCGCCCGCGGTGATGATGTCACCGTTGAGCGACGCCGTCCCAGCGTGGAACACCGTGACGCCGTCGATGGCGCCGGCGGTCGACAGGCCGCCTATCACCTTGCCCTTCTCGTAGGACCCCGGGTAGCCGCCGGACGCCATCACGACGCACGCAGCCGCCCCCGAGCTCGTTCGAACCGACCCAGGGTCCAGCTCGCCGCGCGCAGTAGCCGCCATGATCTCCAGCAGGTCTCCCTCGAGCAGCGGCAGCACGACCTGCGTCTCGGGGTCGCCGAACCTGCAGTTGAACTCGACGACCTTGGGCCCCTCGTCGGTCACCATCAGTCGGGCGTAGAGAACGCCCCGGTAGACCGTGCCGTCGCGTTCCCGCAGCGCTCGAACCGTGGCGTCGATTATGTCGCTCTGGATGCCTGGCAGCATCTTGTCCGTGATGACCGGGGCGGGCGCGTAGGCGCCCATGCCGCCGGTGTTGGGGCCGGAGTCCCCGTCGAACGCGCGCTTGTGGTCCTGCGACGGGACCATCAGCGCGCTTCGCTCGCCGTCGACGAATGCCAGGATGGAGGCTTCCTCCCCCTTCAGGAACTCCTCGACCACGACCTTCGCCCCCGATGCGCCGAAGCGGTCGCGCACCAGCATGTCCTCGATCGCGGTGCGTGCCTCCGACGCGTCGGATGCGATGATGACGCCCTTGCCGGCGGCCAGGCCGTCGGCCTTGATGACCACCGGATAGCCCAGCTCGTCGGCGCGCGAAGAGGCCTCGGCGGTCGATTCGCAGATGTGGGCGCGAGCCGTCGGGATGCCGCCGCTCTGCATGAGTTCCTTCGCGAACCACTTGCTTCCCTCAAGGCGGGCCGCTGCTTGCGTCGGGCCGAAAGCCGCCAGCCCGGCCTCGGCCAGCCTGTCCGCAAGACCGAGCGTCAGCGGAAGCTCGGGTCCTATGACCGTGAGGTCGACCCGCTCCTCGGCCGCGAGCCGCACCAGCCCGTCGAGATCGTCGGCGGAGACAGGCACGTTCCTGGCCTGTGCCGCCATGCCCGCGTTCCCCGGCGCCGCCAGAACCTCTGTCGCCAGCGGGCTCTGCGCGATCTTCCACACGAGCGCGTGTTCGCGCCCTCCGCTCCCGACCACGAGGACCTTCATCTTCTCACCTCTCTTCACTCGACAGGGGGCCGCCCCACGGCGGGAGCGGCCCCCTCGAGGGCTTTCGTGCCGCGGCCGCTCACCGGACAGCGGCCGGAGTCAGCGGGTATCGCGAGTGTCTTCGCGAACGCTATCTGTAGAGGGCCTTGAGCGAACCCCACGACGTGTCGTCCACTGGCGTTGTGTAGCCGGTCACGGTGACTACGTAGCGGCGGCCGCAGTCGACCGGGACCCAGCTCCAGGAGCCCACCCACAACCAGTAGATTCCGGGGTCCAGGGCGTAGGTGTCGCACACCACGTCGCAGGGCGGTCCGGTCAGCTGATACATGAAGCCGTAGACCGGACAGCCTGAGTTCCCGTCGATGATCAGCAGCTGGTAGTCGAATCCGGACATGATGCAGAACTCGATCTCTCGAGGCTCGTCCAACTCCAGCTCGTACCAGTCGGTGTCGCGATAGCAGAGCCCGCCCCACGGGTAGACCCCGCCCTGTCCGCAGATTACGATCTGTCCGTCCACTGGGTCGATGGGCAGGAACTGCTCCGTGAAGTGGTTGCATCCGGAGTTGTACTCGTCGACGTAGTCCGGCCCGCACACCGGCTCACCTTCGATGATGGCGCCTGGTGGGCAGAACTCGACGCAATCGGGAGCGGACATGTACCCCTCCAGAGACATCATGTAGATCGAGTCGCAGGGGTACCCGCCCCAGTCCGATGGCGCAACGAACAGCCAGTAGGAGCCCGGAGCCAGGTTGAGCTCCATCACGTTCTCGACACACTCCTCGACAATCACGTAGTCCTCGAAGACTGGTGCGCCGCACCCCAGCGAGGCGTCGATGTAGCCCAGCAGCATCGGGAACTCGGCGATGCATGTCCAGATGATCTGGGTCTGCTGCGTGACCGTGATCTCATACCAGTCGGTGTCCCTGTACGTCGACCCGCCGAAGAGGTATGTGCCGCTCTTGCCGCAGACCTCGAGTCGGCCGTAGGCCGGCGCCAGCAACTCGAAGACGTTCGGCGTCGAGTTGCACCCGCCGTTCCAGGTGTCGACGTAGTCCGTGCTGCACTCCGGCTC
>Ga0180430_10004148_pt1 | contig 12296 bp, 11 predicted proteins | sample SS_ome_9_FD_132999 | JGI IMG/M metagenome (GOLD analysis project Ga0180430, IMG submission 132999) | Hypersaline lake sediment archaeal communities from the Salton Sea, California, USA - SS_1_S_2 metaG | ecosystem: Environmental > Aquatic > Non-marine Saline and Alkaline > Hypersaline >... | reverse complement strand
GTGAACGCCCCGAACAACGCGTTCCAATGACAAGATTACGTGCCCGCATCGCTGAACGCCTGACCGAAGCGCAACAGACAGCAGCCATTCTGACGACTTTCAACGAGGTTAACCTTGCCGCCGTCAATAAAATGCGTGCCGACTATCGCGACAACTTTGAAAACAAACATGACGTGCGCCTTGGATACATGTCATTTTTCGTCAAGGCCAGTATCGAAGCATTGAAACGTTTCACCGCCGTAAATGCATCCATCGATGGTAACGATATTGTTTACCATGGCTACTACGATATCGGCGTCGCAGTTGGTTCACCACGCGGACTGGTTGTACCTGTACTACGAAATGCAGACCAGATGTCATTTGCTGATATCGAGAAAAATATCAAGCAACTGGGCACCAAGGCTGTTGAGGGCACATTGTCCTATGAAGAACTCAATGGCGGTACCTTCACGATATCCAATGGCGGCATCTATGGCTCAATGCTGTCAACACCGATTCTGAATCCACCGCAAAGCGCCATTCTTGGTATGCACAATATCCAGCAACGTCCTGTCGTGGAAAATGGTGAAATTGTTATACGGCCAATGATGTATCTGGCCCTGTCATATGATCATCGCATCATTGATGGCAAGGAAGCGGTTCAGTTTCTGGTGACAATCAAGGAATGTCTGGAAGATCCTGCTCGCCTACTCCTTGATATTTAATAAAATAGCAAACTGCAAACAGGGGTCAGACCCCAATTAATTAATTGGGGTCTGACCCCTGTTTTCCGATTGATGAAAAAATTATGACTGTGATTAAACAACCTGATTTCATTCAAAGCATCGCTGATGGTTTTCAGTTTATCTCTTACTATCATCCCAAAGACTATATTGATGCGCTTTACCAGGCTTACCTAAAAGAACAGTCCCCTGCCTCCAAAGATGCCATGGCGCAGATACTGGTTAACTCGCGCATGTGCGCCGAAGGCCAACGCCCTATCTGCCAGGACACAGGTTCTGCTGTTGTGTTCCTGGAAATTGGTATGGACGTGCAGTGGGATGCTGACATGTCGATCGAGGAAATGGTAAACGAGGGTGTTCGCCAGGCATACAACGACCCGGATAATATATTGCGTGCGTCCATCGTCAGTGATCCGCTGGGAGCAAGGAAAAATACGCGTGATAACACACCCGCCATCATTCATACGCGTGTTGTCAAAGGCGACAAGGTCGAGATCAAACTGGCAGCCAAAGGTGGTGGTTCTGAAAACAAGTCCAGGTTCACTGTATTGAACCCCAGTGAATCACTGGTCGACTGGGTGCTGGAAACCGTTCCCACACTGGGTGCAGGCTGGTGCCCACCTGGCATGCTGGGTATCGGGGTAGGAGGTACCGCTGAAAAAGCCATGATGCTCGCCAAGGAATCGCTGATGGAACCGGTGAATATCCAGGAACTGATGGAAAAAGGCCCGTCCTGTCGAGCTGAAGAAATACGTCTTGAACTCTATGAAAAGATCAATGCGCTTGGTATTGGTGCCCAGGGCCTGGGCGGCATGACAACGGTACTGGATGTCAAAATTGCTGATTTCCCTACCCATGCTGCTTCTTTGCCTGTTGGCATGATTCCAAACTGTGCGGCAACACGCCATATTGAGTTTGAACTCGATGGCAGTGGCCCTGCCCTGCTGACGCCACCTTCATTATCCGACTGGCCGGATGTTACCTGGGAGGCTTCTGCCGACACCAAACAGGTTAACCTTGATACGGTCACACGCGAGGAAATCAACTCCTGGCAACCCGGGGATCGACTGCTGTTAAGCGGTAAAATGCTTACTGGCCGTGACGCTGCCCACAAGCGGATTGCCGACCTTCTTGCCAAGGGCGAACCCATGCCCGATGGTGTCGACTTGACCAATCGCTTCATCTATTACGTTGGCCCGGTTGATCCCGTCGGTAATGAAGTCGTAGGCCCCGCCGGCCCGACGACTTCAACGCGCATGGACAAGTATACTGAAATGATGCTCGGCGAAACCGGCCTGGTTGGCATGATAGGAAAAGCCGAACGAGGTCCGGTAGCCATTGAGGCGATAAAAAAACATAAAGGCATTTACCTGATGGCCGTCGGCGGAGCCGCCTATCTTGTGTCACAAGCGATCAAATCATCACGAATGGTGGCGTTTGAAGACCTTGGCATGGAAGCAATTCGTGAATTTGAAATCGAGAATATGCCCGTGACCGTCGCCGTTGATGTTAACGGTAATTCTGCACATCAAACCGGGCCAGCCGAATGGAAAGTTAAAATTGCGGATATGATGAAATAGAGCTGCTTTAAAAGCTGTCAGTTCATCCGGCAATCGGAACACTCCTCCAACTGCAGTTGCATCAATTCAACTTGTACCTGTAATCAAAACCATGCTAAATACCATAGTATGCAATCGATTTTTTTAACCTTTTTAAGATATAGTTCAAAAGATAAGCATTAAGCTTCTTTACCCACAAAAATCGTTGTAAGGGAACATATGAAATTCCTCGATAAAATCGGAAAGCTCATCGAACTGCACAGGTTGAATCTGGCAGCCCCTTACCATGAATACTTCAAATTGGAAGTTGCATCCACCGAGGAACTAAAACAAGTTTCCTACAAACTCCGTTATGATATCTACTGTGACGAGCTTGGCTGGGAAGAAACTGAAAAGTTTCCTGATAAAATGGAAAACGATAAATTTGACTCCTGGTCAGAGCATTATCTTCTCTATCATCGAGGCACCAAGCAATATGCTGGAACCGTTAGACTGGTGAAAACTCATCCAGACTTTCCCGATCAGGGTATTCCCATGGTTTTACACTATGATGGAGAATTCTGGGACACACCGAATAGCCCATTAAATATGCCCATGGGCTCTTATGGTGAAATTTCCCGACTAGCATTACATAAAATGTTCAGAAAACGTGCAGGTGAAAATGAAACTCCTGACGGTCTGGGGAAAGAGCTGTTTGAATGGAACCAGACAGAACGACGCCGTTTCCCACATATCGCATTGGGTCTGTACCTATCGGCTGCTGCAGCCGGTCTGTCTGAGGGAATGTCCGGTGTTTATGCCATGATGGAACCGCGCCTCGCCCGCCACCTTAAATTTGCTGGTATTAATTTTGTACAGGTTGGTGATCCCATTGAATTCAGAGGTAAGCGTGCGCCTTATTACATCTCAAGGGAAATATTGCTGAAAAATCTTGATAAACCGCTTCGTGGTTTGCTCTATGCTGTCGCAGATGACATGAATATCAATTTAAAGACAAAAATATAATGATATTATTTTGGCAACTGCTCAACATTTTCTATATGGAATTAGAGAATCACAATTCTACCTTTTCTGTATTTTTTTGATAATCTAAATTCGTCTTCAGGAAGAAGGCGTCTATATACAAGGAAGTAATATGTTCAAAAATCTGTACGTATCAGCTTGCCTGGTACTTTCTGTTACCAGTGTTTCCCATGCCAAGATCATTCATTGTATTGATGAAAGGGGCCATAGTTATTTCACTGATAGCGGTTGCCCCAGGCAACAGCTAAAACCGGACAGTCAGCAAAACACTCAATCCAGGCATGGCGTTTCCGGTTTGGTGGTAAATCCCCCCCGCAACACCCGGCGTCTCGAGTTTTACTGTAACCCGGGAAAAGGGGAATTTGTTCGATGTGAATAAGGCTTATTCGGTGCGGGTCTTGATTGACAGCGCATGCAGTTCTTCGCTTTCTAGTTCAGCCTTGACAGTGTCCATCACCATGCGATGTTGCTGGATGATGGTTTTGCCAGCAAAGCCTTCATAGACGACGACGGCTTCAAAATGGCGACCATCACCAGTGACTTCAGCGCTGCAGCCTTCCAGGCCTGCTTCAATAAGTTGTTTGATTTTTTCAGTTTCCATTTTTCTCACCCTGCCTCTCTGCAAAGAAGAGGCTCTTTATTTTACAATTCCCTGGTAGCCGTAAATTTAACATCAGGCCACCTTTCCTCTGCCAGGCTTAAATTGACGCGTGTTGGTGCCAGGTAAACCAGTTGGTCATCACCATCCAGTGCCAGGTTATCGTGGTTCCTGGTTTTGAATCGCTGCAGCTCTTTCTCATCGTCACAGTAAACCCAGCGTGCCGTGTTGACCTGTACCGGCTCGACTACAGCCTCAACGTTATATTCATCTTTTAAACGCTGTGCAGCAACTTCAAACTGCAACACACCCACAGCCCCGAGAATCATGTCGTTATTTTTCAATGGACGGAATACCTGTGTCGCGCCTTCCTCACAAAGCTGTACCACGCCCTTCTGTAGCTGTTTAAGTTTCAAAGGGTCCTTCAAAACCACCCTGCGGAATAATTCAGGCGCAAAATAGGGAATACCTTCGTAACGCAGTTCTTCGCCTTCAGTAAAGGTATCTCCGATCTGAATGGTGCCATGATTGTGCAGGCCGATAATATCACCCGGATAAGCTTCTTCGACCTGCCTGCGTGCATCCGCCTGGAAGGTAATCGCATTGGAAACCTGGACGGTTTTATTGATGCGTACCTGTTTCATTTTCATGCCGCCCTTGTAGGAGCCGGAACACACTCGCAGGAAAGCCACGCGGTCTCGATGGGCGGGGTCCATGTTGGCCTGTATCTTAAATACAAAGCCCGAGAATTTGGATTCAGTCGCTTCTACCAGTCTCTGGCGTGTATTGCGTGGAATGGGCTGAGGTGCATAGTCAACAAAGGCATCCAGTAATTCCGACACACCGAAATTGTTGATGGCTGAACCAAAAAATACCGGTGTCAGTTCACCTTTCATGTAGGCATCAAGGTCGAGTTCATGACTGGCACCACGCACCAGCTCAATCTCGTCACGCAGTTCATCTGCCATATCGCCAATGACTTCATCCAGACGGGGATTATCCAGCCCCTCGATCATCTCACCTTCCATGATCTTGCCACCATGCGTAGCACTGAAAATATGAGTGGTTTCGGTACGTAGATCAAATACTCCTTTTAAACGCTTGCCCATGCCGATCGGCCAGGTCACTGGTGCACACTTGATCTTGAGCACGTCTTCAATTTCATCCAGCAGTTCGATAGGATCCTTGCCTTCACGGTCCAGCTTGTTGATGAAGGTCAGAATCGGCGTATCACGCATGCGACAGATTTCCATCAGCTTGATGGTTCTGGCCTCCACCCCCTTGGCAACATCGATGACCATCAGCGCCGAATCCACTGCTGTCAGCGTACGGTAGGTATCTTCCGAGAAATCCTCGTGACCCGGTGTATCAAGCAAATTGACAATACGGTCCTTGTACTCAAACTGCATCACCGATGAGGTAATCGAAATACCACGCTGCTTTTCCATCTCCATCCAGTCTGAGGTAGCATGACGGGCTGCCTTGCGCCCTTTCACGGTTCCGGCCAGCTGGATAGCACCACCAAACAGTAACAACTTTTCTGTTAGCGTGGTTTTACCGGCATCAGGGTGAGAAATAATTGCGAACGTGCGACGACGCTCGACTTCCTGTAAAAATTCAGACATTGATTAAGAACAGCTGGAAAAAACTGGCTGGATTATAACCGATATTGCTTGTCATTTTGAGCTTGCCGAAAAAACTCTCTGGAAAAGTTTTTCGCGTAAGCCCCAAAGTTTGAACTCTAAACAACCTTGGCAAAAACCAGCGCATCTTCCCTGCCATTTTCTGCAGGATAATAGCCATTACGCTGGCCGATCTCGTTGAAACCTTCCGATTCGTAAAGCACCTGGGCTATACGATTGCTGATGCGTACTTCCAGGAAAACGGTGTCTACATTATGTTCTTTGGCTAGTAACAACAACCGGGCAAGTATTTTTCGCCCCAGTCCTCTGCCCTGAAACTCTGGCAGGATACAAATATTGAGAATATGCGCTTCTCCTGCGGCTACAGACATAACACCATAACCAATGATGTCTCCGTCAAGTTCCATTACCCAGCAGCAATAGCCAACACGCAGACAATCGCTAAAAATGGCATGTGTCCATGGGTGCGAGTAACACAGTTCCTCGACATCCATGACATGCTCCAGATCTTCCTGCTCCATGGTACGCAGTCTTAGCAGGGGATTTTTTAATATGGCACTCACTGTGACATCGCCTGTTTCAGTTTCTTCAGATCTTCCCAGGATTTAGCCTTTTCAGATGGCTTCCTGAGTAAATAAGCCGGGTGGTAGGTCACCAGAACCGGCAGTTTTCTGTTGACCAGTTGATGCTGCTGCAGACGTAAACGCCCTACCGATTCTTCTGTTTTCAGCAGGTTCTTGGCTGAAACACCACCAACCGACAGAATAATTTTAGGCTGAATCAGGTCAATTTGCCTGTTTAAATAAGCTTCACAGGCAGTTACTTCCTCAAAAGAAGGGTTGCGGTTTTCCGGCGGGCGACATTTCAGGATGTTTGCAATAAATACCTGCTGGCGATCAAGCCCGATGGCCTTGAGCATATTATCCAGCAATTGTCCTGCACGACCAACAAAGGGCTCACCCCTGGCATCTTCATCAGCTCCGGGAGCTTCGCCGATGACCATGACGTCGGCGTCCGGATTACCCACGCCGAAAACGGTATTTGTACGTGTTTTGCACAATTCACAGCGTTCGCAGTTTGCCACCTGTTGCTGCAGGCCTTCCCAGTCAAGTGATTCCACTCCAGGTATGGAAGGCTTTTCTTTAAGTGGAAATTCAAGCACTTCATCTTCTGAATCAGCTTCTGGCATGGACTGATCCATGGTCATATAGGACATGAGGTCGTCAGCGGCTGGTGGCCTATCAACTGGTTTTGTACTGACAGCTTTAACCGGGGCTGATGTCACGGGTTCATCAGCCACCTCCTCCCGCAAACGATATACCTGAATCCCCATGGTTTTCAGGTAACTTTTACGGGCAGTCTCATGCATCAGACATCGCCTACCTGTGGATGCGCCCTTCTCACCGGCTCAACCAGTTTGTTCCAGGCATTCAGGTAGGCTTTGGCAGAAGCAACAACGATATCAGTATCTGCACCCTGTCCATTGACGATCATGTCATCCTTTTTAAGCCTGACCGTCACCTCACCCTGTGAATCGGTTCCGCTGGTGATGTTATTGACCGAGTAGAGCAGCAACTCGGTATTGCTTTCAATAATGGTCTCAATCGCCTTGAAGGCAGCATCGACAGGTCCACTGCCCTGCGCATGACCGGAAGATTCTTCACCATTGATACTTAACACAATAGAAGCATCGGGTGTTTCACCGGTTTCAGAGCAAACTCTGAGGGAAACCAGTTTAATATTTTCGTTATCAACCGAAGAACCGGTATCCGTCACCAGGGCCTGCAAGTCATCATCGAAAATTTCGTGTTTCTTGTCAGCCAGTTCCTTGAAACGCGCAAAAGCTGCATTCAGTTCCTGATCTGATGCAAAAGAAATACCCAGTTCTTCAAGACGGGTCTTGAAGGCATTGCGTCCGGAATGCTTGCCCATGACCATACGGTTCTGGGTCCAGCCCACATCCTGGGCACGCATGATTTCGTAGGTTTCACGCGACTTCAAAACGCCATCCTGATGAATACCGGATTCATGTGCAAAAGCATTGGCGCCGACAATCGCCTTGTTGGGCTGAACCGGAAAACCGGTAATGTTTGATACCAGTTTCGAGCAGGCCACGATCTGCGTGGTATCCAGATCGGTATCGCAGTCGAAGATGTCGCGACGTGTACGAACTGCCATTACCACCTCTTCAAGAGAAGCGTTACCGGCCCTTTCGCCCAGACCATTAATGGTACATTCGACCTGTCGCGCACCGTTTTGAACAGCAGACAATGAGTTGGCAACAGCAAGTCCCAGGTCATTATGGCAATGTACAGAGAAAATTGCCTTGTCGGAATTCGGCATGCGTTCACGCAATTGCTGGATCGTGGTACCAAACTGGTGCGGCAAATTGTAGCCAACAGTATCCGGTACATTCAGCGTAGTTGCACCGGCATCGATTACAGCTTCAAAAATACGGCACAAAAAATCAATTTCAGAACGTCCGGCATCTTCAGCTGAAAACTCGACATTATCCGTATATTGTCGGGCACGTTTGACGGCATGTACTGCCTGTTCCAGCACTTCGTCAGGTGACATGCGCAATTTGTGCTGCATATGAATCGGTGAAGTGGCAATAAAGGTATGAATACGAGCTGAGTTGGCCTCTTTCAAAGCCTCACCAGCACGATCAATGTCTCCATCAAGCGCCCTGGCCAGACCGCAAATGGTTGAGTCCTTGACGGTGCGGGCCACGGCCTGAACGGCTTCAAAATCGCCCACACTGGCAATGGGAAAACCTGCTTCAATGACATCAACACGCATTTTTTCCAGCGCCTTGGCAATACGGATTTTTTCATCCTTGGTCATTGATGCGCCCGGACTTTGTTCACCGTCACGCAAGGTGGTATCAAAAATAATTAACTTATCGTTATCCGATGTCTGGTTCATTTCTGTCTCCGTCTCACAGAAAAGTCTCGCTGAATTAACCGCTTGATAGTACTGGATTTCCGCCTTCACGGAAATGACAAAACGAGACCTGGCTGTAAATTTGTGTATTTCTAAAGAAGTTTTTCTGCTGCGTGTTCTACCCCGCCGGGATTATATGAATCGCCCCTCAGGGCAGTAGTCGCAGAAAAGACAGAAACAGATGGGCAGGCAGGAAAGCATCTACAGTGGATACTGCATTCACTTTAAAAGAAGATTTTTTGCCCATGTCATTCATGGTCAGACTATAACGCGAAAAATGATGATAACTCAAACATTTTTCTCGTCTTCCACCGATTCAGCCTCTGAAACCGATTTTCGATCTTCCCTGTGTTGTTTCAGTTTCATCAGGGTCATTACCGGACCGGATATAGCATAGGCAAAGAAAATCAGGAACAACACCAGCGGTGGCTGCAGCAGCACCACGGCAAAACCCAGCATGACAATGACCATCACAAAGAATGGCACTTTGCCCTTGAAATCCACTTCCTTGAAACTGTGATATCGCACGTTGCTGACCATTAACAGGCCTGCAATCACCGAAAGAAACGCAACAATATAAGAAACATCAGCTCCTTCTATACCGTTGTCGACGCTTATCCACAAAGCTCCTGCCATAATCGCTGCTGCCGATGGACTGGGCAATCCCTGAAAATAGCGTTTATCTGCAATTCCAACCTGGGTATTAAAACGGGCCAGGCGCAAGGCAGTACCTGCCGCGTACACAAAGGCAGCCAGCCAACCGGCCTTGCCTAAACCTGTCAGTGCCCATTGATACATCACCAGGGCAGGAGCCAGGCCGAATGACACCATGTCAGCCAAAGAATCGTATTCTGCTCCAAAAGCAGACTGCGTATTGGTCATGCGCGCAACCCGACCATCCAGACCATCGAGAATCATGGCGGCAAAAATCGCCATCGCCGCCTGTTCATATTGTCCGTTCATTGCCGCGAGAATCGCAAAAAAACCACTGAACAATGCCGCCGTGGTAAACAGGTTGGGTAGCAGGTAAATACCGCGGGGGCGTTTGGATTTATGAGTCGTCATAGCTGCAATTTGAAGTAAAAACTATCTGCAAGTATATAAAAAAAACCGCCTTTCGGCGGTTTTTTTAGTCTTTGCATTCGAAAATCTGAATCAGTTTTTGGACTTATCAACAATTTTCTTGATCCATGGCATCATGGCACGCAGTTTCTCACCTGTCTGTTCGATTGGGTGCGCTGCATTCAAACGACGATGTGCAGTCATCTCAGGATAGTTAGACTGGCCTTCGAGAATAAATTTCTTCGCGTATTCACCGGTCTGAATGTTATGCAGACACTCTCTCATCGCCCAGCGGCTTTCTTCGTTGATAACCTTGGCGCCCGTCACATATTCGCCATACTCAGCATTGTTGGAGATTGAGTAGTTCATGTTGGCAATACCGCCTTCGTACATCAAATCAACAATCAGTTTCAGCTCATGCAGGCACTCAAAGTAAGCCATTTCAGGCGCATAACCCGCTTCAGTGAGGGTTTCAAAACCGGCTTTAACCAGTTCGACCGCACCACCACACAATACAGCCTGTTCACCAAACAGGTCAGTTTCAGTTTCGTCTTTAAAAGTGGTTTCAATGATACCGGTACGACCACCGCCAACACCCGATGCATAAGACAGCGCAATGTCTTTAGCCTGCCCGGTTGCATCCTGGTAGATCGCAATCAGATCAGGGATACCACCACCTTTTTCAAACTCGGAACGAACGGTATGGCCAGGTGCTTTAGGTGCAATCATGATCACATCCAGGTCTTCACGAGGAACGATCTGGTTGTAATGAATAGCAAAACCATGCGCAAATGCCAGCGCTGCACCCTGTTTGAGGTTAGGCTCAAGCTGGTTTTTGTAAAGCTGGGACTGAAACTCATCAGGAGTAAGCACCATAACAACATCAGCATCTTTAACTGCTTCTTCAACACCTTTTACCGGCAGACCAGCAGACTCGGCCTTGGCTGCAGAAGCAGAACCGGGACGCAGTGCCACCGTGACATCAACACCAGAATCTTTGAGGTTATTGGCATGGGCATGTCCCTGGGAGCCATAACCGATAATGGTTACTTTCTTACCCTTAATCAGGGACAGGTCACAGTCTTTGTCGTAGTAAATGTTGATACTCATTGGCTTTACTCTTTTGAATATTAGTTAAAATAGAAATAAAAAATCTGTCATGTTGAGCTTGATGAAAAACCTTGAGCTAAATAACTGACTAACTCAAGATCCATCGGCCTGGCTCGACATGACATTTGTGAAATCTTACATTATGCCCTTCGGACCACGTGCAATTCCAAGTGCTCCTGAACGCACTACTTCAATAATGTGTTCATTACCGATGCTGTCGATAAAGGCATTGAGTTTATCTTCGTTGCCTGCCATTTCGATGATGTAGGAAGAACTGGATACATCGATAATATTGGCGCGAAAAATATCTGACAGCCGCTTGGTTTCCTCGCGCAGGATACCTTCTGCCTTTACCTTGATCAGCATGTACTCACGCTCAATGATCGGACCATTGTCGGAGAGATCCATCACCTTGACGGTATCGATCAGTTTGTTGAGTTGCTTGAGAATCTGCTCGATGATTTCTTCATTGCCCGTGGTGACAATTGTCATGCGTGACAGGGAATCATCTTCGGTGGGAGCCACGGTCAGTGACTCGATATTATAGGCGCGAGCAGAGAAAAGTCCGGCAACACGAGACAATGCACCGGCTTCGTTTTCCATCAGAATCGAAATTATATGACGCATCTTTACTTCTCGCTTATATCATTTCACTGGCAGGTGACAGTTGCATTTCATGATGCCCTTTTCCTGCCTGGATCATTGGGTAAACGTTTTCTTCAGGATCAACAACGACATCCATGAAAACCAGCCTGTCTTTCATCGCAAAGGCTTCTGACATGGCCCCTTCCAGATCGCCTGGCTTGGTAACCTGCATACCAACATGCCCGTAACTTTCAGCCAGTTTGACAAAATCAGGCAAGGCATCGACATATGAATTTGAATAACGTTTGTCGTAGAAAAATTCCTGCCACTGGCGCACCATTCCCATGTAACCATTGTTCAGCAGAATAATTTTGACCGGCAGGTCGTACTGCATCGCGGTTGCCAGTTCCTGAATACACATCTGGATACTGGCCTCACCTGTGATACAGGCAACCTCGGCATCAGGGTAAGCCAGCTTAACACCAAGCGCTGCGGGTAGACCAAAACCCATGGTGCCCAGACCACCGGAATTAATCCAGCGGCGCGGCTTGTCAAATGGGTAAAACTGCGCGGCAAACATCTGGTGCTGCCCCACATCCGATGTGATGTAGGCATCACCATTGGTAACCTTATGCAGGGTTTCAACCGCAAACTGTGGTTTGATGATATCGCTATCACGATCGTATTTAAGACAATCCATGCCACGCCATTTGTCGATCTGCTGCCACCAGGCTGTCAAGTCGAGATTCAGATCCGAACGCTCCTTGAGAACACGCAGAAAATCTTTGAGAACTGTCTTGACACTGCCAACAATCGGTACATCAACACGAACATTTTTAGAGATTGAGGCCGGATCGATATCAATATGAATGATTTTTGCATCAGGACAGAACTTTTCGATATGACCAGTCACACGATCGTCAAAACGTGCACCGACAGCCAGCAACACATCCGTATCGTGCATCGCCATATTTGCTTCGTAAGTACCGTGCATGCCCAGCATACCAATAAACTGTTGATCAGTGCCCGGGAAGGCACCCAGTCCCAT
>Ga0180430_10004147_pt1 | contig 12296 bp, 10 predicted proteins | sample SS_ome_9_FD_132999 | JGI IMG/M metagenome (GOLD analysis project Ga0180430, IMG submission 132999) | Hypersaline lake sediment archaeal communities from the Salton Sea, California, USA - SS_1_S_2 metaG | ecosystem: Environmental > Aquatic > Non-marine Saline and Alkaline > Hypersaline >... | reverse complement strand
CCATGACGATGGTCTCCTTTCCATGGCCGGACTGCAATCCAGCCGTTGAAATTAATCTTCAACTCGGCATTGTCGCCGAGAAGGAGACCTTCGTCAACTTTTAACAATCAGTGGGACGCTTCCTTTTAGTGAGACATACTTTTGTGATCACAGGTTGATACCACTAAAGGGTCGAAATTTATCGGGCATTTTTCGCCAAGATTTTGCTTTCAGTTGCAGCGTTAAGCATATAGAAGATGAAGCCATTCATCAGAAATGGAGCGGGCAGAAATGTTACAGGAAGCTCTTGATCGAAAGCGTTTTGAAGAAGTAACCGGCGGTTGCGATGATATCGCGGTCCTCCTCGTTGAAACATTTATCGAAGATGTGACGAAGCGTCGAGAAGCGATGCACGAAGCACTCCAATCGGGCGATTGCCATCAATTAAGCGAACTCGCACATGCTTTGAAGGGAGCGTCGGCCAATTTCGGTGCTCAGCCTGTCCGAGAGACTTCGACTCAACTTGAAATGGTGGCCAAGGCGGGTGAGCTCTCCGAATGTGCGGCTCTCGTTGAGGAACTGGAAGTTCGGGTCGACATCTTGATCGAAGCGCTGAAAGCGGTTGTCTCGCACTAAAAATTCATTTCACACGTCGCGTTTTCTTTCGATCGGATCGGTACGCATTTCTTGTGGTCTCGATTGTCGATTTGCTTAAAAAGCGACTTTCCCACGATATCTGTTTGTGATATCATTGCCGGAGTCCGTGTCGACAAGCTCTTTATCGCTTGTCGACATTCTATAATTTCTGTCTTACTCCGGCTTACGGCTGTATCGAAATGACGACGCCGATTCGTTTAGTTTGGCCCGATCGTACCGCTTCTTCGAGCGCGTCGCCCGATTTCTCTTCTTGTGATATTCGCTGCGATTCTGATCAGGTCGACCCGAAGCTTGCCTTGGTCGAGCAAGAAAAGGTCGTTTCTTCGCTAAACGGTTCTTGTGGTTCCTCGATCGAAAATCGATTGATCCAGGGCGACTGCCTCGACGCGATGCGGCTCTTGCAGCCGGAGTTCGAGTCGCAAGTTCGATGTGTATATATCGATCCTCCCTACAATATCGGTGCGTCGAATGAACGGTACGATAATGCGACCGAACAGGCTGCGTGGCTTACGCTCATGTATCGGACGCTTCATGAGATTCACCGTTTGATGTCCGACGATGCCGTCCTTTTTATTTCGATCGACGATCGACAGGCTGCCTACCTAGAGCTGCTGATCGACCAGGTTTTCGGAGCCGAGAATCGCTGCGGTCGGCTCGTCTGGGAAAAGAAAAAGAAACCGTCGTTTCTAAACGGTCGATTCGGTGTCGTTACCGAGTCGATCCTTGTCGCCGTCAAGTCGGTCGCCCACGCGCCCGCGTTTATTGCCGGCCGAACGACGGATGACAAGAAATACCCGATTAATAATGCGGGCAACGGTATTCGCGATTTGCGATTTCCCGCAGGTTCGGTTCGGTTCAAATGTCCCGATCAAATTTTCGAGCCGCAAGATATGTCGGCGGGCAAAATCGTGACCGAGCTTCTCGATCGGGTCAAACTCGTTCAGGGTCGAAACCAAGACGCATTTCGGCTGCGGGGCGAGTGGCGATATTCCCAGGAGACGCTCGATCGCTTGGTTGCCGAGGGCGAGCAATTTCAAATCGCGCGTGCTCCATTCCGACCGAATCATATCCGCGAAGGCGGTCGCCCGAAGAAGATGAAGAATCTCTTAAGCGCCGCGCATTATCGGGTGGGAACTTATGAAGACGCCACGGCCGAGAGTCGCGCACTGTTCGGCGCCGATGACGCGTTTACCTATCCGAAGCCCGAACGTTTAATCCGGCTGCTCGTCGATGCCGTTACCCGTCCGGGCGATCTGGTGCTCGACTGCTTTGCCGGAAGTGGAACGACCGGCGCGGTCGCTCATAAGACGGGACGTCGTTGGCTGATGATCGAAGCGGGTCCGCAGTGCGAAACTCATATCCGCTCGCGAATCGACCGAGTCGTCGAAGGCAGCGAGCCAGGCGGGATCACCGATGATGTCGACTGGGGCGGCGGCGGTGGTTATGTCTATTATCGAGTCACTTCCGACCAATCGGACTAACCACCGATTTTCAAAGCAAGGTCGGTAAGGATTTTATTTACCTTCGCGATACCGATGCCCGGTACGTTGATTAGCATGTCGACTTCTTCGTGCGCATGGTGCCTGCACCTTGAGATTTCGGTGATCTCATTTTCGATTAGGATGATATAGTTTTCCAAAACTTCGATCACGTTTTTCAGGTTGTCGCGAATCGCTTTCATGCGTGCGAATTCGAGTCTTTTCATCTCGACCTTGCAAAGATCGAGCAGTTGTTTTCGGCGAACGAGTAACTCGAGGATTTGCGTTTTTTTCTGATGATCGTCGGCCAGCGATTGTGGCTGAAATCGTTCGATGTACTGAGCGAGAATGCCCGCACGTGTTGTGCCCATGCCTGCCAAGATTCCCAATTTATGGGCGTAGTCATAAACCAAATGTGTTTCAGCGACGGCGACGTAATGTTCGGCATCGATAAGAATGGGGACGATCGAATTGTTGTAGTCAACGTTCGATTCGATGGCGATTAGGCAGTTTCGTGTTTTCGGTAGGAACTGAATGACTTGTTCCCAGCCCTCGGGATCATCTGCTGCGATAATTCGATTGTTCGTCGGGTGCGCATGCGCCTCTATTTCGCCTTCATTAATGTCCAGTCCGATAAAGATGAATGACGTTTGATCCATGGCGCGGCTCCCGGGCGACCACCCATGTTGTACGAATAGATAAGAATTGCATCTAATGTTGCAGCCATAATCTAAATTATAACATACAAAATCGATGCGTGCGGGCGATGGGGAGCGAATTCAACGCAGCTTAAGTGTCCGCTTGCCGATTAGAAGTCTGCAGCAGCGACGATCATCGCAACCGCTTGCCCCGTTACGTTATGATTTAGCACCAGAGCCGTCGGCGGGCGGTTTTCGAGGGGGGCGCCAGCGATAACCTCGATCGGGCAATCGGGATCAGGCGTTTCATAATTGAGCGTTGGCGGGACAGCGCCCGAGCGAATAGCGAGGATACTGACGATCAGTTCCATCGCGCCACTCCCCGAGCCAAGGTTGCCGAAATAGCTTTTCGGCGCCGTTACGGGGACATCGCCCAAGGTTTCGCGGATCGCTTTCGCTTCCGCGTGGTCGTCTTCGATCGTACTCATGCCATGCGCGTTGACGTGTCCGATCTGATCGGGCGTCAGGCCTGCGTCGTCCATGGCGGCCTCGATCGCAGCGGCGATGCTTTTTCCCTCGACCTGCCGTACTCGTTCACGACCGATTTCGTGACGGGCGGCGAATCCAAGGACTTTGGCGAGCGGCTCGACACCGCGGTTTTTGGCACTGTCCGCCGTTTCAAGAACGAGCGAACCGGCGCCTTCGCCTGCGACGAGACCGTTTCGTGCGGCATCGAAGGGTCGACATGCACTGGTTGGATCGGGATTCTCGGAGAGCATGCCGCGTTTGCGAATCTGTCCAAGCGTTGCCGGATGAATGTTCGTTCCTGTTCCGCCGGTAATCATTACGTCGGCGGCACCTCGTTCGAGGACGCGGCACGCTTCGATGACGGCAATCAGCGAAGAGATGTCGCCCTGAGTGATCGTGTTATTCGGTCCGCGGGCGTCCTGGGCGATGCCGATATGGCAGGCGGGCATGTTCGGCAGATATTTGAGCATCCAGAGTGGCTGGAGCTCTTTCTTGAAGTTCGGGCCCCAGTTATCGATGTCGAATTTTCCGTCTTCTTCGAGGCACGCGCGGAAAGACGGTGCGATCTCGACCAAGTCGACGGCGATCATTTCCGTACCGAGCGAGACACCGAAACGCTCAGGATCGGGTGAGGCGTCAGGCAGTTTCGCGTCGATACATGCAAGGTCGGCGGCGGCAAAACCGAGCTGAATGACGCGACTCATCACCTTCAGGTTTTTGCGTGGGCGGACATATTTCTTCGGTTCGAACTGCGCAACGTCGGCACCGGACGGGACGGGGAACTCCGTCTCCGCAAAGCTGCGAATGCCACTTTTTCGCTCCACGAGCGATTGGCCGATCTCTTCTCGTCCGATTCCGATGGGGCAGACGCCGCCGATGCCGGTGATTACCAAGTTTTGAGCCGCTGCCATGATGGTTTGCCCGATTCGTTACGCGCGTTGTTAGACACTAAGATACAAAATATTGTATTATATCGTATTATGCAGCAACTACAAGCCAATTGATTTGCTTGGACTTTTTCTCTAAAATTGTAATTTGGAGAGTTTTGAAGCCGCGAAATGCTTCTTTTTAGGGGTGCGAGAGCCAGGGCCGACTTCCACAACGCTGTGACGCTCGCGAGACCGAGGATTCTTATGACCGACTACCGTGAATATTCCGAAGAGATTCACCGCCTGAACTTCGCCCTGGGCGAGCTGACCGAGCTTGCCCGGTTGCACGATGTTCCGTTGCCCGACGATGCGCGATGGCTTCAACTGCTTCGGACGAAATTATTGCCCCAGGCGCAGCTTAGCCCGCATCTGGTCGTGGCTGTCGTCGGCGGAACGAATATCGGCAAGTCGGTCGTTTTCAATCACCTGGCCGGCGATCATATCAGTGCGATCAGCCCGATGGCGGCCGGCACGAAGCATCCGGTTTGTCTCGTTCCCGAGGGCAGTGACGAGCAGCAGGAGCTCGAAACCTTGTTCGCCGGCTTCGATGTCGTCCCCTGGGAGTCGGCCGACCAGCCGCTGATGGAATCGGACGCGGATCGTCTTTTTTGGCTTCTCGGGTCGAAACTGCCCGAGCGGCTGATGCTTCTCGACGCGCCGGACATTGACAGTGACGCGCAGGTCAACTGGCGACGAGCCGAGATGATTCGTGACGTGTCGGACGTGCTGCTTGCCGTTCTAACGCAACAGAAATACAACGACGCGGCCGTGGTGAAATATTTTACCGACGCGGCGCGGGCCGATAAGCCGATTATCGTCGTCTTCAATCAATGCGATATCGAAAGGCACGGCGAGTGGTGGCCGCAGTGGCTCGAGACGTTTTGCGACGCGACCGGTGCGCAACCGGAATCGGTCTATGTCGTGCCCTACGATCCGGCCGCAACCGATGATCTGAAGCTTCCTTTTTATTCGGTCGGCGACGACGGCAATGGGGATGTCGATCTCGATCGGCCAAGTTCGCTGAGCGACGAACTGGCGACGTTCCGTTTTGACGAAATCAAATTGCAGACGTTAAGGGGTGCCGTTTCGCGTGTATTGGATCCCGAGGAAGGGATCGATACGTATCTCGATTCGGTCCAGGCGGTTTCGGATCGTGCGCAAGACAATGTAAAGCTTTTCGCTGAGCTGGTGAAGGTCGACCGCTGGCCCGACCTACCTCCGGATCTGCTGACTTCGGTGATTCAGGATTGGTGGTCGGAGCATTTAGCGTCGTGGCTGCGCCCGGTCGACGGTGCGTATCGAATGCTCGGTAGCGGTATGCGTTGGACGATGCGCAAGGCGAAGCGGTTGGTTTCGGGCGACGTCCAAGTCGAACAGACTCCGGCCGAGCATTACAAGGAAGAAGAACGGGCAAAGCTGCTTTCGATGATCGACGAATTGGTCGACGCACTCGAGCGTCGGGCGAAGACGACCGACGACCGGTTTCGCGAGCGACTCGAGCCGATGCTCGGTGGAGATCGGCGGACGAAGCTTCGCGATACGTTGATCGAAGAGCACGCGAAGGTTGAGCTCATCGACGACGCATTTCGCCAGTTCGTTTACGACGAGCTCGACGAGTATCGTCGCCAAGATCCGAAGGAATTCAAGCGGCTGAAGAATCGCATGCATCTGATGGTGGGGCTGAAAGTTACCGTTACGGTAACCGTTGGTGTGCTGACGGCGGGCATGGTCCCTGGCCCTGTCGATGCGATCGCCGGATCGGTAATCGCCGGCGGCGGCGCCGAGTCGGGCGCGGGCATGGCGGTTCGACTTCTGTACAAAAAAATGATCGAGCAGTTCGCCGCTCGACGTGCGAAATGGTTCGCTCAGCTCGTCGAACGAGAATATCTGGGCGAACTTATTTCCGAGCTCAAACAGGCTGTCACGCTTCCCGACAGTGAACCGTTTAAGGGTGTTGAAGAGTCGATCGAGCGACTTCGTGAGACGTTTGGGATACAGGAAGGCTGAAGGATAAGGGATGAATAGTGTTGTGATGATCCTGTAGTTTAAGTAGTACCTTCGAATGTCAAAGAAACTCGTTTTACTCATCTCCGTCATCCTACTGGTTTTTGTCGCCAGTTTTTACGTGCGCGCGAAGTATTGCACGAGTGGCGACTCGATCGATGAAGATGGGACGATGTCGGACCGAGAGTATCAGGCGGCGGTTGTGAAGCAACTTCTTGAAGGTCCGGCGCCGGAGCGAATCATATCGACTGTTCCGAGTGTCACTTCGACCCTTTTCGCCGTCGGTGCCGAGGATCGGGTCGTCGGCGTCTCTCGCTACTGCAAGTATCCGCCTCGCGTCGAGCGGCTTCCGAAAGTCGGTGGATTTCTCGACCTGAATTTCGAGGAGATTGAAAAGCTGCAGCCCGACTTGGTCGTCCTTCTTAAGGGAAACGACCGGTCGGCCGATCTGCTTCGCCGCCGTGATATTCGAATGCTTGAAATCGAGCATCGAACGATCGAGGGATTGCTCGAGTCGATCGATTTGCTTGGTAAGATTTGTCGCACCCAGGAGCGTGCCGACACGGTGGCGGCCGATCTGCGCGGAAGGCTCGATCGGTTGGAGGAGTTGGCGACTGTGCGACTCGAAGCGGCGCGAGGCCGGGCACCACGCGTGCTTTTGGTCATCGAGCGAACCCGCGGTACCGGTCGACCGACCGATGTGCTGATCGCCGGTGCGGACGGTCATATGAACCGTTGTCTGAAGTTGGCCGGTGCGGAAAACGTCTATAAGGGAAGCGTCGCCTTTCCGTCGGTCTCGTTCGAGGGGCTAACCGAGCTTTCGCCCGAGGTGATCATCGAGATCGTTCCCGAATCGCAAGCGGCCGACGCGACCGACGAGAAGATCCGCGCCGACTGGTCTCTTCTCGATTCGTGCCCCGCTGTCCAGAACGGCCAGCTCAAAGTCATCGCCGAAGACCGCCTAACGATCCCTGGCCCGCAAATCATCGATCTCATCGAGCGACTGGCGGAACTGGTTTGGATGGAGTAAAATGCAAGTCAAGTTTCTTTGCGTTTTCGGATTCGGTTTCACTTGTGAAAGGGATGATCGATGAACGACTTTCTTGTCCTGTTCGCCCAGAATGCTCGGTTTGAGCATGCGCAGATGATGTTCAAGATATCGATGACGGTTGTTGGCATTAGTATTTTTCTCATCGGTGCGGGTTTCATTTTCGCTAAGCCGAAAGATCCAGAAAAAGTAACGACCCCTGCAACAAAATGGACCGGGATCGCAATTGTCGGAGCCGTCGGAAGTGCCATAATTGCTTATGCGTGGCTTGGATTATGAGGTTTTTTTCTTGTCTCAAAGAAAAACGCCACCGCCGGAATGATTCCAACGGTGGCGTGATGTTTGGTTCGTGAAGTATTTAATAACTAACCACTAACCACTAACCCCTGGAGCGAAGCGACCCGCCCTACGACATCTTGATCGATTGCGTTTCGAAATCGAACAGGGCGACTTTGCTTGCGCGGTGGGAGAGGATGCCCATCGAGAGCGGTGCTTGGACGCGGACGCCGATGTCGATCGAGCATTTCGGCTTCTTGCGAGTCTTTACGCAGTCGAGCAGGTCGGCCCAGAGTTTGCTCGTGTCGCCTTGTCCCTTCCATGGAATTCGGATCTCTTCTTTGCCCGAGGCGAACGGAACGATTCTTACGCCGTACTCTTTGCCGCCCTGGAGCATTCCCCAGGTGATCAAGCCATCGGTGCCGCGAATGTACGTGTCGGCGGGCACGTGGTTCGAGAGCGAGTTGGTCATCACAACCGACGGGCCGCCGGGATAATCGGCAATGATATTGCACTGGTCGGGCACTTCGCGATTGTACTGGAACGTTCCGCCACCGCCGAAGACTCGCTCGGGGTAATCGAGTTCCAAGACGGCGAAGACGGGCGTGTACGTGTGAACCAAAAGGTCGGTCGCCGGGCCGCCCGCATAGTCCCAGTACATTCGCCACTGGAAGAATCGCGAGACGCTGTATTCGACCTGCGGGGCGTCGCCCAGGAATCGTTCCCAGTTCAGATCGGGGCCGGGCTTGGCCGTCGCGTCCGGAATTCGCATTCGCTCGCCCCAATCGCCGCGACGGAAGTAGCTGCACTGCACATGAACCGGTTTGCCGATAATGCCCTCGCGGATCAGCCGAATGATTTCCGGATAGTTGTCGTCCGCCATGTGTTGCGTGCCGACCTGCACGAGGCGTTTGTTCTTGTTCGCGACCTCTTCGATCTTTTTGGCCAGTTCGAACTGAGCCCAGTGCGTGAGGGGTTTTTCGCAGTAGACGTCTTTGCCGGCCTCGAGTGCGTCGATCGTTTGCGGCGCGTGGAGTCGGTCGGGCGACGCGATGCAGACGACATCGACGTTCGGGTCGGCCAGCAGCGCTTCGTGCTCGTCGTACATCTTCGCGTTGCCCAGACGCTGGCTGGCGGCGACCATTCGCGGACGGTAGACGTCGCACACGGCGACCGGCTCGGCGATGCCTTGCTGCTTGAAGCGGTTGACGATGTTCTGATGCGCACCGCTCCGTCCGCCGGTCCCGATAAAACCGACACCGATCCGATCGTTCGCACCGGCTGCTTCCTGAGCCATCACGTTGACCGTCGGGATAACCGCCGCCGCAGCGGTCGTCGTTGCCGCTGCTCGTTTCAGAAAACTTCGTCGACTTGGAGTGTTCGATTTTTCCATGATCGTTCCTCGACTGATTTTAGGATTGTCGTGCCTGGGAACGCCGATCTCCCGATCGACTTGTCGTGCTATTGACGTCGTCTTTTCGATGTTGCCAATCAGGAGTTTGGCGATCCCAGGGGGACGACGCGATGGTCGTGGTTCTTACTTTTCAACGGGTCCGTAGGCTTCGAATTCCCAACAGCGGATCAAGTTGTCATGCGCGCCGTCGACATAGAGGCGAATCGATTTCGTGTCAATCGGTTTGAACTGGGCGCCCCAGTCGACGTCGGTGTTCCTCTCGGTCTTTGTGCCCTCGATGTCGACCCACTTGTCGCCGATCAGTTGCTGGATGACGAAGTTGGCGTTGGGCGTTTTCGCAGTGTTTTGTCCGCTAACGACGCGCACCGCACCGAGCGTTACTTCCTCGTTCCAATCGAGCTGAACCCAGCCGGGCAGGTCGCTGCCGCTTACGAATCGCAGCGTGTTATCGCTGTAGCTGACTCGCCCGTCGTTGACGTTCGTGACCGGATACGAGGCTTTCGTATATTCGCTCGATGCGGACGCCTTGGCGGTCAGGGCCAGGTTCTTGCCCGCCTTCTTCAGCCATGTCGGTGGAACGGCACGTGCGGCCGGTAGGTGCGAATTCGACGATTGGGCGGGAATCGGTTCGAGGCCGACACCCTCGGTCATCAGCTCCTTGAGCGTTTCAAGATGATCTTTGTAAACACCTCGAGGCGTCGTGTCTTGCTCCTTGCAGATCGACGCAGCCATGCCGACGACTTCACCCATCATGCCGCACGTTCGCATCACTCGGATCGTTCCGAGCGCGACGTGCGTGACCGAGATGTTACGACCAGCCATGAACAGGTTGTCGATATTTCGCGAGTAGAAGCAGCGGTACGGAATCGGGTAGGGCGAAATCCGCACGTGCTTCGCGACCGAGCGGAACGGTTCTTCGGTGAAGCCGGCCTGATTGATCGGATAGTGCAGATCGATCGTCCAGGTCGTCGTGACCGACTTGTCGGGGAAATCGACCTGGCCGGTGACGTCTTCCTGCTTGAGGATGACGTCGCCTAGCAGTCGTCGCGATTCACGCTTGCCGCCGATATAGGCAACCCAGGAAAGCGCGCGATTGGCGTACTTCGCCTTCTCGACCGTGCCGTTCTTTTGGAACGCCCAGTTGCCGTACACAACTCGCATGCCGTAGTCGCGGACGTATTCCGCTTCGTCGACCTGGTCGCGGTAGAAGCCGTTTTCCCAGTTCCAGTTGCCCGCGTTCGTTCGCTGACATGTCTTTTCGTTGAATTGCACGGCCCACGGACATTCGGGGAAGGTCGAAGGTTCGCCCGTATCTTGGCTGTACCACATGATGGATGTGCCCATGGTTTGGCGGTCGCCCTCTTCCGGAGCGAGTGCTTCACCGGTTTCTTCTTTGCTCTCGCGACCGTAGCGATAATCGGCGCCGGCCCAGAAACCGATCGAGCCGTCGCCCGTGCTGTCGCAGAAGAGCGTGCCCGGGATTTGCAATCGTTGACCGGTTCGAATGTTGATCGCCTTAACGGCCGAGATCTTTCCGTCTTTCATGTCGACGCCCGTTGCGTGCGTCGAGAGGTAAAGCGTCAGGTTTTCTTCAGCCCTTGCAACGCGAAGTTTCTTGGCGTCGTCGTAATAATCGGCCGGCTGTGCGTTACCGTGATGTAGTGGATCGATCTCTCGAACAACGCCACCAAGTGCCGGGTAGGGCGGCAGGTGGATTTTGCCACCGAGATGGACGCGAACCTCCGAAGAGTTATTGCCACCCAGTACCGGTCGATTGTGAATCAGCGCCGTCTTCAGTCCAAGCCTTGCCGCCGAGATCGCCGCACAAGTACCCGAGATGCCGCCACCGACGACTACCAGATCGTAGGTCTCGGTCTCTTTCGGCGTTACTGTAACGCCCAGCAGCTTTTGGCGGAGTGCTTCCATCGCCTCGAGCGAATCGCCAGGCTTCGCGTCGTCGGTCGAAAGATAGATCGCGTCGCATCGGCCGTCGAACCCGGTCAGGTCGTGCAGCGCGAGGACGCACTTACCCGCCTTCAGCGAAACGGTTCCGCCCGACTGCCAATGCCATTTCGCACCCTCGGTGCCGAAAAGCGTGTCGAGTTTTTTTCCGTCAATCGAAAGTTCGAATTTGCCGGGCGTGCCAGGCATTCCCCATGGCGCGACCCAGTCGCGGGTGCGGACCCAAACCGTGTATTCGCCGTCGGCTGGGACTTCGATCGTCGTCTGCGCGTCCTCGACCGGGATTCCCATTCCGTGTGCGATCAAGATCGGCGAACCCATCTGATCGACAAACTGCTGGTCGATCTTCCAGCCGCCAAGTTCGTCGAACGATTCGGCGTCGACAAGGACTGCGGCCTGCGTGGAAATCGCACCGGCAAAAAAGATCAGGGCGGAAAGAATAATCATCGGGCAAAAACGAAGGTCTCGTCGTTGGCGCATAGTGGCATTCTCCGTGGCTGCTATTAAATAAAATCGGTAGGTAATATGGCTTTGTGTGCGCGAAAGGGTGAGGAACACGGTCAGGTCTACGCACGCTGAAACCGGGACTTCTTATAGTATATTGTATGCTGCGGGCCGATTGAACAGTTCGAGTAGTTTTATTCGCCGATTTTCCGCTCGCCAGAGGGGGCGGGATGGGGTTCGGCCTGATCTACTGCTTGCAACATGAGCTAGCGAGGCCGTTTCACCATGAGTTCGCCTGTTTCAGCGTCGTAGAAGTACTCTTGACCCGCCGGTAGCTGGGGTAGCTTTAACTGTGACGGTTTTAGAATCTTTTCTTCGAACTCCTCGAACGTTGCGGGATATTTGCCGTTCAGTCCCTTGTGCATCTTCATATTGTTTTCGATTTGCATCAATATGATTCGTTCCCTGGTCGACCACAATGTTCGAACAGGTGTGGTGATCGGATCTACCGAAGTGCCAAGATTTTGGACGCGCTCGCTCATTCCCGGTCTGGCGGCTTCGACGACGGTGTCTGCGGGCTCGGGAGTTTCGGTCGGTTCCGCCGGCGTGCTTGGTGGAACCGTCGGTCCTGTTGGTGGAACTGTCGGGCCCGTCAGCGCCGGGGTAGTTGGCGCGTCAGTGTTGCCAGAACCTGCGTCTGAAGAAGGTGCCGGCTGATCGCCTCCGTTGTCTCCCGACGAGCCGCAACCGAGGGGCAAGGTTGCAAGAAGTGCGACGAGCAAAACATGGATCAGGCTGCTGGTTCGAATTCGAGTCATCAGGTTAACCTCCCGATTACGGTGTCGGCACTGTGGCCGGCATTATTTGTTGCGGATGATGGAAGTCTTTGTATATAAGCCTAGTCGGTAACCTCTCCGGTCGTTTCATCATTGCTAGGAT
>Ga0180430_10004146_pt1 | contig 12296 bp, 7 predicted proteins | sample SS_ome_9_FD_132999 | JGI IMG/M metagenome (GOLD analysis project Ga0180430, IMG submission 132999) | Hypersaline lake sediment archaeal communities from the Salton Sea, California, USA - SS_1_S_2 metaG | ecosystem: Environmental > Aquatic > Non-marine Saline and Alkaline > Hypersaline > Sediment... | reverse complement strand
TTTCGTCAGTACAATCGTAGTAGTATTTGTCCAGATGATTGCGCCAGGCATCAACTGCTTCCTGTACATCCGGGTCATTGGGACTCTTTGCAATCAATGCATTCAGCCTTCTGTAAATAACATCGGCTTCCCCCTTTATTCTTTTCCAATCCTCCGATGTGTACCTGGAAGTTCTTTCAGCACTCTGCGAATATGCCTTTGTATTTCCGTACTTCTCCTTTGTTTCTGCTGCGTACTTTTTCCTGTGATTTTCAAATTCCTTCATATCGAATGCTCCGAATCTGTTTTTCCCTTTACTTTCGCCCATTTCAATTCTCCTTTTCACCTCAAGGGATATTGTTTTCCTTATCTCCATGAGTCTTTCGATTTTTTGTGCAAACAGCTTTTCCTGTTCCAATAATGCTGTAAGCACATCATCTTCAGTGGCTTCCACCAGTTCCTTTGTTTCCTTTACAGTAAAACCCAACTCCCTTAGAAACATAATTCTCAGCAATCTATCAAGGTCATTATCTGAATAGACCCTATAATCGTTTTCCACACTTCTTTCAGGATCCAGAAGACCTCGGCTTTCATAATATCTGAGCATTCTGATGCTTACTCCTGAAATATCAGATATTTCCTTTATATGATAGTTCATATTTCCACCTCAATATTATAGTAAACCCTTACACAATGTCATGGTCAAGCCAATATTGAAATGTTTACGGTTTTATATATAATTGATTTGATTTCAGGGGGGTTTTAAATGAGTAAGATACATCTTATTGGCAACGCACATCTTGATCCGGTATGGCTGTGGCGATGGCAGGAAGGTTTTGCAGAAATAAAGGCTACGTTCAAGTCTGCATGTGACAGATTGGACGAATATCCCGGTTTCGTATTTACCAGTGCCTGTGCTTCCTATTACAAGTGGGTTGAGGAAAATGCCCCTATGCTGTTTGATAGAATTAAAAACCATGTAGAATCCGGGCGTTGGGAACTTACCGGAGGATGGTGGATCCAGCCAGACTGCAATGTCCCCTCGGGAGAGTCCTTTGCAAGACATGCCCTATATTCCCAAAGATATTTTCTCGAAAAGTTCGGCCTTAAAACCCGTGTCGGCTATAATGTTGACTCCTTCGGTCATAATGGAATGCTGCCTCAGATTCTGAGGAAAAGCGGAATGGACTACTATGTATTCATGCGGCCCGGAGAGCATGAAAAAGAACTTCCTGCTTCAGCCTTCCGATGGAAATCTCCGGATGGCAGCGAAGTTCTGACATATCGAATTCCCTTCAGTTACAACAATGATCTGGATGAAAAAAAAGTATATGACAGGCTTATGGTAACAAAAGAGCTGGGAATTTCGGAAAGAACCCCCATGATGTTCTTCTACGGAGTAGGAAATCATGGCGGAGGGCCTACCAGAGCAATAATAGAATTCATGGAAAATATAAGGACAAATCATGGGCAAGATATTTGTATGTCACCCACCCTTGCCTATTTCGAGTCCGTTGAGAACATAAGGAACAGGCTTCCAATTGTTTCGGATGACCTCCAGCACCACGCCAGCGGCTGCTACTCAACGATGAGGAAAATAAAGTATCTCAACAGAAAAGCAGAGATACGAATAGCAGATGCTGAGAAATTCAGTTTCATATCCAACCGGCTATTTAACCTCCCCTATAATAGAAGCGAAATGGAAAAAGCCTGGCAGGATGTTCTTTTCAACCAATTCCATGACATCATGGGAGGATGCAGCATAAGGGAAGCATATGATGATGCTTTTGAAGCTTACGGAGAAGCCCTTCAGGTATCAGGCCGGCTTTTGAATGCCGCATTACAGAAAATTTCATGGAACATTGATATCCCGGACAATCAGGATACTGATAAAACGGGAAATATTGACAGTGAATTAAACGGATTGACCCTGAAGGGATTTCCATTGGTGGTTTTCAATCCAAATGCATGGTCAGTTCAATTGCCGGTGCAGACAAAAAATGTAACCTGTATTGATGACGATGAAGGCAATCCCGTTGAGCTTCAGACTGTACGTGCTGCAAGGACAGACAGGCATTTCAAATGGGAGAAAATGTTCATCGCTGACCTGCCTCCTCTTGGATACAGGGTTTACAGGACCTATATGAAGCGGAAAGCTCATAGTTTCAGTGATGATGGTTCTTTAAGGATAGGAAAGGATTTTCTGGAAAACAAATGGCTGCTTCTGAAATTCGACTCGAACACAGGCTATTTGAAATCACTGTTTGACAAAAAGTCCAAAAGAGAATTCCTTTCAGGTCCAGGGGCAGTGCCAATCGTCATAGATGACAGCAATTCAGACACCTGGGCCCATGGAATTTTTTCCTTCAGGAAGGAATCAGGTCGGTTTGGAAAACCCGTTCTTAAAATAATGGAAGAAGGACCTCTTAGGGTAGTGCTGAGAGTCTCATCGATTTTCAACAAATCAACATTTAGACAGGATTTCACCCTTTACAGGGATCTTCCGGGCATCCATGTAAGCGTCACTATGAATTGGCAGGAACCACAAAGTATGCTGAAGCTTTCATTCCCTGTATCACTCAGCAATCCCACAGCAGTATATGAAATACCATTCGGGTGCATTGAAAAGAAACCTGACGGGAATGAGGAAGCAGGGCACAGCTGGTTTGCAGCAGCATCAAAAACACACGGGCTTGCTGTTGTAAATGACAGCAGCTACAGCTACGACATATTGGATTCGGAAATGCGCATGACCCTTGTACGCAGTGCATTCTATGCAGACCATTTCGGAGAAACAGATGATTACAATGAACCGATGGACATAGGTATACACCGAATGCAGTATCTGATTCTGCCTTTTGAGGGTTCCTATAAAAAAGCCGGATTATACAGGCATGCAAATGAACTGAACAATCCTCCTATTTCAATATATGAAACATTCCACAGCGGTTCACTTCCTCTTAAGAACAATTTCCTGGCATGTGAAAACAAGAACATTCATATACATGCCCTGAAGATGTGTGAAGATGACCGTTCTGCAGTAATAAGGGCTTCTGAAACCGCTTCAGTACATACAAATGCTTCATTCAGTTTCCCCTTGATGGGTAAATACTGGACTGCCGAATTCAAGCCCTATGAAATAAAAACTTTCAAAATCAGTGAAGATGAAATAATTGAAACAAACATGCTTGAGTTATAGAGATACGTTTCAGTACGTATCTCTTATACTTATTACCTTGATATTTTCTGCAATTTCCTGAGGTGCCCGGCCTGTCACCTGTCCGACAGACTCTATGTATATATCCTTCGGCATTCCCGGTACAAGACTGAAGAAATTGTCACTGAAGACACAATCAGTTTCTTCGCTTTCTGAACACACGTATCCCGCATATGATGAAGCTGCCATTCTTATATACACCCTATTGTCTGATTGGATTGTTTCAAACATGATGTTCGGGTCATCATACTCAAAGTATTTATTCGGTACAAACAGCAGGGTTGACTCATGGGATTCACCGGAACTTTCGATGAATCTGTACCATAGAAACGTTCTTCTTCTGGTGTACATGTTATGAAGCAAATCAGTGAAATCCAATGATATAACCGGCTTGCTTTCCAAACTGCCGACCACTGCTTCGGATTTCCCTTCATCAATTGCATTTCCATTCTTATCCATAAGCTTCCATTCAAGTTTGCCGGATGTTTCCATAAGGGTCTCATTGCTTATATGAATTCTGACATTCAGTCCGTTTTCCTCCGCCGAAACCAGTACCGGCGAATAGAATCTTCTTGCAAAATAATGAAGTGCCTTCCATCTGTGAAAACTGTCAATGCTTGACCAGGAGGCGACAGGCCAGCAATCATTGAACTGCCAATAAATTGAACCCATGCATCTTCCGCGGTTTCTCCTCCAATGCTCAACCCCGTATTTTATTGCTTCTGCCTGAAGCAATTGAGACACATACAGAAGAGACCCGAAATCCTTGGGGTTTCGGAAGTTTTCCGAAAGGTAATATAGTATCTTTCCGTTTGCACCGCCGTTCTTCTGATGGCTTTCCATTACATATGAGAAGATGTTCCTGTCCTCAGGCAAAGTGAATGATTCGACGGTCTTCAGCCCGGGAAATGACTGGAAACCAAACTCGGAACAGAATCTGAAGTAGAATTTCCTGTACTCCGTAAAGGGTTTGAGACCATGCCATACATCCCAGTAATGCACATCACCCCTGTTTTCAGCATTCGGATCATCAAAGTTTCCACCTGATGAAGGTGAGGCCGGCCAATACAACCTATCCGGATCCTCTTCCTTTGATATGGGTGGCATAATACCCTCGAATAATCTCAAATATTCATCCATCTGTTCCTTTGAACGGCCTTCAGTCTGGTTATCCATCCAAAGCCATTCCATCTCATTGTTGCCGCACCATAATGCCAGTGAGGCATGATGCCTCAGACGTTTTATATTATCCCTCATCTCATGCTCTATTGATTCAACGAAGGACTCATCATCCAAGCTGTATTGGGCACAGGCAAACATGAAGTCCTGCCAGACCATCAGACCCAGTTCATCGCATATCTCATAAAAATAGCTTTCAGGATATATTCCGCCTCCCCATACTCTAAGTGAGTTGAAATTAGCAGCTGCTGCCTGTTCCAAAAGAGCTCTTGTCCTTTCTCTTGAACACCTGGCCAGGACATTATCTTCCGGAATGTAGTTTGCACCTTTTGCAAATATATCGATGCCGTTTATATTGTATGTGAAACTACTGCCCCATTCGTCATCATCCATTCTTACCGAAAGGGTACGAAGACCTATTTTCATTGTTCTTTCATCCACTTCATTTCCATTGGATAAAAGTTTCAGATTTACTGTATACAAGGGATGGTCACCGTAGCCTGCCGGCCACCATATCTGAGGATCAGGTACATTTATAACTGCTTTGCCTGAGCGGAATTTACTATTTACAACTTCCTTTCCCTCAGGATCCTTAAGTGAAAAAACAAATTCCACATGGGAATCATCATATACTTCGGCATCAGTCCTTAGGATGAGGTTCACTTTTCCCAAAACATGTTCCTGGCTTATGTATATGTCATCAATGGAGGCCTTGTTGAAATTTTCAATGTATATATCCCTCCATATTCCACAGTCCGGAATTGCAGGCCCCCAGTCCCATCCGAACATATAGTGGGCTTTCCTGATAAACTGATAACCGTCTTTTGCACACACTCCCCAGACAGGTCCTCTGTCCCTCCATGCTTTTTCTATGAAATCAACCGGCGACTTCAGAAGGATCCTTATTGTATTGGTCCCTTCATGAATCATTTCCCTGAGGTCAAGTCTATATGTCCTGTGCATGTTGTCGGTTGATGTGAGTTTTTTTCCATTGATATATATATCAGCAAGAGTATCTACTCCTTCGCATACAAGGGTTACCCTGTCGGATGAAGCAACTTCCCCAGTGACATCAAAATCCCTGGAGTACTCATAATTGGTTCGGAAAAGATCATAGGCCTTGTATTCGTTGTCTCTGTAGAAAGGATCCTCGGTCAATCCGGCCTCAAGCATATCATTCATGGCAGAACCGGGGACATATCCCGTAAATGCCATCCCGTCCGAAAGTCTTTTGACGTTCCATTTGCCACCAAGATCAGTTTTCATCTGAATTCCAACCCTTATGTATTATTTCATATATTTCAGAAGGTTTTGAAACCATGAAATCAGGAAATGCCGGTTCAATTGTTTCAAACAAATCCAGACCCCAGTCAACCCATATGACTTTGATACCTGCACGTTTGCAGGCTTCCACATCCCTGAGTTCATCTCCGACATACAGAATATCCCTGTGGTCAAAACCATGTTTTTTTATAAATTTGTTAATAATCCTGTCCTTTTGGAAAAGGTGTTTGGAACAAATTATTTCATTAAAGACATCCAGCTCTTTCTTCTTCAGGTAATCCCTGATATTACTTTCTTCGTTTGATGATATTACATTCAAGTTGAATCCTTCATCATGAAGCCTGCAAAGAAGATCTTCCATACCCGGGTACATCAGGAGATCTCCCATGTGACTTTTGTAGTAAGCATAATAGTCTGCAGCAAAAAAAGGCAATTTAATGAGGGAAACACCCATATAGCTGCATCGCTCATTTACTGACATGGTTCTCATCCTATCCACATCTTCCCAGTCTATTTTACGAAAACCGAACTTATCTGCCATTGAATTTATTGCTTTGAATGCAATTTCACCTGAGTCAACCAGAGTTCCGTCAAAATCAAATATAATATGTTTGAACTGTCCGTCAATAATATTTTTCATCAAAAACAATAATACCACAAAATACAGAAGGTGACCTCCTGTACGAAGTGAAATTACCGTTGTAAATTACTTTTTCCTCAGAGACTGTTTTCCGAAAAAGCTCCCGGAACAATAACTATTGCAAAAGATGCTGAAGCAACCAACTCATCATCTACAAAAGCCCTGGCCTTGCATTTGATTACATTCATACGGATACTGTCAATGAATCCTTCCATAATGAGTGTATCCCCGGGGTAAACCGGCTTCTTGAATTTAACATGATTCATTCCGGCCAAAATCCCCACATCGCTCATCCCATGGGTCCTTCCGGAAGCTATTCCGGCAGTCTGAGCCATCGCTTCACATATCATAACTCCGGGCATAACCGGATAACCGGGAAAATGTCCCTGGAAATATGGTTCGTTTGCAGATACATTTTTCAGGCATTTTGCATATGTACCTGGATCCCTTTCAAGTATTTTATCTATCATCAGGAATGGATATCTGTGCGGTACTATATCTCCTATTCTTATTTCTTCTCCCTTTTTTGTATCATCATTCATGGTTGTCATCATACCTTTCCGAAAATAATAGTCGAATTGTGTCCCCCGAAGCCCAGTGAGTTTGACAGGGCATAGTCAATTTTTCTCATCTTTCCCCCATTAACCGTATAGTCCAGATCGCACTCTTCATCGGGAACCCTGTAGTTTATTGTAGCAGGAACATATTGGTCCTGTATAGCCATACAGCATATTATTCCTTCGATTCCACCGGCCGCACCCAGAAGATGCCCGGTCATGGATTTTGTTGAACTGACACTCAGTTTGTGTGCATGCTCTTTGAAAACTGTCTTGATTGCTGCTGTCTCATTCTTGTCATTAAGAGGCGTTGATGTGCCGTGTGCATTTATATAATCAATATTTTCTGCAATAAGTCCCGCATCATCAAGGGCTCCCTGCATGCTCCTTGCTCCTCCTTCTCCGTTCTCTGCAGGTGCAGTCATGTGAAATGCATCACTGGTTGAAGCGAAACCCTTTATTTCTGCAATAATTTTGGCTCCTCTTGAAACTGCATGTTCATATTCCTCGATAACCAATATCCCGGCACCCTCACCCATTACGAAACCGTCACGCTCCTTGTCAAAGGGGATTGAAGCCCTGTTGGGATCTTCGCTTGGAGTGACTGCCCTCATGTTTCCGAACCCTGCCAATGCAAGTTCAGTTATTGCAGCCTCTGTTCCCCCGCAGATCATGATATCCATTTCATTGTTCAGAATTGATTTATAGGCATTTCCTATGGCATTGTTTCCTGATGAACATGCTGTGACAACACATTCACATATACCCTTGGCACCCGTTGCTATGGATACCATTCCTGATGCCATGTTGGGAATCATCATGGGAATGAAAAGAGGACTTACCCTCTTGGGACCCTTTTCTCTCATTATGTCATACTGTTTCTCGAAAGTGGATATACCCCCGATTCCTGCACCGATTATTACACCGAATCTATTGCTGTCAACCTTGGATGTATCAAGTGCTGCATCCTCAACTGCCATCAGTGATGCAACAACTGCATACTGACAGTAAAGATCCATCCTTTTCAGTTCCCTGCGTTCTATGTATGCTTCAGGCTCAAAATCATCAACCTCTGCTGCTACGTTTACATTGATTCTTGAAGTATCAAATTTGGTGATAAGACCAATTCCATTGTGTCCTGCTTTAACAGCCTTCCAAAAATCCGTAAGATTATTGCCGTTTGGTGCTATGGCACCCATTCCGGTTACAACTACTCTTCTGTCCATCAAATCCTCCTGATGTTTCATATCCAGTTTACAAGGGCTGATGCCCAGGTAAGACCTCCGCCGAATCCTGTCAATACTATCGTATCACCACTCTTAATCCTTCCATCTTCCAGTGCATTGCAAAGAGCAATGGGTATGGAAGCTGAGGAAGTATTCCCGAATTTATGTATAATTGAATAAATCCGGTCCATACCTATCCCCAGTTTTTTGGATGCTGTCTGAAGAATCCTTATATTGGCCTGATGAGGCACTATTATATCAACATCATCGTTGGTTTTGTTGTTTTCCTTCAAAAGTTTCTTTACTGAGGAAGCCATTGTCCTTGTGGCAAATTTGTATACTTCCCTGCCATCCATCCTGATAACATGGCTTCTTTCATTGTTCCTGTCTGCAATGTCCTTGTCTGAAAAATAAGTTCCGGGAATGGTTATGGCGTTACCAAGATTTCCTGCAGCTCCAAGATCAAATGCACATACACCTTTTTCTTCAGACGCCTTCACAACAACCGCCCCGGCCCCGTCACCGAAAAGTACACATGTGCTTCTATGATTCCAGTCTATGACCTTCGATAATGCCTCACTGCCAATCACTAGTGCATTTCTGTACATACCCGACCTGATGAAAGATGTTGCTGATGCCAGGGCATATACAAATCCGGAACAGGCTGCATTGACATCGAAAGTCGCTGCATTGAAAGCACCCAGTCCAGCTTGTACTACGCATGCAGACGAAGGAGTAAAGTAATCCTGGGTAATCGTTGCAATTATTATGAGATCCAGCTCAGAAGCCTCCATTCCTGCATCCAACAGAGCATTTCTTCCGGCTTCCACAGCCATATCCGTATTTTTCAGTTCCTTGTCCAGAATTCTTCTTTCATGTATTCCCGAACGTTCCACAATCCAGTCATTGGTGGTTTCCACCATATGCTCCAACTCAAAATTAGTCAATATTCTGTTTGGAACAAAATAACCGGCTCCTGCTATTGCTGCTTCTGATAATTCCAATGATTCTCCCCTTTTTATTACTTGTTATTATTACCTGGTCATAATTTCAACATATTTAATATAATACCACTCTTTAAAGTGAAAAATCAAGCACTTGTATTATTGGGGAGTTTTATTTGCCTTTTCGGAATTGTCTTATGATTTCTACATACATATCATACGCACGGTCCACGATGCTCTCCCATGATTCAGGAAGAGTCTTCATTACATTTTCAGAAACCCTTTCAAGACCCGGTATGTCGTCCATTATTTCACATATTTTATCTGCAAATGAATCAGCATCATTTTTGGAAAAATAACCGTTGAACCCATCCCTTATATTTTCTGCTGTATTGGACCCTTCTATAAGAACGCAGGGACATTTCAGTGCCGCGGCTTCCCTTACAACTATTCCAAAAGTATCATAAACTGACGGGAAAAGGAAAAGATCCGACCTTGCATATATGCCTGCCAGTTTCTCCCTGTCCCTTATCTGGCCGGTCATGATTACATGATCTTCCAGACCCAGACTCATAAGCATATATTCAAGCTCATTCTCTGCGTCCCCCGTTCCGGTGAAAACCATCCTGAACTTTCGCCCTCTGTCCCTGAGTCTTTTCAAGCTTCTGGCGATAAGCTTAAGGTTCTTATGCCAAATCATCTGCCCGACATAGCACAAGACAAATTCTTCATCACCGATTCCAAGCTGTTTTCCGGTCTCCTGCCTAATTTCATCATAGTTATCTGGCATTACTATATCTGTTCCGTTGTTTATTACAGTAATATCCCCGGCATAACCATAACTTTTAAGAGTCTCTGCCGTTTTGTTATTTACTGTCCATACTGCATCAGCCTTCATATAGAAGTCTGCAATAAGAGAAAGCAACCCCCTTGTAATTGTTTCAGAAGGAATCTGCGACTTGATGTCATAATAATATTGTGAATGGAATGAAGCCACAAGGGGAATATTTTTTTCACGTGCAATCTGACGTGCGAATACACCTGATGAAAAAGGTGATCTGGCATGTATTATATCAAGTGGTATCCTGCGAAGCCTATCCCTTGCCTCAAAGCTTATGCCGTGAAGTCCCAGGCGATAAGGTTTTCTTGAAAGATAAGGCAGTGATGCATATCTGATTACTTCAAACTCCTCATTGTCCTCGTAATTCGGGAACTCTGGTGTAACAACATATGCATCTCCGTACTTCTTGTTCATCCAATAAGCATAGTTCCTTACCCCATTTGCAACTCCGTCAGTTATGGGGGCAAATGAATCATTGAAATGTGCGATTATCATAATGTCTTCCTTTCATCAACAATCATTTATTGTCTTTTTCTTACAATTAAGATCGTAATGGTTGTTTTACCTGGAATTATGGCAGTACCTGCCTCAGGAAACTGACCTACTATACGACCGTTCATCTGCGGTGAAACATCATCGAAATAAATGAACTCATATCTGAATCTGAAACCTTCGCTTTCAAGGACCCTGCCTACGAGAAATGAGCCAAGTGCATCAAAATCAGCCTGGTACCTGCCGAAATCCTCAACCAGATTTCTCATTTTTACATAACCAACCGTATCTGCTGTAAATCCTGTTATCTGGAGTATATACAAGGCACCTGTATCAAGTCTGTCACCTGTTCCTACCTCTGTATAATCCTCATCAGGGTTATCTCCACTCCTATAAAGAATTCCAACTATGTTTTCCTCAGACATTTCCGAATCAACTATCTCATACCCTATGGCCTCTGCATCTCCCAGAACATATAGAATATTATAGATTTCCAAAGCACTTTTACCATCTAAATCCGGTGTTATCCACGTGTTTTCTGTCTCACGTAACCTGAATTCACCATATTCAGCAAGCATGTCATAAAGAGTATTTTCCAGTTCTATGAACCTTTGCCTGTAATCTGAATATCCAAGGGGAAAACTTAATTGTATTTCATTCAACTTGTTTTCAAATATTATAAGACGGTTTTTGGATCCGGCAGATTCCTGAAGATCAATATACAGACATTCCATGATTCCATCAAGATACTCCCTGTAAGATTCTGCCATCATTATCCTGTCTTCTGAAGATAAAAACGGAGGGTCGGTGATAAATATGTCAGCAAGACGCCATAGATTTTCCCATCTTTGTTCACCGTATTTGGAGTTGAACTCAAGTACTTCCGCACTGAATGTGCTGACATCATGAAAATACATACTTTCAATCTGCTGACGCCCTGCAAGTATAAATAGAGGTGAGAAAACCCCAAGAATAAAGTTATTGTCCCCATCCTCAGAATAAAGACCCCCATGGAATTCTATGACTTCGGTTCCTGTATTGAATGTATTGATGCTTCCGACTTGGGTATCTTTAATTCCCCCTGACAACCAATGGTTATAGGCTTCAGTTATTGATCTTGTATTTATTCCTGTTTCAGGAAATCCCACCTTTCCCGATGACAGGGAATGACTCATGGCATGTGCAAGTTCATGCAATATCAACTCTTCATCCAGTATGAATCTATTAATATACATATCACCGCTGCCGGCATCATAGACTGCCCCTGCATACATTCTTGCAGATTTTTCCGAATCAACCAGAATAACATCATCCACATTCTGGATAAGTTTCCTATATACATCATATCTTGTCAGAATTGTTTCCCTGATGAGATATTTTGCAGCAGAAATTATATACGGTACAACTTCATCATCCCATTCTTTTTCAGCTGCTATTTCCTCCAGCCTGACTTGATATAGGATAGTCGGACCCAGACTCACTTCCAGTACACAGTCAAAGTCATCATCTGTTTCCATATATGCAGGATAGTCCTGTGATATTATATATCCTTCAGGAACAATTTCATTATGTGAATATTCAAGTTCAATATTCCCTGCTCCTGATTTCCTAAGATATATCAAGGCTGTATCCAGGTCTTTCCCGACAACATAAGGTTTGAAATACCCCGCTTCAAGATATCTAAGGTACTTTTCCCATTCAGGCATATTGAAAAGAAAGTTCTCCCAAATTGCAATATCAGCATCAATGGCTCCATCTTCCACCAATTTTGCAGCCAAGGTTTTCGAGGAGTCCTTCAATCTGCTGTTCAGTGCATTGTATGAAATTGAAGCCATGTTACCTCTGGTAAATACACCTTCACCGAGTTCCTCATATTCCCTTCCATTGATCAGTCCCAGATCATAGGAGTATTCAACTGCCTGTTCCCAGTTGAAATC
>Ga0180430_10004145_pt1 | contig 12299 bp, 10 predicted proteins | sample SS_ome_9_FD_132999 | JGI IMG/M metagenome (GOLD analysis project Ga0180430, IMG submission 132999) | Hypersaline lake sediment archaeal communities from the Salton Sea, California, USA - SS_1_S_2 metaG | ecosystem: Environmental > Aquatic > Non-marine Saline and Alkaline > Hypersaline >... | reverse complement strand
GGGAGCGGAGGCGACCAAACGCAATAACCCGAAACAGTCTGCTTCAAAAGTTAACCCACCCTAAGAAGGGTGGGCCACCCGACCGACCTACAGGAAAATGCCCGCCATGGCGCGAAGCGGTAGACCCGGCTGTGCCGGCTTCGCTTCGCTCGCAATGACTCGGTCGGGGTGATTCGGGCAGGAGCTTCGACTTGCAAGACCACCGTCCTCGCATTTACGGCCATCCTGTCAGTCATTCCTGCGGAGGCAGGAACCCAGGCAAGCTGCGATTGGCTGCTGGTTTCATCCATGCGGAGAGTAGCCTAGAAACCCGAGGCAAGCCTCGGGCCACCCCAACAGTAGGCTTCTAGGCCGGTCTTCCAGGGTTTGGGAGCGGAGGCGACCAAACGCAATAACCCGAAACAGTCTGCTTCAAAAGTTAACCCACCCTAAGAAGGGTGGGCCACCCGACGGGAAGCAATCTTTTGTAGGGCGGGTCCGACTTCGGTCCCGCCTTTCTCATCTTCGACACTACTCGTCTTCGTAGCGTTTCTTGATGCGGTTGAGGACCTCGGGATCGGCCAGGGTGGTAGTGTCGCCGACGATTCGCCCGACAGCGATATCGCGAAGCAGTCGTCGCATGATCTTGCCCGAGCGAGTCTTGGGCAGGTCTGGCGTGAATACGATCCGGTCCGGCTTTGCAATCGCACCGATCTTCCGGGCCACGAAATCACGCAGTCTTTCAACCATCTTCTCATCCGGTTCGACCGATGACCCCACCGTCACGAACGCGGCTAACGCCTGACCCTTGATTTCGTGCGGCATGCCGACAATGGCCGCCTCGGTGACATCGGGATGAGCCACCAGGGTCGACTCGACCTCCATGGTCGAGATGCGATGCCCGGAGATGTTGACTTCGTCGTCGATCCGTCCCAGAATCCAGAAATATCCGTCCTTGTCGATCTTGGCGCCGTCGCCGGGGAAATACTTCTTGTCGAACTTCGACCAGTAGGTTTCGATGAACCGTTTGCGGTCGCCCCAGATGCCGCGGAGCATGCCGGGCCAGGGTTTGGTGATACTCAGGAATCCGCCGCCGGTCTTTTGCTTTTTGCCGTCGTCATCGACGATTGCAGCTTGAATACCCGGGAAGGGTTGGGTGGCCGAACCGGGCCGGGTGGTAGTAAGTCCGGGCAACGGGGTGATCATGATGTGGCCGGTTTCGGTTTGCCACCAGGTATCGACTATTGGGCAGCGCTTGCCGCCGATTACCTCGTGGTACCACATCCAGGCCTCGGGATTGATCGGCTCACCGACTGATCCCAACAATCGCAACGAACTCAGGTCGTGCTTGGCCGGCCATTCCTTACCCCAGCGCATGAAGGCGCGGATTGCGGTCGGGGCGGTGTAAAAGATGCTCACGCCGTAGTCCTCGACCAGTTGCCAAAAACGATCCTGGTCCGGCCAGTCGGGGGCGCCTTCGTAGACAACCTGGGTGGCGCCGTTAGCCAGGGGACCGTAGGTGATGTAGGAGTGTCCGGTAATCCATCCACAGTCAGCGGTACACCAATAGACATCCTCGTCCTTGATATCAAAGACCAACTTGGTGGTTGTGTAGACCCCGGTCAGATAGCCGCCGACGGTGTGCATGATTCCTTTGGGTTTACCGGTGGTACCGGATGTATAGAGGATGAAGAGCGGGTCCTCGGAATCGGTATAGACCGGTTTGCAATAGGGGTCCGCATCCTGCATGTGGCGATGATACCAGTGGTCGCGACCTTCTTTTATGCGCAGGAGGAAATCGCCGCGCTTGACGACGATCACATTCTCGATTGTGGGACATTCGGCGAGAGCGATGTCGGCATCGTGCTTGAGCGGAATGATCTGCCCGCGACGATAGGCACCATCGGCGGTGATGAGCATCTTGGCGCCGGCGTCGTTGATGCGGTCACGCAGAGATTCGGGAGAGAAACCGCCAAACACCACGGAGTGTACGGCCCCGATTCGTGCACAGGCCAGCATGGCGATGATCAGTTCGGGAATCATCGGGAGATAGATCGCTACCCGGTCGCGTTTCTTGATGCCCATCTTCTTGAGGACGTTGGCGAACTTGTTGACCTGGCGATACAGCTCGAAATAGGTGAGAGTTCGTTTGTCGCCCGGCTCGCCTTCCCAGATTAGCGCCGCCTTGTTACGTCTGGCGGTGGCGATATGCCGGTCGAGACAGGACTCGGTGATATTGAGCTTCCCGCCCACGAACCATTTGGCGTCCGGTGGATTCCAATCGAGGACCTTCTTCCACTTTTTGTGCCAGACCAGCTCCCCGGCCATGGAAGCCCAGAATTTCTCGGGGTTCTTTGCAGCCTGAGTATAGATCGATTTCTTGGAAGCGTTAGCTTGTTTGGTGAAAGCAGGGGAAGGTTTGAAGCGACGGTTTTCCTGGAGTCGGTCGCCGATTCCAATCTCGGACGAACGCTTGGGCCTTCTCGCGGGCATAGAACTCTCCTTCGTGGGGAATAGGTTTGCAATAAAGGCTAAACGCCGACCAATCAGGTTCTGTTCCGGTCGGTGGAGTCAGACAGGCGAATTCCGACGGCGATCAGGGCGGCCAGGATCTCAACGATTGTGTTCCAGATTCGGGCAGCAATAGCCAGTCCGGCGGCCAGTGGACCGAGGTAAGGGGTGAGCATCGAAGTGACGGCAATCTCTCGGATGCCGATTCCCCCCGGGGCGAAAAAGGCCAGGTAGCCGATCTGGTAGGCCAATACGAAGGTGCCAATATAGGGAAGAGGGCTCGATTCGGGCAGCCCCAATCCCTGGGCCAGCAGCCAGAAGGAGAGGCCGTAGGACAACCAGCAGAGCACATACGCCAGATAGATTTTGGCCGCCAGACCGATTGACAGGTCGAGAGTCACTTCATCACGCCCAATTCTCTTCAGGATCTGGTTGAGAATCCAGAACATGGCTTTGGGCAGGAAGACAAAAGTCAACGAGAGAGCCAGGACTCCAATCCCACCCGCGATGAGAGCGGCCGGGCTGATCAACCGCGAGAGTTCCTGGTACAATTGCGGTTCGACGAAGATAATGCCCATCCCGGCGGCGAAGGCGGAGGGGAGAGCAAAGGCCATGGCGATCACCCAGGAGGAAAGGGCGGCTTCCTCTCGGACACCGGCTTGTTTCGCATAGTAGACCATCCCGAAGACCTGCCAGATCTTGCCGGGGATATAGCGACCGAGATTAGCGATATAGGCGATTTTGAATCCGTGGGCCAAAGATACCTGATAGCCGAATCCGGAAATCAGCAAGCACCAGACCGACGACAACAGGGCCAGGGTACCCAGGTGAGCTACTATCGAGAGAAGGATAAACGTCCAGTTGATTTGCCAGTCGTGGGCAACCAGGTCGGGCCAGCGATCGACAATCTGCGAGCCGGCAAAGTAGAGGGCGATTGCGACCAGGGCCAGTTTGATGGTGAAAGCTAGTATCTTCTTTGCGGTCATGAAATCAAAGTTGGTGATTGGTACCGGCGAAGTCAAGAAAGAGGAAACTACCAACAGGCGAGATTATACTCGCACTTCGCCAGGCGAGGGTTATCTTAATCATGACGGGGTGCGAATAGAATATCAGTAGGAGGTCAGGTGGTTGAGGCAAAGATCGAAGTCCGGGAAACCTACCTGTGGGCGGCACTCACCGGTGACTATGTTCTGAGTGAGTCTGTGGAGGCCACTCGCGAGATTCTGCGAGTTGCCAAGGAGAGCAATCGAGATAAGGTGCTCCTCGACGTGCGTGAGTTGAACGTGGGCGTGCTCTCTACTACAGAGAGGTTTGAGATCGGAACGGCTCTGGTCGATCTTCTGAACGAAATCCGTCCTCACGCGATCAAAATCGCATATATCAACCTCGAGGAACGTCTAGACCCAGACATGTTTGACCAGACCGTAGCCCGGAATCGCGGTGCCGAAGCGATCGTGACCGCCGACGAGGCTGAGGCTCTGGCATGGCTCGGAGTCTGATATTTTCAGGCTTAATGCGAAACAGAAAAAAGCCGCGGCCTCCCCAACCACGGCTTAAACAGGAAGTCCCCTTCCCCTGCGATTGGCCTGCTACAGGGCGGCGCAGGCCCGAGTGATGTACATTCGTTGCGGCCGGACTTGATCGGTGGACAGTTCCGGCTGCGTCTCCTCCCATGCAACATCCACTGCGAAAATGATCTGTGGTTCGAAGTACACGACCTCGGAAAGGCTGTCGTAGACTTCTTCCGGAAGGGACTCGCCGTAGTTTTCGAGATCGAAGGTGTCATCGGGGGGTAGTTCAATCGATTCGTAGTCGGATACCTGGTGGATAATGATTGGGGAGTTGTCGAAGGATGTCGGTTCGTGGGTGGTGTCGGAGGTCTCTTGTCCGCCGGTGGCGAGACCGATTAAGAGTGCGATTGCAATTGCGATTCCTGTCTTCATGACTGTCACCTACTTTGTGGCTTTGCGAGTCCGTAGTTCGAGTGCGAGCCGGCGGCCTCCCCACCGCGGCTCGCATTTTCTCATGCTCCTCCCGAGCGGCGCATCTTCTACCAGAGCACGATCAAACAGATGATGAGAATGACCGCTGCTACGAGACCAATGTCAGTTGTGTAGATATCCATCTTGAGCTCCCTTCGCCCTGAGTTCCTGTATGTCCTGTTTAGCGTCTTCATTATCTTTTGCCTTCTGATAGGGATACTTAGCGAACGGCGTGCCAACTCAATGCGAACGGCCGGGGCAATTCGTAATCTATTGATTTATATGAGCTTAAAAGTGTGAGTGAGACAGGAGTAGGGACCGTCTAGTCAAGTAGACGCGTCTAGTCTAGACGGTGGCGCACAGAAATTGGACGGTACCGGACGGTCCTGATACAAAAAAAGGGCATGCGTCACCACGATGCGATGCCCTGTGATGTGATCAGTTATTCGGCGGCAAGTAGTTGGTCGATAATGCGAACGAGATTGGCGTGGTCCTGGGCGCCGACCACACGCCCGTACTCGGTTCCGTCGCTGCTGATCAGGACAATGGTAGGGTAGCCTCGGACCTGCCAGTCGCGAGCGATGTTGCTGTTGATCAGAAGATGAGGCCAGGTAATGCCGTAGTTGTCGACAAATGTCTGAGCCGATTGCTGACTGTCGCCGACGGCCAGGCTGACGAACTCGATGTTGGTGTCCTTGTAGTCATCGTAGGCCTCGACCAGGTCAGGGGCTTCGACTTTGCACCAATAGCACCAGCTTCCGGTGAACCATACCAGGAGCGGTTTCTGGCCGACCCACTCGGTGGAGTTGCGATCGTTGCCTTCGAGATCGACGGCCGTGAATTCGCGGTCGCCGTCAAGCTGGACAAGGGTATCATCGCCGTCCCCGCCGTTGTTAGTGGTCTCCGGTTCGGTCGATTTGCCGCAGGCGAGCGCCAGCAGCGCCACAGCGCCGGTAAGCAGGAGCATCGGTATGAGTTTGTGACTAGTCTTCATCATTCTTTCCCTCCTTGAAAGCATCGGTATACCTATGATACGTATTTAGGGGTCGATTATTCTACCGAAATCGTCTGGTTTTGGGAGGAAGTTGGCGTGCGGGGGCGGACGCCTGTCATGATACGAGTCATTGCGAGCGAAGCGAAGCAATCTCGGCTTTCGATGCGGGAGATTGCCGCGGCCCTTCGGGCCTCGCAATGACTCATCGATGCTGCTCTTAGTAGGTCAGGTCTCCCTGAGACCTGACACGATGGTAGCACCGAAAACGGAGTCGTCGCACAGAGTATCAAATCTGCCCGAGACTGTCGTTCCAGCGGAGGCTGGAATCCAGTCTTCGGCAGTCCGGTCGCCCGGGGCTTGCCCCGGGTATTCTTAGCCAATTAAGTCGAAACCCATGCAGCCAAGCGTCTGACGGAGGCGAGTTCTTGACAGAAAGTGTCAGAGAGACCGCGCTCAATAAACCCGACGCAAGCGTCGGGCCACCGGGTCTCATATTGTCATTCCAGCGGAGGCTGGAATCCAGTCCTCGCCAAAGGGGCAGACGGGGACGTCTGCCGCCCACGAATCTCGTAGAATGAAACCGATCCCACCGCAAGCGGTGGGGCACCTGCGCGCCAATTGAGTCGAAACCCATGCAGCCAAGCGTCTGACGGAGGCGAGTTCTTGACAGAGAGTGTCAGAGAGACCGCGCTCAATAAACCCGACGCAAGCGTCGGGCCACCAAGGCTACAGCAATCGTAGCTGTGGCTGGCGGACGTCCCCGTCTGCCGGCAAAGCCCGGGGTAGTCTGCTTGGTGTTGGCGCACCGGGAGGTACGCCAACCACGAACACGGAAACTCTCCTTGTGCTACTTCTGGAACGTCAGTTTTCTACGAGACCTGACATCAAGGCGGCACCAAAGACGGAGCCGCCTTACCGCGATATCCGGGTAAAGCGGATAGCGGTAAGGCCATCCGAAATGGTGCATCGCACTATCACAATGCGAAGGCGCAAACGCAATTCCAACAATCCCCTTGACTAAAACCGCGTTCGGTGCTTACTTAAGTTGAAGCACGCGAGGATAACTCGCATCATTGAGAGATCAACAGCTTAATCATATCGTACGTATCGGCATTCTGACGACAGGTAATCTGAAGCGTGTTCCTTGACTCTTGCTTTAGATGTGACAGAGGCGTGTCTCTCGGAAATCTGCAAATCAATGACCGTGACAGGCCGCGCCGGAACCAGGGTCAGCCTCTAAATCACTAAGCATCCCACCGTACGGGACCACAGGGCCGGAACACCAAGTACCAAGCATTGGCTTTTACTCAGAGAAGGCTTTCGGGGATTCTCGGGAGTACGTGCGTTCGAACATAGACTAATTGCACGATAAAAGGCGAAGCCGGTTTCCCTTCGACCGGGTTCGCAGGGAGAGAGAAGCGTTCCACCCTTATGAATGAAAACGCCAAGCCTATTCTGGTGATCGGAGGCGGGATTGCCGGCATGACGGCGGCCGTGGATGCGGCCGAGGTCGGCTATCCTGTAATTCTGGTCGAAAAGGATGCGTATCTGGGCGGTCGAGTGATGCGCACCTATCGCTATTTTCCGAAAATGTGTCCGCCCACCTGCGGGTTCGAAATCAACACCCGCCGTATCAAAAACAATCCGCGAATCACCGTTCACACCCTGGCAACGGTGGAGGAAATTAGCGGCACCGCGGGCAATTTCAAGGCGAGACTAAAAATCCGTCCGCGGTATGTGCGCGGGAATCATTATCTCGATGATTCCATCACCGACAGCCTCACCTCCGAGCGACCTAATGAGTTCAACATGGGCCTCGACAAGACCAAGGCGCTCTACATGCCGCATGACATGGCCTATCCTCACACTTACGTGCTCGATCGGGAGACACTTACCGAGGATGAAGCGGCCAAGCTGACCGATCTTTGTCCTCCGGGTTCGATCAATCTGTTCGAACAGGAGGAGGAGATTCTGGTCAAGGCGGGAGCGGTGATTATCGCCACCGGATGGAGACCTTACGACGCCGACAAACTCGGTAATCTCGGCTACGGACAGTTCCCCAATGTCGTGACTAACGCGATGATGGAACGGTACGCAGCCGACAGCGGTCCAACTCAGGGAAAGATCGTCAGGCCATCGGACGGCCAGCCGCCCAAAAACGTGGCGTTCGTGCAATGCGCCGGTTCTCGGGATGAGAACCATCTGCCGTACTGCTCGGCGGTCTGCTGCATGGGTTCGCTGAAACAGATTCGGTACGTTCGCGAGAAAGCACCCGATGCTAAGATCACGATGTTCTACATCGACATCCGTACGATCGGTCGGGAAGAGCAGTTCTACTACGACCTGCTCGATGATGAAAACGTACGGTTCGTCAAGGGCAAGGTGGCTCAGGTCAACGAGGGATCTTCGCCGGGCGGTGTGACGCTCGATGTTCAGGACACCATGACCCGGGACAATATCCACGAGGAGTACGATCTGGTAGTTCTTGCTACCGGCGTCGTACCGAACGGGTTCGAAGGGGAACTTCCTGAGGATCCGGGATTCGACGACTACGGCTTTATCGAGAATGGCAGCGCCGAGGGGATTTATGCGGTCGGATGTGCCAAACGTCCCTGCGATGTCTCGCGCTCAACCAAGGACGCCACCGCCGCCGCGCTTAAGGCGATCCAAAGCGTGCAGGAGGGAGCGTAGCCATGGAACACAAGATAGGAGTTTTTATCTGCACGGGGTACGGGATTGGTGAAGCCCTCGACATTGACGCACTCACCAAAGTAGCCACCGATGAGCTAAAAGTGCCGTTCTGCAAGACGATCGACTCGTGCGAGGCGGCTGATCTTGAGGGTGTGATCGCTGCAATCAACGCAGAAAACCTCACCAAGGTTCTGATAGCCGGTATCTCGCCCCGCCGCTACGAGGGGGATGACTTCCCGGCCAATGTGATTGTCGAGAAGTTCGCTCTTCGCGAACACGTTGTATGGGCCCAGCCGCCGAACGACGAAGACACGCAGATGATGGCCGAAGACTACATTCGGATGTATGTCACCAAGCTCGATAAGATGGAGCCGCTGGAACCGTTCACAGCCGAGGAGGTGATCGACAAGACGATCATGGTTGTGGGCGGCGGCATCACCGGCTTGACAGCGGCAGCGGAAGCTGCCCGCGCCGGCTACGCCGTTAGGCTGGTAGAGAAGTCTGACCAGCTGGGTGGATGGCTAGCCAAGCAGCACCGTTCGGTTCCGACCAAGCCCCCCTACAAGGATCTGGAAGAAGTCGGAATCGACGCTCTGATCCAGGAGGTCGAAGGCTCGGACAACATCACGGTCCACAAGGGGGCTCGTACGTCCAAGATTAGCGGCGCTCCGGGGCTGTTCGATGTGGAGCTCAAGCCGGCCAGTAACGGCCAACCGGGCGGTGTGCTCGACAGTTTCCGTGTTGGTACAATCGTCCAGGCAACAGGTTGGACGCCAGTAGAACCGCGCGATGATTTGCCATGGGGAAGACAACCCGACGTGATCCTGAATGTCGACCTTGAGGCGATGATGAAGGACAACGGGAAGATCACCCGACCGTCCGATGGCAAGGAAGTCAAGTCAATCGCATTCGTGCAGTGCGGCGGCTGCAAAGACAAAGAGCATCATTCGTACTGCTCATCGATCTGCTGTCTCACCTCGCTCAAACAGGCCAAGTACCTGCGCGAGCAAGACAGCGAGTCGAAGGCATACATATTCTATGAGTTCATTCGCACTCCGGGCAAGTACGAGGATTTCTACCGCTCGATGCAGGAGGATCCGGGTATCTTCCTGACCAAGGGAGAAGTTTCGGATGTCAAGTCCAACGGCAATGGCCAGCTCTCGCTCACGGCCACAAACACAATGCCGGGTGAGAACATCGAGGTGCATGTCGACCTGGTGGTGTTGGCGGCCGGGATGAAACCGAACGCGGCCGATGGCGAAGCCATTCGCAAACTGGAGGATGCCAAGGTCACGGTGGTGGAGGGTGATTCGGATATCCAGCGCAATCGCGCGGCTGAGGATATCGAAGCTAACAAGCACCACGAAGGAACCGAGATCCTAAATCTGGAGTATCGCCAGGGACCGGATCTGCCGTCGCTGGAATACGGTTTCCCGGATTCACATTTCATATGCTTCCCCTACGAGAGCCGAAGGACGGGTATCTACCCGGCTGGAACGGTACGCCAACCGATGGACGGACTGGCCTCTCGCGAAGATGGCACGGGCGCGGCCCTGAAAGCGATCCAGTGCGTCGAGATGACCTCGCGCGGCGAAGCCGTGCATCCGAGAGCGGGGGATCAGTCATATCCCGACTTCTTCCTCCAGAAATGCACTCAATGTAAACGTTGCACCGAGGAGTGCCCGTTTGGTGTGCTCAACGAGGACGAGAAGGGCACGCCGTTGCTGCGCGCGACGCGCTGTCGCCGCTGTGGTGTCTGTCTCGGCGCCTGCCCGGAACGTATCGTCTCGTTTAAGGATTTCGCGGTCGGTATGATTGCGTCGATGATCAAAGCGATCGAAGTCCCCGACGAGTACGACGAGAAACCAAGAATCCTGGCCCTCATGTGCGAGAACGACGCTTTCCCGGCGATGGATCTCGTGGGACAACATGGTCTGAAATACAATCCGTTCATCCGTTGTATCCCTGTTCGCTGCCTGGGATCGGTCAACACGGTGTGGATCACCGAGGCATTGTCGGCAGGCTATGACGGTGTGATTATGATCGGCTGTAAGTACGGCGATGACTATCAATGCCATTTCTGCAAAGGAAGTGAACTGACGGTGGCCCGCGGAGAGAATTTCCGCGAGAAGCTGGTACAGATGTCGATGGAATCGGAACGAGTCGAACTGCATCAGTTGCAGATATCGGAATATGAGAAACTGCCGGAGATATTCGAGAACTTCCAGGAGGAAGTGATCGAGCAGTTCGGCATGAATCCCTTCAAGGGGATGTAAAGGTCTGGAGAATACCGTGGAAGATAAACCTCCCGAAACTACTCCCGACAACGGCAACGACCGAGCGTTGCTGATCGATCCCGATCTCGAGTTTATCGAGATGTTGGGGTTCAATGCCGGGGGTAATTTCAAGAAATGCATTCAGTGCGGTACTTGCTCGGGGACGTGTACGCTCACGCCCGATGTGAAGTCGTTTCCGTGTAAGGAGATGTCCTGGGCCACCTGGGGCATGAAGGACCGCCTGCGAGCCGATCTCGATGTCTGGCTCTGCTATCAATGCAACGACTGCTCGGCTCGTTGTCCGCGGGGGGCGCGTCCCGGAGATGTCCTGGGCGCGATTCGTCGCGAAGTGGTGCGGGAGTATTCGTTCCCCAGCTTTATGGCCAAGTGGTCGAGCGAACCACAAAGCTTACTTCTGATGCTGGGGCTGCCGATCGCTCTGCTGGCGGCCATGCTCTATTTCAGGGCGCCGCTGGAGGAGGCGTTGGGAATTGTCCCCGATACCGACAGTACCATCGTATATGCCTATTCCGCCTATTTCCCTCAATGGATGCTCAACCTTTTCTTCGGGTTCTTCACGGTGGTGACATTCCTGATCGCCGTCGCGGGAGTGTCGCGATTCTGGAGTATCATGGAGAAAGGGCAGCACTTGCGAGGCCGTACCGAACCGGTAATGGGCCGCTGGCAGGCTATATACGTCGGCCTCAAGAAGGCCCTGACCCACGAGCATTTCGGCACCTGTGAGAAGTCGCACAGCCGGATCTGGTCACATGCGTTGGTCATGTTTGGCTTCGCCGCTCTCACCGCGGTTACGTTGTGGGTGATTACGGCGCCTTACAATCCGTTGATCAAGAACGCCTTTGTATATCCTTTCGCGTTTCTGAGTCCGTGGAAAATCCTGGCTAACGTGGGTGGGCTGGCAGCCCTGTTCGGCGTCTGTGTCATGGGCTACGAGCGGGTGGTTGAGACCGACAAGAACGCCCAGGACTCGTTTTCCGATTGGGCGTTGATTGGCGCCGTCATTGCTGTGCTGGTTTCCGGTTTCGCGACCGAGGCACTGCACTATGTGCGCCTGGAACCGCACCGGCACCTGGTCTATTTCGCTCACCTGGTGTTTGTATTCGCCTTGCTGATGTACCTTCCGTACTCGAAGCTGGCCCACATTCTGTATCGCACGACGGCGCTGGTTTTTGCCGAGCGGTACGGACGGAAGATTGGAATCGAGCCTGCAGCCGAGCCGGAGATACCCGTGATCGAGAGAGAGGAGGTGGCCCATGTCGCAGCCGACAGCCAGTAGCCCTTCGAGTGGACAGCGGGCGACTATCCTGATCATTCTCGTGATCCTGATTCTGGTTCCGTTCGGATACTCGGTGGTGTCGTACATGACCGTCCAGGCGGAGCCGACCGAGGTCTTCCTGGAAATGCCCGACCCGGTCCACAAAGAATGCGTGAAAGATACCGAATACATGCGCTACCACCATTGGGAGTTGCTCCGCAACGTCCGCGAGGAGGTTGTGCGTTACGGAATTCGGGGTGAAGTAAGTCTCGACGGTTGCCGTGACTGTCATACTAGTCGAGAAGAGTTCTGCAACAAATGCCATGATGCCACCAGTCTTAAGCCGGACTGCTTTGGCTGTCACTATTATCCGTAAGCGGAAAGGTTGGTGAGTATATGGATCGAAGAGATTTCATAAAGGTCGCGGGAGGTGCCCTTCTGGCGGGGACATCATGCGCCTACGCCTTCCGCTTTTTGACCGCCGAAACACTGGGGCAAGTGGGCACTGAGATACCCAAAGCCGGTACGAGGTGGGGGATGCTGATTGATCTCACCCGATGTCAGGATGGGTGCAACGAGTGCATGAAGGC
>Ga0180430_10004144_pt1 | contig 12303 bp, 15 predicted proteins | sample SS_ome_9_FD_132999 | JGI IMG/M metagenome (GOLD analysis project Ga0180430, IMG submission 132999) | Hypersaline lake sediment archaeal communities from the Salton Sea, California, USA - SS_1_S_2 metaG | ecosystem: Environmental > Aquatic > Non-marine Saline and Alkaline > Hypersaline >... | reverse complement strand
CGCGGTTTTTTCGGTCTGCATCGGCATGACCCTGCCGGTCTGGCTGAACTATCTGGTGAAGATATTGTCGGAGGAAAAATCAACCGCCGGTTTGGCCTATATGATGATCGCCCAGAATAGCGCTAAACTGATCAGCAGCCTGGTGATTCTCAGCGTCGTGCAGCGCTATGCGTTTGCACCGCGGGCCTCGGCCGTCATTTTTTTAGTGGTCGGCGGCCTGTTCATGTTGGGGTCGCTCTTTTTTTTCCTGACACGGGAAGCGGATGAAGGGGGCGATGGGCGGCCGCCGCGACCGTCTTTTTTCAGGTATATCCGGAACACCCAGCGACACATGGTTCGCAATCGAAACTTTCTGGTCTTCCTGGGAAGCGATCTGGAACTCTACATCGTGGTCACCGTGATTTCGTTTTATGCCGCCTACGCCACGGATTTCGGCGGCGTGAGGCCGGCCATGGCCGCCGGTGTGTTTGTGGGGTTGATCTATGCGGGGGCGATTCTCTCGAACGTCCTGCTGGGGACCATGGGATGGCTCACTTTGAAGCACAAGGCCATGGCTTCCAAGCTGGGATCCATGGGGGCGGTATTGTTGCTGGCGACCTGGTGCACGCCTGTCAGCTTCTATATCGCCAGTTTTTTGCTGGGGATGGCCCGGGGCACCCGCATGATCGTCTACGCGCCCGCCGTGAAAAAACTATCCGGGCTGTCCGATGCCACGCCCTATTTCGCGGTGGCGCCGGTCCTGACCCTGCCGTTGGCCATGGGGCTGCCCCTGGCCTGCGGTCATTTCCTGGACCGCACGGCCTGGATGGGAGGGGATGCCTATCGCACGATGCTGGCGATCGCCGCGCTCCTGATCGCCGGTACGCTGCTGTGCGCCTGGCGGACGGATTTTACCACGTCGCCCCGCACCGGGGACGGCCTGTCTTTTGATGCGGCATCCGGCCGTCCGGTCGGCTTCCGGGGGCCGCATCGTCATTGAGGGCGAACGATTCATTTTTAAACAAAAGAAAAACAGAAAAAGCCCGTCATGAAACGTGACACCATCTACGACACGTATCGACAGCCGGTGCCGCCCTTCGAATTCAACGACCAGGTGGCGGCCGTATTCGACGACATGCTCCAGCGTTCGATTCCGTTATACGACGAAATCATCCGGCGCCAGGCCCAGCTCGTGGCGGAATTTTACATCGAGAATACCACTATTTACGACCTGGGGTGCTCCACCGGCAATGTGGGACCGGCCGTCTGTGAGGCCATGGGGTCGAGGCCTTTTCGCATGATTGCCGTGGACAATTCCGCAGCGATGCTGGCGATATACGACGAGCGGCGCCGGGTGCTGCCCGCAGGCGACCGGATTACGCTGGTCGACGACGATGTCACCCGAACGGCCATTGAAGACGCCGGCATCGTCATCATCAACTTTACGCTTCAGTTTCTATCGCTGGCGGACCGTGACCGGCTGATCGACCGCGTTTATCGGAGCCTGCGGCCGGGCGGTCTTCTTTTGTTTTCGGAAAAGATCGTGCATGCCGATGATGACTTTTGCGCGCTTCAACAGGGCCTTTATTATCGATTCAAGCGTGAAAACGGCTACTCGGACCTGGCCATCGCCCAGAAGCGTGAAGCCCTGGAACGCGTCCTGATTCCCGAGACGGTGGCCGACCACCTGCGGCGCGTGACCGGTGCCGGATTCAAGCGGCTGGACATCTGGCTGAAGTGGTTCAATTTCTGCTCCTGGATATGCCAGAAATGAGCCATCCGCTGCTCGCGTATCTCCATCGCTTTGGTCTGGCCCGTTATGAAACAGCGCTTCGTGATCGGTTGGATTCTGTCGTGAAGCGCATCCAGAACAAGGACCGCAAAGCCCGAACCTACCTGGAGATGCTGGAGGACCTGCCCGCTATCGAACCCAGCAGCAACGATCTTGACCACGATCGGATACGGATCGGACAGCCCGGCGACCTCGGCCCGTACGACCGGCGCATCATGCGGGAGGCGCTCCAGACCATGATTCCCTGGCGCAAGGGGCCGTTCGATGTCTTTGGCATTCCGGTGGACAGCGAGTGGGATTCGTCGCTCAAGTGGGATCGTGTCCGACCTCACCTGGCCCCCTTGAAGGGGCAGCGCATTCTCGATATCGGGTCTTCCTGCGGCTACTACATGTTCCGCATGTGTGCGGATGCCCCGGCTATGGTTTTGGGGATCGAGCCCTACCTGACGTTTTATTTCCAATTTCAGCTCCTGCAGCGCTATATCCGGGCTGACCGTGTGTTCACCCTGCCACTACGCCTGGAGGCCTTCCCTGCCATGCCCGGTTGCTTCGATACGGTCTTTTGCATGGGAATTCTCTATCACCAGCGCGACCCGGTCCAGGCTTTGGAGAGTATACGGCCATTGCTGGCGCATGGCGGGCAGTTGGTTGTCGAAACCCTGGTGCTGGAGGAAAAGGGTGACACCTTGCTCAATCCCCCCGGGCGTTATGCTAAAATGAACAATGTTTATGCCATACCGACCGTGACGCGCCTCGAAAAATGGCTGCGGAAAGCCGGCTACCGATGCATCCGCTGCGTGGACGTTACCCCCACGACGCTTGATGAACAACGGCCCACGGATTGGATCGACTCCGAATCGCTGGATGCCTTTCTCGATCCCCTGCACCCGGGCCTGACGGTTGAGGGCCATCCGGCCCCTGTGCGTGCCGTCTTATTGGCACAGGCTTGACGTTTCGGGTGGCTGACTGGCGGCCAATTGCAGGAAGCCGGCTTGGGTATAGCGACGATCGTTCCTTGATCGCTCGACGGTAATGAGGGTGACAAAATGAAACCAAACGAGAAAATCGCCGCAACCCGGACACCTGACGGTGGCGAGATGGTGCTATATCGGCATGATCGCGACTTCACGATCATGATCAACGGCCAGGACCTGATGCACAGCCGCCAGCATGAATCCGAACTGGAATTGAGTCGACTGGGATGTGCGCATTTGACGGATCACCCAGCACCCCGCATCCTCATCGGCGGTTTGGGCATGGGCTATACACTGCGCCAGGCACTCGATATGCTGAGCCCTAGCGCCCATGTGGTGGTGAGCGAACTGCTGGTTGCGGTGGTGGAATGGAACCGCACGTTTTTAGGAAAACTCAACGGTTTTCCCCTGACGGATAGCCGTGTTGACTTGAAAACAGCTGATATTATAGACGTTATCTCACAATCGAAGCATCAGTTCGATGCCATTCTGCTGGATGTCGACAATGGCCCGCGTGCCATGACCGATGCCGGGAATCACCGGCTGTACAGCGATGAGGGCATTGGCCTTTGCCGCCGTGCGCTGCGGGCCGGCGGATGCCTGGCGGTATGGTCGGTCGAACCGAGCCGGAAATTCGAACAGATCCTACTGCGCGGCAACTTTCATGTGCGCCGCTTCCGGGTTCCCGCCCATAAGGGCAGTAAATCGCAATCCCGCTTTGTGTGGGTCGCCTCCGGGAACCAGGATAGCCTGCCCCCCGGTGGTGGAGAACCGCGCCAGGTGATGAAGACCACAAGAAAAGGTAATCGCAGGCATTTTCGCAGAAAACAATAAGCGCTTGTTAGGGGGCGGAATATTCAATCATTTTAACCAACCACCAAATGAAAGGCCTTGACATGAATTCCAAGACAAAGATCGGTATCATTATCTGCGATCGCTACCGCCGTTGTGCGGGGGGCAAGTGTTTGCGTGCCATGCGAAACCGGGAAGGGGCTTTCAGCATCTACGCGGACACCGAAGCGGAACTGGTTGGGTTTACGACCTGCGATGGCTGCCCTGGTGGGAACATCGAATACGCCGGCGAAGAGATGGTGAAGAATGGTGCCGAGGTGATTCATTTGGCGACGGGGCTCGTGGTGGGCTACCCGCCCTGTCCTCATCTGGAAACATTCGTTGCCTTTCTTGAAAAACGCTACGGCGTCAAAGTCGTCGTCGGTACGCACCCGATACCCAAAAAGTATCTTGCCATGCATACCCACCTCGGGACTTGGGAAAGTGCGGCATGGCAGCCGCTTATCGCACCGACCATGAGTGACGAAGAAACCCGCGCCGCCTATGATTGATCGTTATATTGCCATCACGCTGCGCGAGGGCAACCGGCAGGCGCTGGTGGAAAAGTTTAAGCAAGCGCCGCCGGGCGAAATGGCCAGTCGTATCCCGGCGGTGAACGTGTCGACCCTTATCCTGTGGGGCGGCCGTGATCGTCTGATCCCTCCCGATATGGCCGAGCGTTTTCACCGCGATATCGCCGGCAGTCACCTCAAGATTTTCGAAGATTTCGGCCATGTGCCTCAGGAAGAAGCGCCCGCCCGCACAGTGGCGGTGGTAAAACAGTTTTTGGACCGGTAAAGGTATGACAAACCTTCTGGAGGACTTACGTTATCTGAATTTTTTGGCATGCGAACCCGTTGAAGGTCCGGAAAGAGAGATATATTTTTTGTCTGGCGACATGCGACGTCCAAGGATACCGGGAGGAAATGCGATGGCACTCAGCCAACGCTCGCTGGAAGCGATCAAAAGCGTTATGCTCATCGCCGGCATTGCCGCGGGGATTTTTCTGCCGCTGGGTATTGCCAGAGCCATATGGATCGACGGATTTACACGGACCGCACTCGTCATTGTCACATTACCATTTGCGGTGGTTGCCGTGCTGGTATATCATTTCTATTTAAAGTTGCCGTATCCATCGCCTTAGGGGCATGGACGGGGCCTTATGGCATCACGCATTTTCGTGCGGACCCATTTCCGTGACATCGTTGCCATGCTGATCACCGGCATGGGCGCGGGTGCATTCACATCGACGCTTGTCGCCTTGTTCTGAATGGTATAAGGCCGATATTTCCTGGAGATACCATGATTCGCGTTGTCGCTGCCGTAATCGAGAAAAACCGCACCTATCTGACCTGCAAACGACCCGGCAATAAGCGCCATGGCGGATTGTGGGAATTCCCCGGCGGCAAGGTCCGCGAAAATGAGTCGGACTTCGATGCGGTGCGCCGCGAGTTGTCCGAGGAGCTCAATGTTCGCGCCATCGAGGGGGGCGAGACCCTATTTGAGGTGCCGGATCCGGGGTCGGACTTCATCGTCGTGTTCAAGGATGTCAGGATCATCGGGGAACCTCAGGCGTTGGAGCATTCGGAACTCTGTTGGGCAACGCCGTTGGAGTTAATCAATTTCCGCCTGGCCCCGAGTGATGAGATCTTCCTGCATCGGTTTCTGCTGAAAAATTAAAAATCCAATCTCGTCTCACCTGCTGTTGACAAACGGTTGTTTCCGCAATTAAATTTAGTTGTCTGTGGTACGTCGGTTTGACTTCACATATGCGCAATGCGGTTACGACTTTGCCGCGAATTTCTCCTTCAGAATCTCTTCTGAGCCAGTTCCTTTTCTTCCGGTCCGGATCCGTCAGCACTTCATGTCGTTAACATCTGCCGTTTCATCATCAATCCGATGCGGATGGGAAGATGATCTTCGGTATCAAAGGGGTTAGGCGTTACAAGGGGTCCTGGATTCAGTACCAAAAAAGGAGGGTTTGAAAATGCCGATCTTTTTAATGTTCGGGAGGTATTCCTCGGAAGCGATCAAGGGGATCAGTTCGGAACGAACCGATAAGGCCCGTGAACTGATCGAAGAAAACGACGGCAAAATCATTTCCATGTATGCCGTCATGGGTGAGCACGATCTTGTCTTCACCATCGACTTTCCCGCGGCAGACAACGCCATGGCGGCCTCGGTGGCGCTGTATAATCTGACCGGCATTCATTTTACGACGTCACCGGTGGTGGACGTCGAGCAGTTCGATAAGCTCATGGGGAAAGTAAAAAATATCTGATCCGGTTGCGGATTATTTGTCTTGTTCATCGAACCACTGCCAGAAGGCATCCGAGCCGAATGGCTCCGGAGGTGTTTGACATTCCCACTCGGATTCGTCTTTTTCGAGGCATTCTTTAAAAAGCCCCGGATGGATGGATGCGGTGGTGTTTTCACCTTGGGGGTCTTCGCTGTCGACCTGGGTGAACTTCCAGGCGACGTCGCCATAGCCGGCCTTGTGGAATTCATTGGAGATGTCGATATTCCAGCGATGGTCGAGTTTGTCGGCATCGCATAGCTTGCTGAACTTGATATGGAGACGTTTTTCACCGGCGGCTGTTTTGGAAACCCCTTGGATGGTCTTGAATCCGGCGAGGGCCGTTTCGGCGAGTTTTTCATCGACGAAATTTTGAACATCTTTAAACGTTACACCTTTGTTCAACAACCCTATAACGGTCGTTCGTACCATCTGCCCCATGCCGTGATTCTCCTGGCGTTTCTTTCTTCAGTGCTGTTACACTGCGGAGGGTACATAGCGAAATATTCAATACAATCAATTGGTGGCATAGGATAGGAAAGCCGATGTGTCAAGTATAAAAGTAAATATGATGTACACATATAGATAAAGGAAATTAAAAAATTTAATAGTTGGAGGGGGTCCTGTCCAAAACCGTTACAGTGCATGTCTATCAAATAGCAATTTTATCTAGGGCCTTGCCAGGGCCGTGATTCGGGATTTGCGCTTTACGCTATCAAGCCCTGCTTGATCTATATCAATGACTTTGCTTTCGTAAGGGATTATCATGGCCACATACGCGCCTTTCACATCAGAAAAGGAGGACTGCCATGTTTTGTTACCAGTGTGAACAAACAGCAAAAGGTACCGGCTGCACCGTACAGGGGGTTTGCGGCAAACAACCCGACATTGCGGCCTTACAGGATTTGCTCCTCTATTCTCTCATGGGGTTGTCCCAAGTCGCGGTGGAGGGCCGCAAAGTGGGGGTCTCGGACCGGGACGTCAATATTTTCACGGTAAAGGCGGCGTTTTCGACCCTGACGAATGTGGATTTTGATGGGGAACGCTTTTTCGACTTGATTCACCAGACCGTCGCCCTGCGTGAAAAGCTTAAAGCGCAGGTAAAAAACGCCGACGGCGTCAGCACCTGGCATGAGGGGGCCGCCACGCTAACCCCCGCAGACACCATGGCCGATCTGGTCGCCCAGGGTGAACAGGTCGGTTTGACATCCTATCCGGCGGACAGCGCGGATGTCTTGTCTCTCAAGCATACCGTGCTTTTCGGCATCAAAGGGGTGAGTGCCTATGCGGACCATGCCTTGATTCTGGGCCAGGAAGATGAAAGCGTTTATGCCTATGTTCACGAGGGGCTGGCCGCTATTCAAAGTGACGCCCTCGGGCTTGAGGACTGGGTCGGGATGGCGCTGCGCTGCGGTGAGGCCGCCTACAAAGCCATGGAACTGCTGGATGCTGGCAATACGGCCACCTATGGCCACCCGGTGCCCACCAAAGTCCCCCTGGGATATCGAAAAGGCAAGGCCATTCTGGTATCCGGGCATGATCTGAAAGACCTGGAAGAGCTGCTCAAGCAGACGGAAGGCAAGGGCATCACCATTTACACCCACGGTGAAATGCTTGCCACCCATGGCTACCCCAAACTCAAACAGTATCCGCATTTCTACGGCCAGTTCGGTACCGCCTGGCAGAAGCAGACCAAAGAATTCGTCGACTTTCCGGGCGCTATTTTGATGACCACCAATTGCATCCAGCGACCGCGCAAGGAATATGCCGCCAACTTGTATACTTCCGGTATGGTGGGGTGGCCTGGTATACCCCACATCGCCGACCTCGATTTTCAACCGCTTATCGACAGGGCGCTGGAACTGCCGGGTTTTGCGGAAGATCACGTCGATCAGGAGGTCACGGTCGGCTTTGCCCGCAATGCCGTTCTCGCGGTGGCCGACACGGTTGTCGCCGCGGTCAAGGCCGGTGATATTCGGCATTTTTTCCTGGTGGCGGGATGCGACGGCGCTAAACCGGGGCGCAATTATTATACGGAATTTGTCGAGAAGGTTCCCAAGGACTGCATTGTTCTGACTCTGGCCTGCGGAAAATATCGTTTCTTCGACAAAGAACTCGGCGACATCGGGGGCATTCCGCGTCTGCTGGATGCCGGGCAATGCAACGACGCCTATTCGGCCGTCCAGATCGCTTCGGCCCTGGCCAAGGCGTTCGACGTGGAAATCAACGCCTTGCCGTTGTCGCTGATCATCTCATGGTACGAGCAGAAGGCGGTCTGCGTCCTGTTGGCCCTGCTTCATCTTGGGTTGAAGGGCATCCGGCTGGGACCGTCGCTGCCGGCGTTTTTGACGCCGAATGTGCTGGATACGCTGGTGAAGAATTTCGATATCAAACCCATCACGACCGCGGATGAAGACTTAAAGGCCATTCTGGGATAGGGACTTGGAGGACTGAAGAAAAATAGGGGGCTGTCGGCATGTCGCCGGTGGCCCCCTGGTGTCTTTGGTGGCAACGATTGTCCGTGACCGTGGCATGCCGCCCGCGGCCATGGAACAGGATCAAAACGCCCAGAAATTGTTGTCGTGCCAGATGCGTTCGGTTATTTCGCGGTCGAGATCCGACAGAAAACTGAGATGGGACTGCTCCCAGCGGCTGAGCCAGTCGTAAAGCGCTTTTTCCTCCGGGTCTTCAGCCGTGGCGGCACGGTCGGCGTAGAGGCGGATGGCTTTTTTTTCCATGGCCATGGCCGCTGAAATGGCGGCGGCTTCATAATCGGCGGCGGCGATGGCATCCACCAGGTCACTGGTCAGCACCTTGTCGGCGATATTGTCGGCGCTATCGGGGGTATCCACGGGGGTAAAGCGTTCGGTGTCCCGGTAGGATTTGAATTGTCCGGTCAGGATGTTGATATGTTGAACTTCCTCATCCGCCATCAACTCGAAGAATCGCTTGACTTCGGGATGGGAGGCCTGCTCGGCGACCTGGCCATAAAACGCCTTGCCTTTCTTCTCCAGTAGGATGGCACTTTTCAGAATTTCCACGGTATGGGTGCTGGGCATGTTCTTGGTCTCCTATCGCCTGGGATTTACCGGGCGGCCGGGGAAAGCACAGCCAGAATTGGCTACCTGCTATCCGGCCGGCGCCCGCATTGATGACGGCACGCATAATGGCAGAAGTTAAGACACATGAGCAGGAAACTCAAGGGGATAATCGTGAATATTCGCCCTGGAGGCAAGTGCTTCGCTGGTTTCGATGGGCCGAATCTATTCGAAACATCACCAAGGCCATATTCGTTTGACCTTTACTACACTTCGCGATATGGGGCCAGGAGCACCTATATGGGTTTTTCAATAACGGTGTCCGGCATTGTCCTGAGCCGCGCTATCACAGCAAAGAGGCGATACAGAATGGCTTTCTGGAGCAAAAAGAAAAAGAGCACCATCCCGGCAGCCCGGGTCACAAATGGCGAAATGCCCGCAGAGGAAACCCTTATCGGTGCGGGGTGGCGTCTCAAGGGCCGCGTTTATGGCAAAGGGACGGTGGTCTTTCAACAGGCCTTCGAGGGCGAGCTGGAGATCCAGGGGCGATTGACCATCGACTCATCGGCCACGGTCAAGGGCATGTTCCGCTCGGAAGAAATCCATATCCGCGGCACCGTGGAAGGGTCACTGGAAGGGACGCGGATGGTGACACTTGAAACGTCGGCCCGGGTGGATGGCGATGTGACGACACCGCGGCTGCAGATGATGGCCGGTGCCTGCCTGAATGGCAACCTTACCATGGAGGCCCCCCAAGCGTCCCTCAAACGACAAAGGACATGAGCGTGACAACAGCGTCTGAAAAACAATCCCCCGCCCTCTCAGCGACGGGGACGAATACCCCGGGACACGATGCTCCCAAGACATCGGCGGCACCCTTTTCCGTGATCAGCCGCGACATCTGCATCGAAGGGGAACTCGAAGGCTCGGAAAACCTGACCATCGAGGGGAGGGTCAAAGGACGCATCCAAAGTCAGGGTGACATTATCATTTCGGCTACGGGCAACGTGGAGGCGGTCGTCGTGGCGCGCAATATCACGATCCAGGGGCGCGTGAACGGCAACATCGAGGCCCGGGAAGCCGTTGAGATACAGCAGCAGGGAACGTTGATCGGCGATTGCCGTGCCCGATCGATCCAGATTCGGGAAGGCGCCCGGTTTGAAGGCCGTTCGGAAATCCTGAAATGATGCCTGCTATCGCATGATATCGAACAGATGGTTGATCATGTTCATGCCATGGGGTGTGCGCATGAAATACACCAGCCCGCCAAGGACGACGAGGGCCAGAACCATGCCCCCTTTGTTGTCGCTGCGATCTCCCCGAAAAATCCGAAACAGAATGATCAGCCCTGCCAGGGCGCAAAGAGCGGTGGCTAAATTCACAAAATCGCCGGGTTCCATGTGATCTCTCCTTGATGTATGATCGCGATGGGCATCGCCTAAAGCGCAGGCGCCATCATTATTCTGCTGGGATCGGCATGCCTGGCATGACGGTACCCCGGGAACGGTGTCCGGCAGGGGGAAAACGGGGCATCTTGACACCGTTCGATGGTCGCATGAGTATACGAAATCAGCTTTTGCATGTAAATGCCATGATCGACAGGATATTCGCCACCCTTATGAAACGTCTCGCGGGCGTCGTGCTGGCCGCCATACTGGTGCTGTGCCCCATGCGCATGGCGGCAGCCGTTCCTCAGGCCGGGCTTGCATTGGAAACGGATGTTGTCCGCGTGCTTTACCCACCGGGGCGTCTTGCCACGGCCGATCGGATCGCCGACCTCAGTCCGATGCTGTTGCACGAATTGGAAGCGGCCACCGGACTGGCGTTCGATTTCCGGCCAACGGTCATACCGGCCTTCAGCCGAGCGAATTTCCAACGTTTGGGCGGCCGTGATGCGTTTGTGGCCTTTGCTTTGCCGGAGCAGGGCCAGGTCGTTCTGGATCTATCCCGATTTGAGCACCGGCCGGCCTTTTTCCGGTCGGTGCTCAAGCATGAGTACGCCCATCTATTATTGCATCGCCATATCGCATCAAGCCGTTTGCCGCGCTGGCTGGACGAAGGGATCGCCCAGCAGGTCAGTGACGGGTTGTCCGAATATCTGCCCGGCCGGTCGCAGATGGTTTTGGGGGAAGCCCTGGCGACGGACCGCGTTTTCCCATTGGCGGCATTGGCGGGGACCTTCCCCACCGATGAATTCGATCTCCAGCTGGCCTACGAGCAAAGCCGGAGCATCGTGGGCTACATGGTCCAGCGTTACGGTGATCTTTTTTTGAAAGCGCTCATTTCGCATGTGGCCGCCGGGCTTCCGGTCGGGCAGGCCTTCCAGACGGCCAGCGGTATTTCCCTGGCGGAATTCGAAGCGGACTGGCGCCGTCGGCAGGGGACGCCCCTGTCCTGGCTGGGGCGTATTGCGGGCCATGTATACGGCCTGCTTTTCTTCGCGGCGGCCCTGGCGACTTTGGTGGGCTATGGGCGCTATCGCCGGCGCCGCCGGGCCTATGAGGCCGAAGAAGAGGACGAAGGACCGCAAGACCAAGGGCACCGATAGCCCTCGCTACCGGTTTTTGAGAGCCTGTCGCATGCGGGCCAGGGCGTCTTCCAGCAGGGCTCGGCGGCAGCCGAAATTCAGGCGCACGTAACCTGCCGCGCCAAAATCCTTGCCATCCGACAACCCGACACCAGCCGCTTCAAAGAAGGCGGTGGGGTTTTCCATTCCGAGGCTGCGGGCATCGATCCAGGCCAGATATGTCGCTTCCGGCAGGGTGGTCTGCAGGGGGGGCATGCGGCCGATTTCACGAAAGACCAGATCCCGGTTTTGCCGCAGATAGTTTAGCAGGGCCCTGTGCCAGTCCCAGCCATCGCGGTAGGCGGCTTCGGCGGCGGTGTATCCCAGCACATTGACGTCCGGCACGATACCGGCCATGGCCTGGCGGAAGCGGTGTCGGAGCCGGTCGTTGCCGATGACGGCAAACGAACAGCCCAGGCCGGGAATATTGAAGGTTTTGCTTGGGGCCATGAGGGTGATGCAGCGATCGCGTGCGGCCGGACTGATGGTCGCGGTGGGGATGTGCCGGCTGGCGGGGTCCAGGATGAGATCGCCGTGAATTTCATCGGAGCAGATCACCAGGTCGTGGCGTTCGCAGATATCGATCAGGTCCATGAGCTCGTCTCGCTGGAATGCGCGGCCCACCGGGTTGTGCGGGCTGCACAGAAGCAGCAGGCGGGTCGCCGGTGTCAGGCATGCTTCGAGGGCTTCCAGATCCCAATGCCAGCCGTTGTCATCCAAACACATGGGCACGGTAATGAGCTCTCTCCGGGCCAATTGCGGCGCACTCAGGAAGGGCGGATACACGGGAACCGCCGTTACGACCGCATCGCCGTCGTTCCCGGCGG
>Ga0180430_10004142_pt1 | contig 12304 bp, 12 predicted proteins | sample SS_ome_9_FD_132999 | JGI IMG/M metagenome (GOLD analysis project Ga0180430, IMG submission 132999) | Hypersaline lake sediment archaeal communities from the Salton Sea, California, USA - SS_1_S_2 metaG | ecosystem: Environmental > Aquatic > Non-marine Saline and Alkaline > Hypersaline >... | reverse complement strand
CGGCTCCGTGGTCGTCATGTCCACCACGATGGCTCCCGGCCGAGCGCCCTGCAAAATCCCTTGTTCCCCGAAATAGACTTCTCGAACATCCGCAGGAAATCCCACGATGGAAAAAACCACAAGGGAACGTTCCGCCACTTCCCGGCAGGACCCCGCCCAAAGGGCCCCTTCTTCCACCAGCTCCCGGGCCTTTTCCTCGGTGCGATTGAACACCGTCACCGAGTAGCCCTTTCTCAGAACGTGACGGCACATGGAACGGCCCATGACTCCGGTGCCGATCCACCCGATGCGGGCTTCTTCGGGAGATACGCTGAATCCGTGTTGCTCGGCCATGGAAGCTCCTTCATTTTATTCGCGATTTTTCCAATTGCGAGTTGCGCATTGAAGCCGACAAGATATAATAGCCCTTCGAAAATTTGAAGCGTGAAAACCGCTTTCCCGAAACCATCCAAGAGACGCCGCCATGCTCAACCAATCCGCCAGGAACCTCTGCATCCACCAAATCGCCGACGGACTTCGCAAGGGGCTCAGCCAGTTTTCCGGCCCCAGTCGGGCCGCCCTCATCTACGCCGAAAATCCGGACGATCCCATCCGCATCTACGATCCCCAGGACCTTCTTCACGGTCACGAGCCCAAGCTCAAGGAAATTTACCTGGATTCCAACGAATGGCGGACTCAGGCCCCCAACACCCGGGACATGAAGCTTTTCGGTCAGATGTTTCCCGAGAAAAACCTTCAACTGGCGGGACTCATTTCCTACGGGGGAAGGACCCGGTCCATCTTCTATCAAATGTGGTTCACCGAGCATCATCCGGACATGTGCTCCATCGGTCCCACGGAGCGGTGGCTGGAAGACGCCGTGTGCCTTCTCTCCCACGATTTCGGCAGCGAAGACGCCTTCTACACGGGGACCTCGCGGTACGTGCTGAGCGAATACGCCACCCACGCCGTGAGGGACTATATCATGGACGAGCTGAACCTGATCCTGGGCTGGGACACCTACATCCGCGTATATCCCATTTTGGAAGCCGTGCTGGATATCTCCAAAACTCTGGAGGAAGGGGCTTGGCCCAAGGGGCAGCTCATGGTGGTGGAAGCCGCCGCCTTGAGCCTGGCTCATTTTCTCGTGCGGTTTCCTTCCACGGAGCAGCCCAGCCTCAAGGCGCACAAGCACGTGCGCAAGCTGCTTCTGGCCGTGGAGGACTCGGATCGGCGACTGGTGGTCGTGGGCAAGAGCATCGTGGGCATCGCTTCCAACGCCATCCTTCCGGAATGCCGCGTCACGGCGGATTTTCGGGGCGGGCACGGTTTCCTGAGACTGGCGGGGAAGCCCGTGTGCAGCTTTTTCGACGGGCGCTTCCATTCCAAGACCCGGAAGCCCAATCTCGTTCAGCTTGAAGAAGTCCTCCTGGAGCTGGAGTACGATTCGGCCTGGAGCCACGTGCTGTTCAAGATCGTCTCGGCTATCGTGGGCAAGGCGGCTTCGGAAAAGCACGGCTGCACCCTGGTGATCGATCTCCATCCGGCTCCCATCGCCATTTCGGGACAGCGTCTGGACGATCCCGTGGATTTGAGGGAGGAGCCCTACCTGGAGCTGGCCAAATCCCTGGCCAAGGTGGACGGGGCTCTGCACATCGGGGCCGACATGCATCTGCACGCTTTCGCCTGTCTGCTGGACGGTCGGGCCGTCCCCGGAGAAAATCGGGCCAGGGGGGCCCGTTACAATTCGGCCCTGCGCTTCACCAGCGAGCACCAGCGTCTCATCGTCGTCGTGGTTTCTTCGGATCGTCCGGTGTCGGTGATTCAAAGCGGTGTGGAGCTGAGCGCCCAATGCGAGTGGAAATCTTTCGCCGACGACTTCTCGACGCCTCCGACTTTGGAGCGATGGCTGGGGGAATGAAGGAGCCAGCAGCATGATTCTGGACGAAAAGCCCTATACCTTCGACCGCGTGATCCGGTTCGCCCTTTCGGCGGCCCTGCTGTGGGGGCTCGTTTGGCTCCTCGATCATCTGAGCGACGTGCTCATCCCCTTTGCCGCCGCTCTGCTTCTGGCCTACATGATCAACCCTCTGGTGGAAAGGGTGCAGAAGTGGGTCTCCAATCGCTTGGCGGCGGTGCTGTCAAGCCTCTTCCTGGTGGCGGCGGCCCTCGTCGCCCTGGCCTGGACCCTCGTTCCTTTCATTCTCAACGAGGCCAGTCGCACGGCCCATCTGCTCATCGGCCTGGTCAACAACTCCGAGATCGCCGCCAAGGCGGCGGCACGCTTGCCGCCCAACCTTTGGGGAGCCATCAAGGAGCACATCGCCAGCCCCGAAGTCCAGCAGCTTTTCCGCACGGACAAGTTCATCGAGCTGGTGGAAGCCCTGGCCCGGAAGCTCCTGCCGGGAGTGTGGGGGTTCATCACGGGAACGACGAGTATCCTGGCGGGCGTTTTCGGCTTGGCCATCGTGGGATTGTACGTGGTTTTTCTTTTGTTGGACTACCAGAAGGTCCGGCAGGGGTGGAAGAATCTCATTCCTCCTTCCTACCGGGAGTCCGTGGTGTCCTTCGTCGCGGAATTCGACGCGGCCATGAACCAGTACTTTCGGGCCCAGGCCGCCGTGGCCTCCATCGTGGGAATTCTGTTCGCCGCGGGCTTCACCTTCATCGGCCTGCCCATGGGGATCCTCCTGGGACTGTTCATCGGCTTGCTGAACATGGTGCCCTATCTGCAAACCCTGGGCATGGTGCCGGCCTTCATTCTGGCCTTGGTCCACGCCATCGAGACGGGAACCGGATTTCTGCACATCTTCGGATTGGTGCTCTTGGTTTTCGCCGTCGTGCAGGGCATTCAGGACGGGTTTCTGGTCCCCAAGATCATGGGGAAGGTGACGGGGCTGAGCCCGGCCATGATTCTGCTTTCCCTTTCCGTCTGGGGCAAGCTGCTGGGATTGTTCGGACTCCTCATCGCTCTCCCCATGACCTGTCTGCTTTTGGCCTATTACCAGCGCTTCCTTGCTTCGTCGGCCATAGGCCAAGCCTCGCCCGCCGTCGCTTCTCCGCCGGAGCGCCCCGAAAGCTCGTTATCGAAAGGGGGGAAAAGTCCGGAATCAAGCTAGCCGCCGGGGGGCGCCGGGCGCTCGTCTTCCTTCAGCGGCAAAGGGATGCGAGCTTTTTTCCCGTCCATTCCGCCACGTCGGCCAAGCCGTCCAGTGGCATGAATTCTTCGGCGTTGGAAGCGAACAGGCAGGTTACGGACGCCGGAAAATCCTCGTCGGGAAGGTGGAAAATGTAGTAGAGGGGAATTTTCGCAAGAGGATACAAGGTGAAGGAAAAGTCTCCCGAAGGGGCGTCGGCATTGGAATGCCCGCCGAAAAGGGAAAGGATTTTGTCCCGGCTTTCCTGGATTCGCTCCACGCGATCGACCAGCGCCAGCTCGGCGTTGGCCCGAAAAGCCCCCTGATAGGGCATGCTCCCCGGAAGCTCCTTGAAAGATTTCAGAGGATGCAGGCGCAAAGGCTCCTCGGACGCCTTGCTGGCGTAAAGGGCGATGAGAAGCCCTCGAGGGTCCGTGACTTCCTTGCCGTCAAGAGTGATGGAATGGCGGCTCAGAGCGCAATCTTCGCCGAAGGCCGAAAAAAGGAAGGCGCCGTCCCGGTAAGTGGCCTGAAGGCCGGCTTTCAGCGGCTCGAGGTCCAGCTCCCAAGCTTTTCGAAGATATTCTTTCTGGATGCGAACGTAATTGTCGCTCATGAAGCTCTCCGTCGGCTAACAAAGCCCAACAAGGCTCTTGCGATTTCCGGTTGCAATACCCCTTCAACCAAACCGTTGGATTCTACAACATTTTCGCCGGTGAAGGCCAGCTATTTCCAGGGGCGCCCGGTTCCGCGGGGAGGGCTCTCGCCAAGGGCTTCCGGGGCCAAACGGAGCGATATCGCTCCTCCCTGGCGGCGATGGCGCATCCAGAGCTTTACAGGCACGACAATTCATCGTATCCTTGAAAGGTCATGGTGATCGAAGGAGGCCGTAGAAGCGGGATTGGCGGAATCTCGGAAAATTTTTCGGGGCGTTGCTCGCTTCCCGTCGGTGACCGTTGCTTGATCCGAGAACTATTTCCAAAGCTGCCAAGAGGCCCTCGTCAACCCTTCCGATGGAGGAATGGGTTGAAAGGGGGGAGGGCGGCCTTGCGGTCAAGGAAGCCAAGCATCGAGAGAAAACATTTTATTCCAGCAACTTAGGGCTCAATTTGGAAGAGAAGCTGAATGGATCCCAGAGAAAAGGACAAAGAAATCTCTTTCCCTTCGGGAATGGACGACAAGACCGATTGGTCGGCTTTGGAGGCGGCGGCGGAAGAGGATCTGGCGCCATTGGAAGCTTCGGGGGAAACGCGCGAATCCGAGTACCGCCGGGGTTACTACGATGGCTTTCTGAGCGCCGCTCATGCCTTCTTCAAGCTCACCGAGCTTCCTGCAACTTCGACGGAAGAAGTCTACCGTTTTTTGCGGGAATTCTGGACGACTCAAGGATACGCATGGATGCTTAGAGGGCAGGAAAAGAACGCCGACGTGGAGTGGCCTCCGAAGCCTGCGGGAGTGCATTTCCAGGAAGAAGAGAATTCCGAGTAGCGACACCCCTCCCTTCGCCCATGGAGCGTGAAGTGAAGCGAATTTTACTCTTGGTATGTTTTGCTGTCGCTTTTGGCGTCGGGAGCATTGAAGCGAACGAACGGGAATTCTTGCTTGTTTTAGGAAATTACCCTCCATACGAATATGAGGATCAAAACGCATTCAAAGGGATACACGTAGATATCTTACGTGAAGCTTTCAAACGATTGGGATTTCAAATCAGATTGGAGATACTCCCCTGGAAGAGAATGCTCAAGACGGCAGAAACAGGAAGATCCAAAGCTGTATTTTCTCTTACGATTACGGAAGATCGCCTTCGCTATTTATGCTTTCCATCCGAATCTTTAAGCACGGTGACAAGCGCTCTTTTCGCCCGAAAAAACAGTGGATTTAAAATCGACGAGTTGAATGAATTGGACAACCGGTCCATAGGAATTATTGAAAGCTACACCTACGGAGAGGAATTCGACCAGCTTTCCTCTCTCCATAAAGTGAACTGCAAGGATGAAAAAGAACAAGTCTTGATGCTCAGTAAGGAAAGGGTGGATTTGGTGGCGGCCGAAGAAGCTCCCTTTTTCTTTGTTGCCCGTAAACTGGGCTTGGACAAGGATTTCGAAAAAATCCACACCCTGAGCGAGCACAGCCTGTATATCGGGTTTTCCAAGCGTGCTCTGGGAAAGCGATGCGAGTCCGTCGTGCGCAGCTTCAACAAAGTTCTCAAGGAGATGAGAGCCGAGGGAATCGTCCGGAAGATCTCGAGTCGCTATGAGTAGCTCGCTCCCCGCCGGTCGCATCCCTTGAAAAAACGGGCATTGTTGTTGATTTCCTCTCGAGAAACCCTTATATAAGGCGAAAATTCAACAAGGAGGGTTTGCCATGCAGGATCGAGTGGAAAAGGCTTTGGACAAGATTCGCCCCATGCTCCAGCGAGACGGGGGCAACGTGGAACTGGCCGGAATCGAAGGGGACACGGTAAAGGTTCGTTTGACGGGAGCTTGCCACGGTTGTCCCATGAGCCAAATGACCCTGAAAGCCGGTGTCGAGCGCGTCATCATGCAGGAAGTTCCCGAAGTGAAGGAAGTGGTCGCCGTGTGAGCTTCGTTTGTAAAGCTTCGGTTTCTTTTTGAAGCTGGAATGGCGACTCGAAAACCCGAACGTGGAAGTCGAAAAGCGGGCGCCCGGCGCTCGCTTTTTTCATTCTTCTCAAGCTTTTCACTTGTGATAGGGCTCGCCCCGCAAGATGGTGAAGGCCCGATAGAGCTGCTCCACCACGAGCAGCCGTGCCAGATCGTGGGGAAAAGTCATGCGAGAGAGGGCCAGGACGGTGTGAGCTTCTTGTCTGAACTTCCCGGACAAGCCCAAAGGCCCTCCCACGACCATCCAAAGCTTGGATTCTCCCTTCAACTGCGCGTCTTTCAAAAAGGCGGCCAGCTCTTCCGAGGACATTCCTTTTCCGCGCTCGTCCCAGAGCACCAACCGGTCGTTCTTCCCGATCAACTGTCGGATTCGACGACTCTCCCTTTCCCGGACCATTTCCTGCGTCACGGATCGGGTGATCTTTTCGGCCCGAACCGTGTGGACCCGAACGGGCAGATAACGGCGCAGGCGGGTCAAGTATCGGTGGATCCCTTCGTCCGCTTCGGGAAAGCGGGTCTTTCCCACGAAGACCAGCTCAATGCGCACGGCAATCGTCCCCGGAGGGGGAGGGCAGAGAAGCGGCCAGCAGGAGCTCCTCGTTGCCTTTGGGACCGGTAATGGGGGATGGGGCGACGCCTCGCACTCGCAGCCCCAAGGATTCGCAAAACGCCTCCACGTCTCGGCAGACCCTGCGGCGCACCTCCTCGTCCCGCACGACTCCCCCCTTGCCCACATGCTCCCGACCCGCTTCGAATTGAGGCTTGACAAGGGCGACCAGCTTCGCGCCCGCCTGCAAAAAAGGCAGGACGGCGGGAATGACGAGCTTCAGGGAAATGAAGGAAACATCCATGACGGCCAGCTGGACCGCTTCCGGGACGAGATCTCCGGTCAAATACCGAATGTTCCGTCGCTCCAGCACGACGACGCGCGGGTCTTGGCGCAGCTTCCAGGCCAACTGTCCGTATCCCACGTCCACGGCGTAAACGCGCCGGGCGCCGTGCTGCAAGAGACAGTCGGTGAAACCCCCGGTGGAGGCTCCCACGTCCATGGCCGTCAGGTCTTTCACGTCCAGGGAAAAGGCTTCCAGCGCCCGTTCAAGCTTGAGGCCTCCCCGGCTCGCGTAGGGATGGTCTTCCCCCAGCAACCGGAGCCCGCAATCGACGGGCACTTTTTGCCCGGCCTTGGTGACTTGACGATCGTCCACGAGGACCCGGGCCGCCATGACCAGGGCCCGTGCCCGCTCGCGGCTGATCGCCATGCCCCGCTCCACCAGCAGCCTATCCAATCGCGTGAATGACTTTGCCATGTCCGGCCCGATGGAGCTTCAAAGCCGCTTCCACGATTCCTTCGGCGTCGATGCCGTACATGCGGCGCAATTCCTTTTGGCTGCCGTGGGGAATGAAGGCGTCGGGGAGCCCCAGTCGCACGAAAGCCCTCGGGAAATAGGAGGCCTGCTGGAAGCTCTCCAGCACGGCGCTTCCGAACCCCCCCTGAAGAACGTTTTCCTCGACGGTGATGATACGACCGGTCTTCCTGGCCCAGCGGGCGATGAGCTCTTCATCCAACGGCTTGACGAAACGGGCGTTGAGCACCGCCGCCTCGATGCCCTCCTCGGCCAGGCGTCCGGCGGCTTCCAGGGCCGGGTAAACCGTGGCCCCGATGGCGACGAGCAACAGATCGTCTCCTTCCCGGAGGATCTCCCCCTTGCCCAGAGGGAGAGGGCGCAATTCTTCGTCCAAGGCGACGCCCACGCCGTTTCCTCGCGGATAGCGCAGAGCGATGGGGCCGTTGTGCTCCAGGGCCGTTTTGAGCATGCGCTGCAGCTCGTTCTCGTCCTTGGGAGCCATGAGCACCATGTTGGGCATGTGACGCAGGAAGGCCAGATCGAAAACTCCGTGATGGGTGGGACCGTCTTCTCCCACCAAGCCCCCGCGATCCATGGCGAAGACCACGGGAAGGTTCTGCAGGCACACGTCGTGGACCAGTTGGTCGTAGGCTCGCTGAAGAAAGGTGGAATAAATGGCCGCCACCGGCTTGTAGCCTTCGGTGGCCAGCCCCGCCGAGAAGGTGACGCCGTGCTGCTCCGCGATGCCCACGTCGAAGAAGCGCTCGGGGAATCGTCGGGCGAAGGTGTCCAGACCGGTGCCTTCCCGCATGGCGGCGGTAACGGCCACCACCCTGGGATCGTATTCGGCCAGCCGGGTGATGCAGTCGCCGAAAACCTTGGTGTAGGAAGGAGCGCGCGAAGCCCCCTTGCAGCTCTCTCCCGTCTCGACGACGAAGGAGCCCACCCCGTGAAATCTCGTGGGATCGCATTCGGCCGGCTCGTATCCCTTGCCTTTCTGGGTCCAGACATGAACGAGCACCGGACCTTCGATGTCCCGGACCGTCTGGAACGTCTCCAGAAGGCGATCCAATCGGTGACCCTTGATGGGGCCGATGTAGTGGAACTTGAGGGCCTGAAAGAGCATGCCGGGCGTCACCAGGGCCCGGATGGCGTCCTCGCTTCTTTTGAGGACCTGCACGATGTTGGGGCCGAGACCGGGAATGGTCCTGAGGAAAGCTTCCAGGTCCCGCTTGAAGCTCATGAGGGTCTTGTTGGAAAGCTTGCGGCTCAAAAAGGAGGACAGGGCTCCCACGTTGTGAGAAATGGACATTTCGTTGTCGTTGAGGACCACGACGAAGTTCTTGCCCAGATCGCCCGCGTGGTTGAGGGCCTCGAAAGCCATCCCTCCCGTCATGCTTCCGTCTCCGATGACGGCGATGGTTCGGTTGGCGCAGCTTTTGAGCGCCTTGCCCACGGCGATTCCCAGTCCCGCCGAGATGGAAGTGCTGGCGTGACCCGCGCCGAAGCAGTCGTACTTGCTCTCCCCCCGGCGAGGAAACCCGCTGATGCCTCCCAGGCGGCGCAAGGACTCGAACCGGTCCTGACGGCCCGTGAGAAGCTTGTGAGCGTAGCACTGGTGCCCCACGTCCCACACGATGCGATCATGGGGAGTATCGAAAACCTTGTGGAGCGCCAGGGTCAGCTCCACCACTCCCAGGTTGGGCGCCAGATGCCCGCCGTTGCAGGCCACCGTGGAAATGATGCGCTTCCTGAGCTCCCCGGCCAGCTCCTCCAATTGCTCCCGGTTCAAATTTTTCAGATGGAGCGGGCTTTCGATGGTGGGCAGCAGCGCGTCGGCAAGACACACCTCGGTCGATCTCCCGGAATCTTTTATCCCTTGTTGGTTTTGCAAAGCCAAACCCCTCTTTGGTCGAAGCCCGAGCGGAAAGAGAGCCCGGGCAAAATCCGAATGTCGAAATCCGAAATTCGAAACAAATTCCAATGCTCAAAATCCGAATGCCCCAAGCCAACGAGTCATGAAGGGGGATTCGGGGGGATTTTTCCGAGGACGGGAAGTTCGAAAGCTCGTGTTCGAGTGCTTATCCATGAAACCTTTTCCCCGACAATCACCCCTTGCGTATCAAAAGATAGCGAGCGATCTCCTCCAGAGGTCGGATCGCCTCGCCGGGGAAATCGCCCAATGCTTGCAGCGCTCCGTTCACGCGCTCCCGCGCGGCTTCCCGAGCCTGCTGGATTCCCAGAAGCGCCGGATAGGTCTTCTTGTTCCTGGCCACGTCCGAGCCCGGCTGCTTCCCCATCTGCCGCGGGTCCCCTTCCACGTCCAGCAGATCGTCGGTGATCTGGAAGGCCAGTCCCAAGTGATGTCCGTAGCTTGTGAGGGCTTTCACCTGTTCGGCCGTCCCTCCCCCCAGCAAGCCCCCCGCTTCGAGGGAAGCGGAAATGAGATGGCCCGTCTTGTGGATGTGCATGTATTCCACCGTGGCAAGGTCCGCGTCGCACTTCTCGCAGTCCAGATCGATGACCTGTCCGCCGATCATGCCCCGGAATCCCGAAGCTCTGGCCACCAAGCCGACGACCCGGAGGAGGCTTTCCGCCCGTACGCCCTCTGCGCCGTTTCCCGCCATGAGAGTGAACGCCTCGCTCATGAGGGCGTCCCCGGCGAGGATGGCCATGGCTTCCCCGAAAACCTTGTGATTGGTGAGCTTGCCCCGCCGGTAATCGTCGTCGTCCATGGCCGGCAGATCGTCGTGGATGAGAGAATAGGTGTGAACCATTTCCAGGGCGCAGGCCACGGGCATGGCGGCTTCCCAGTCCCCGTTCACGGCTTCCGCCGCCGCCAGGCACAAAATGGGCCGCAACCGCTTGCCTCCGGCGAAAAGGCTGTAGCGCGCCGCTTCCACCACTTTCTTCTGCAAGCCGTCCACGGAGGGGAAGTACCCGTCCAGAGCGGCGTCCACGCGCATCTTCCGTTCCGACAAATAATCCTTCAAATCGAAATCCGTCATCGCTTCCCTATCCGTCTTCGGAGGAGGAATCGAAGGGCTCCGTCGTCCATCCCTCCTGTTCTTCCTTGAGCAGCAGTTGAACCGAATTTTCCGCTTCGTCCAGTTTTCCGTGACAAAACTTCACCAAGCCGACGCCCTCCTTGAACGCTTCCATGGCCTTTTCCAGAGGCATTTCCCCCTGCTCCATGGCTTCCACGATCTTCTCGAGCTTCCCGAGCGCTTCTTCGAAGGATTCCCCTTGCTTCTTTCTGGGCACCGCCTCTTCCTCTCTTGCAGGATGGAGCAACGACTCCTTCAGCTTATCCGGAGATCACCCGACACTCCAACGATCCTTTCTCCAATCGAACCTTCAATCTGTCGCCCCGCTCGACCGCCGATGGATCCCTCACGATCTCTCCTTGCGGCATGCGGTAGGTGATGCTGTAGCCGCGGGACAAAATCCCGAGAGGGCTCAACCCGTCCAGCTTCAAAGCGCATTTTTGCAAAGCGAGCCGATGCCTGTCCAGAATTTTTCGATAGTGGAGCGCCATCTCCCGCCGTCGCTGCCCGAGGAGCTCTCGACGCCGTTCCAGGATTTTTCGAGGATCGTGAGCGCCCAACCGGTGCTCCAGGAGATGGAACCTCTCGCGAGCTTTTTCCAGGCGCCGGCGGCTCGCCAAACGGAGCCGCTCCCCCCGGTCGTCCACGTGAACGCGCGAATCCTCGAGCCTTCTTCGGGGACGGGGAAGACGCCGGGCGAGAAATTCCAGCTCCTTCCGACGAGCCGAGAGGCTTTGATCCACGACCCTGCGCAAACGGCTTCGGTACTCCTCCAGGCTCCGGACGATGTCTTCCAGTCGCTCGGTCACCCACCGCGCCGCCGCCGTGGGCGTGGGGGCCCTCAAGTCCGCCGCCATGTCCGAAATGGTGGTGTCGATCTCGTGGCCCACGGCGGAAACGACGGGAATCCGGCAACGGGCGATGGCTCGAGCCACCACTTCTTCGTTGAAGGGCCAAAGGTCCTCCAGGCTTCCTCCCCCGCGTCCCGCGATGACGAGATCCCAACCGAAGTCGTCCGCCAGTTCGTCGGCTTTGTCAAGGGCCGCGGCGATCTCCCCGGCCGCCTCGGCTCCCTGAACCTTCACGGGCAGGATCGTCAGGGTCAAAGGGCAGGGAGCCTGCTGAAAGACTTCGAGCATGTCCCGGATGGCGGCTCCCGTCGGGGAGGTGATCAGAGCGATGCGCCGGGGACATGCGGGCAGGGGAAGCTTGGAAGCCGCATCGAAAAGCCCTTCCTGTTTCAGTTTTTCCTTGAGCTGCTCGAAGGCCAGTTGCAGGGCCCCTTGACCGACGGGCTCCATGCGGTCCACGATCAGCTGATACTCGCCCCGAACCTCGTAAACCCCGATGCGCCCCTGGCAAACGACTTCAAGGCCGTCTTCCACTCGAAACCGCAGGAGTCGATGTCCGGAGCGGAAGAAAACGGCCCGCATCTGGCTCCGCTCGTCCTTGAGGGAAAAGTAGCAATGTCCCGACGCCGGAGCGCGAAAGTTGGAAATCTCCCCCTTGACCCAGACGTAGGGATAGGTCGCTTCCAGCAGACCCTTGATCTGTCGGTTGAGGCGGGTGACCGTGTAAACGGTGCTTCTTTCGCTGTCGAATGCGGCCTTGTAGTCCTTCACTCTGCCCTCAGCGGAACAACTTGGGATCCATGGCGTCCCGCAACCCTTCCCCGACCAGGTTGTAGGCGGTGATGCTCAGGAAAATGGCGGCCCCGGGGAAGGTGGTCAGCCACCAGGCGAACTCGATATAGTCCCTGCTCTGGGACAGAATGTCTCCCCAGCTGGGGGTGGGCGGCGGAACCCCGAAGCCGAGAAAGCTCAATCCGGACTCCGTCAGGATGGCTCCCGCAATGCCGAAAACCGCCGAAACCAGCACGGGGGCCATGGCGTTGGGAAGGAGATGAAGAAAGATGATCCTTCCGTGGGACGCTCCCAAAGCCCGGGAAGCCGTCACGAAGTCCAGTCGCTTCAGCTTGAAGAGCTCCGCTCTCACGAAGCGGGCAACTCCCGTCCAGGCGGTCAGCCCGATAACGATCATGATATTGTAGATGCTGGGAGGAAGAAAGGCAATGATGGCGATGATAAGAAAAAAAGTGGGAATCGTGAGCAGAATTTCGATGAGACGGCTTACCAGGTGATCCACCCACCCTCCGAAGTATCCCGCCACGG
>Ga0180430_10004141_pt1 | contig 12304 bp, 10 predicted proteins | sample SS_ome_9_FD_132999 | JGI IMG/M metagenome (GOLD analysis project Ga0180430, IMG submission 132999) | Hypersaline lake sediment archaeal communities from the Salton Sea, California, USA - SS_1_S_2 metaG | ecosystem: Environmental > Aquatic > Non-marine Saline and Alkaline > Hypersaline >... | reverse complement strand
GGATGATCGAGGAGAGTGATTACGGCCTACTTGGCCTTCTTTCCCGTAATGATCGGGGACTCTTCGGTCGGGTTCATGCGGAAATCGAGAATATCAAGCAGCGTGATAAACACCGCCGCAATCAACGGACCCACCACCATACCCAGAATTCCCCACAAACCGATTCCGCCCATAATCGAGAAGAAAAGCAGCAGCGGATGAATCTGTGCACCGCGGGCCATGACGATCGGGCGCAGGAATTGGTCGATCTGACTAATGACTCCAAACCCCACGGCCAACACGACGATCCCTTGCCAGTAGTGTCCCCCGAGGAGCAGGATCAATCCGGCCGGGAGATAGACCATCGAGGCGCCGACGATCGGGATGATCGCCAGGAAGGCCATCAGGGCGCCCCAGAAGACGGGCGAGGAAATTCCCACCAACGCAAACACAATACCCCCAACCAGCCCCTGGAGCAGTGCGATCAGCGTCCCCCAATACATCGTGGCGTGAGTCACACTGTAAAGCTTGTCGACAATGGTATCGACCTGCTGGGGATTGTGAATGGGTATCAAGCGTTTGACCTTCCCGACCAATCGCACGCCGTCGAGGAAGAAGTAATACATCGTGAACATCATTAGCACGAAATAGAACAGGGCCTTCGTTCCGTTCGCGACCACCCAACTGGTCTGCTTGAGGACGATGGTGCTAATCCGGTTGATACCGTCCTTAGCCAGTTCGTCGAGATTGATCTGGGAGATATCGTAGTACTTCGAGAGTTGCTCGCGGATGGTATCGACGAACGGAATTTGCACCGAGAACAGGCTGTCGAGTTCGCCGTTCTTGTACATCGTATTGACCGTGTCAACGGCGGTCGTGATCTCTCCGATCAGCGCGATGACCAGATACGTCAGGGGACCAATGATTACTATGACAACCACCACACAAGTCACACCCGAGGCTAACCATGAGGGCAGTTTGAACCATCGGTTCTTCACGAACCACTTGTACACCGGATAGAACACCAATGTGAAGACAGCCGCCCAGCAAATAGGGGCAAAATAGGGGGCCATTAACTCATAGAAGAGATAGAAGAAGGCCGCCGTGAAGACAAAGAAGAGGGCCGCTGTCAGATATTCGTGTTTCATTTCGGGATACTCCAGGACTGAGTCGAGTTTATCTGCGGCGTGTGTCTTTTTCAACAAAAAACAGTTCTAGCGAAAATGCGGATCCATTTGGGCAGATATCGAAATCTAATCTAATGTGGACGTGAGCAGATTCTTTTCCCGAAGGGCTCAAAAAGTTAATCAATTGTCGTTAAGGATTTTAACCAGCGGACGATCTTTATCAAAAGAAATGCAAAACGCGGGCAGGGAATTGTTATGCTCGCACACCTTAACTACTCAAACAAGGAGTAACTTATGGCTACGCGCAAACCGCAGAGAAAGACCCGCCGCGCCGCCACTCCGCGTCGTAAGGCCACCCGTGTGGCTCGTCCGTGGACCAGGGAAGAAATCGCCTTCATGCGGAAGTACTACCGCAAGTTCGAAACCACCTGGATTGCTCGCCAGCTGCGTCGTACGGTCTACTCTGTGCGTTATAAGGCTGTCGATCTGAACATCCAGAAGGCTTCCCCGTCTGTCTGGAGAGGCAACCGTGGCCCCGTCAACGCTTTCCGCAAGCCGGCTACTCGCAAGGCCGCTCCGAAGCGTAAGGTCGCCAAGCGCACGACCACCAAGAAGCGCACTTTCCGCGCTTCCACCACCCGTAAGACTACTCGTCGTTCGACTCGTCGTCCGGCCCGTCGTCGCTAAGGATGCGCTGACTAAATAGGAATTATCGTACTCACGATATGATCCGCTCCCACCCCGGGAGCGGATCTTTTTTTGTGCACCAATTACCGCATGCCGGTGTTATAGTTTTTGGCCTCTAGAACAGGAGAAAAGAATGCCGGTTATCAAATACGAAGACCTCGAGCGCCAGGCGGTATTGATGGACGGAGTCCGCGATGCCGACAAGGCGGTCCCGATTGATTCCGAATTGTGGCCCGATCACGTCGTGCGCGTGTTCAAGCTCGCACCGGGCGGTCACACCCCCTCGCATTTCCACGATTGGGAGCATGTGAACTATGTCGTGAAGGGCCGCGGTCGGTTGACAATCGATGGTACCGCTCACGAGTTGTCTGAGAAAGACTTCGCGGTTGTCCCACCCAATGCCAAGCACCAGTTCGAGAATCCTTACGACGAAGAGTTCGAGTTTATCTGCATCGTCCCCGAACGCGGCGAGTATTAGCGTCACGCACGCCTGTCTTAATCTGAACCTATTGGAATCGTCATTGCGAGGCCCGAAGGGCCGCGGCAATCTCCCGCATCGACCTGTAGATTGCTTCGCTTCGCTCGCAATCACTCGATCATACCCTGAGACCCTGAAGCGGGACCGTCTTCGAACCGGCCGTCACGAGCCCTTTCGAGTCATTCCGCTTTTATGAGTCATTCCCGCGAACGCGCGAACCCATCTTTTCTTGGTGGCCCACCATTTATGGTGGGTTTCTCTGAGAACGCACCGGGGTCAATAAACCCGACGCAAGCGTCGGGCCACCCCGCTACTAGGATGGCAGAAGGTTCCTCCATAACGGGATAAGTGGCTCAAAAAGGGCTTGACCGATTTGGGAGAGCCTTTATATTTGGGGGCTACCGAACGGCCTGAGGCCGGTTAGTGTTCTTTGAAATGACGACTACCAGTCATGCGTTTCTACGCAGATTGTTTTGTTTGTGCGCCATTAGCTCAGTTGGTAGAGCAGCTGACTCTTAATCAGCGGGTCCGGGGTTCGAATCCCTGATGGCGTACTTTTTTATGTCCGGCTGGACCGGCTCATTCTCCCAGCATCCTCAATAGTGGTAAGGCGTCTCTTCAGCCCATTTCGAGTCTCCGTATAACCGATGTAGTCTTTGAAAGGCACTCTTTCCTACGGTCTTTTGTTGGCCCCGATACTCCTTGCGGTACCAGGTGGCGCGCCATTCCCACTCCCCCGAACGCCCAGCCTTGACGAGATAGTGAAGAGCTTTTGCCTCCGCCTCGCTCTTGATCCCCGACTTCTTGGCGATTTCGGCCGCCTTCAAAAAGAGAACATACGGCGGAGAATACGGCACGGTGCGATTTCCATAGTCGGCACAGGGTACGCACTTTGGCAAGTCCTCAGAAGGGATCATTGACAACGAGGTTCCCCCTTTTCCATCAAAGAAGTTCCAAGGTGTTATCTCGTTCTCATAGATGAAAGAGCCGACCTCCACCAAGCCCTCAACATTCTTGGCATCCACACTCAGAGTCTTGAAATGGGGTTTCAGGTTGGACAGTAGCGGTATGTCGAACTCCTCCAGCATTTGGGTCAAATCGATGAAGCGGTGCGAGAGCAAGTAGCGTCGAGCTAACTCGGTCGCCAGAATATTGCGTCTGTCGGGTGTCAGAGCTTCGGACGCGATAGCTGCTTCAAGCCCTTCGTCAGACAAAGCTACTTTCGCGTAGCTCTGGAGGTGTTTTCGATTCATAAGAGGAGACTCCGGGCCGAAGAGCCACAAAGTCCTTCCAGCATTCATAAACCAGAGCGTGAGTTCTCGGTCGATAGCTTCCTCAGGCGAGACTTGGTACATCCCGTTCAGGACAGCAACTGCCTCTTCGAATCTGTCGAGGCTATGCAGACATCTAGCTCTAAGAAGTTCCGTACTTAACCAGATCTTTGAGTTCTGCGCCGGCTCCGGTGGCGTCACGTTCAACAACTCCTGATACATCTTAAGCTTGTAAAGTCCAAGTGCCCTCAGATAACGATGAAGACCGGGATATGACTCAAAATCGGCCACGCGAGTCTCAAGCAGCTGGAGATCCTCTTTGTTGGGATCCTGTTTACATAGCCAAGCGAATGCTAAAAGCAGCGGGGCGTCTCGCCCGAAATCTACCGTATCGTTGAAGTGATTGTGAAACTCTGTCAGGAATAGCTGCTTGAGCTGCCGGTTGGCCGGATTGTCATGGACCTGACTGAACTGTGCCCGAGCGTATCGGTAGAGGTCCTGATTGCAGAGGTCATAGCGCCCAGAAAGCCAATAGATTTTGCGTTTGAGGTTCCTGGCTGACTCGGCGTACAGCCCGCTGGGATAGAGCGAGATGTATCTTTGATACAAGGACTCGGACTCACTCAGCATGTCTTGATCGACAGCTTCAACGTGACTACGGTAACCGTGCCAATCATTCTGCGAAGCTATCAGCTTACATCGAGCGACCATGTACTCCGAAGCCTCCGCGACCCAAGAGTAGCCATCGGATTCTCTGCTTCGCATTGCCTCGTCACTCGCGGCTCGGATTGCATCTCTTAGGCCGGTGAATCCTTCGAGGGCACCAGTGTAGTCGTAGTCGTGGAATCGGCGGGCGGCCTCCTGATACTTGGCGAATAGTACTGGCTCGGTTGAGCGACTCCTTTCGCGCTCCAGCGAATCTGGCAAGGAACGTGTCTCATGGTCGATGGTGAGATACTGACTCAAGAGAATCCCGTATGAGGTCCGGGGCCCATACATACCTCGGAACTCAGGATCGACATATGTCGGATACTCGTAAAACTTCTCGCGCGGGCCCCCGCAGCCGCTTGGTTCCTGCACGGGAACCAACACAAACGCAACACTCAACACTGCAGCGATTAGCTTGTTCATGGTCACCTCTGAATGAAATATACAAATCCCCCGTAGTTGGGGTTTGAACTGAGCCTCTTCATCCGAGATGGTGCTTCCGCCGAGAGCAGAAGTCCCACCCTAAACGGTAAGGGATAATCCGATAGTTTAGCCAAGTACCTTCCTATGTCCGGCAGGGGCTGTCTCCCCTGATACAACTGAAAAACGATCTCATCAACCGAACCTGCGATACTCCGCAGGGCCGAAGGATCCGCACAAAGCACCCAATCGCCCAAGCCGGTCACGCTGAGTCCGAACTGAGATGGAAGGATGGTCCTGATTTCCTCAAGGAAGCTCGAGTACAAAGGCAACTTGGCTGTGGGCGAGTCAAAGTCGAGCTGAATACCGGATACTGCAACCGGATGGCGTTGCCAACGCTTTACATCGTCGAGGAATCGTTCGATAACCTCGGGTGACTGCAACTTCTGACCTTCAAGCCGGTAGACTAGAGTCAGTCTTTGACATTTGATAGGAAAAGGATAGAGACCACCCCTCTCGAACGAGGCGCTGTCGCCGGCGAAGCGAAAATGCCCTTGAAAAACCAATAGATCAGAATCTGGGGGAGCATCTTCAGGGGTGATTCCCGCCCAGATCCAATAGGCGCAATGTTCCGTATTGACATGACGGTCGTCACAGCCTGAGTTTAGAACTAAGCCTGACAAAACTGCTACGATGAGCCCGACACGCCAGATCCAAGTGACTTGTCCCGGAGGTCTTCTTGAGCCGCGAACCCCTTGCTCCCTGATCATAAAAGCGAAGTACTCCTTCTTGACCCTATTATGGAGCTTCTGATACCTTATGTCAAGCTCACTGACCACTTGATGGCGGGTCCGGGGTTCGAATCCCTGATGGCGTACTTTTTTATGTCAAGAATCGAGGAGTCGGGAGTTAGTATGAACCTGACGATTGGGCACTTGTACCTGAGTAGGTGACATAGACTGTGAAGATCAAATGGCACGACTTGATATGGCTGGCGTTCTGGCTTGGGGTGACGTTCGGAGTAGCGTTTATCTCGTCACAGTATCAGGCCGGTCCGTGGTACGAGGAGATCGCAAGACCTACCTGGACCCCACCCGGTTGGATCTTCGGACCCGTGTGGAGTTTTCTTTATCTTTCGATGGGAGTGGCAGCCTGGTTGGTCTGGCGCCAACGAACGAGCAAGCCGGTAACCATGCCGTTGACAATGTATGGGCTACAACTGGTAGCCAACGGTCTCTGGTCATGGATCTTCTTCGGACAGAGAATGATCGGCGTGGCCCTGATTGACCTCCTTTTGCTCGTCGCTCTAGTCTCGATCACCATGGTGCTGTTCTTCAGAGTCAACCGCCTGGCCGGTGCTCTTCTTATCCCCTATCTGCTCTGGATCTCTTTCGCCGCGTTTCTCAACTTCAGCATCTGGAGACTGAACTAGCATCTGGCGGTGTTTCCGGGACTCAGTTCCGATTGTTCCAGGATGACAGATATCCAATCAACTGTCCCATGACAGCGATATACTCGCCCTTTTTCGGCAAACTCCAGAATGCCCTTCTTTGACAGACCATATCGAGAATAGCTGATCCGATTTTGATGGAGGTGACGTAGTATCTTTTCCCCGAGATAGAACTGCGCCGCTTTCTTACTCCTTTGACTTCGCCACAAACATAAACGACATTGGGGGGAGCCGTCGTGGGACGTTCTGTCATCTCCCAAAGATTGTACAGGCCTGCGGACACCCCTGTCACGGCAGCAGCGGGGTTGCGACCCATCTGGAAACGGTAATGCTCCAGGGTTACCTGATCCTCAAAAACGCGGACCAAGCTGGGAAACAGACTAAGAGACAAATCAAAATCAGCTGGGAGGGATGCGTAGTGGTAGGCACGGTAAAAAGGACAGTGAAAGTTCACCGTCCGGCAGCAGTCTTCTTCCAGGGCCACGACGAAGTAGCCCGCGTGGTCTTCATCCGCTTTAGGAAACTTTCCTGTAATTCGTCCACGGACAGCGTTGGATGGCTTGTAGGCGGCACCCAGGTACTCTAAGTTGCCATCGGGATCAATCCCGGCGACACACTCCAGTTCGGGTATGGTGCTGCACCCGATGTACCTCCAATCGTCTATCCTCATCACGTACGATGGTCTATCGTTGGAGATTATGTCAAAAATCCGCTGCCGCGGGTTCTCTCCCTTGATACCGAGGTGATGAAATGCGAATCCCGGTTTTGTGAACCTCTGCCTCAGATACAACCGCTTCATGACGGCGACCACCAGAAGAAACAGTAGGGGTAGTCCAACTACGATTGCCAGAGCTATAAGGAGATACTGCGGTTCCATCGTGTATCCATATTGACTTGGAAGATTCGATCATCAAACTGCTGCATTGTGGGAGGGATGTCAAGAATGGCTCCTACGGCCCACTCTTTGGGTGGGTTCTTACCCACGTCTTGAACAGACTCAACCAAACATCCAGGCGAGGTAGAGACAGAGTCCGCCGGTAGCGAGATTGCCAACAAACCAGGCGATTCGACCTACGTCGTTGAAATAGTAAAGCCCCTCCCGGCGACGATTCATCTCCCAAAACCAGTGATTGAAAGCATGATAGGTCAGAATCGCACCCGGTATCCAGGCCAGCTTGTAACTCCAGTCGGCTCCCCACATCAATCCCACGCCTATCGCGGGATACACCCAGCCTACCAGAACATCCGCAACGGCCGTTCCATGCTCGTAAGCTCTGTGTTCGGGGAGCATGATCTTCTCCTGCAAGCCGAGTCGGGTGGCCAGACCCCAATTCAGTATTGAGATTAGCTGACCTACCCAATGAAAGAGGAATCCCACAATGAGCACGAGGATACCCGCTGTGATCGAAAGCCACTGTGGCGATGATTCCATATCAACCTCTTCCCTCGGTTATCGCCCTCAGTCCTTTTCGTACCAGTTGACGTTGACAAACTTCTCGTGGCAGCGGAACCCGATCGACTCGTATATCTGTCCCGCGTGGTAGGCATCGTCAGCCTGCATAACGAGCGTCTCAATCGCCGGCATTTCGAGTGTTCGTCTGGAGGCCTCATACACGAGTGTGCTACAGATGCCGCGACGCTGAAAATCCCGGTGCGTCGCGACGTTGTTGAACCGCGCCAGCTTGCCCTCTCGATAGACACCCAGGTCGGCCACCAGCCGGCCATCGACTTCGACCCCGAAACGAGTTCCCAGTCCGGCTTCGGTCATGGCGCGGATGCTATCCCGACCGCTGGCAATGAACTTGCGCTGGCTGTCAGGGTCGCCATACCTCCAGGCCGGATCGAAATGAATGTCGATGTAGTCCTCCCAATCCCGGTCCGATCTGAGCGGACGCACGATCAGGTTCGGGTCGTACTTCGGCGGCGGTTGAACATGGTTGGCAGTCAGGGTCGACAGGACTTCTATGTCGTAACCAGCGTCTACAAACTGTTGAATCTCCCCTTTCTCGCCATCGACATTGTCCCACGTGATAACGAAAAAACCGCGCTCCGCACAGGGGCCGATCTCCTTCTCGAAGATCGCGACCCAACTATCATAGTCCCCCTCTCGGGGCGGGTCGTTCATGATGAGGAAGTTGCCCCAATAGTAGGTCGGTCGTGAGGGGGTCTTGATAACGAAGTACTCGTCCTTGTCCTCGATAATTCCCGAGTACTTGTGGAATATGAGGTCGGTTCTGAGACCGAGCGATCTCAGCCGCGCAGTGCTGTCAGCTTGTGTCATTTCTGCTCATTGCTCCTTCGTTGTCTATGAGAATAGTCGCTGGCCGCGGCAAGACCAACAACTATGTAGCTCGCGACAGCCTAAGTTGCCAATCGATTCCTTGGATTACGTGTACTAACGGACTTTGCTCGGGCACCTTAATAGTGAGAAGATGATGCTGTTTCTACCATTGGATCTCACGCGGTGAGATCGTCCCATGCATTAAGAAGTTGCAAAAAACGCGTTGTAGTTTATACTTAAGTAGAGCTTCAGCACCATTACCCACCATCCCCCGGAGGAATCGTCATGTCACGACGTAGCACTGTCCTGTACCTGATTCTTACCTGTTTACTTCTGATGTCTTCAACCATCGGCGCTCAATCACCGGCGAAACTGGCCCCACCGGCCTCGGTTCCCCACCAGATTGTCGTTAAATACTCGGCTCAGGCGAATCCGAGTCTGCAACTCAAGGGCGGTGTGCCCATAAACAGCCTCCACAATGTAAACGAGCTGCACCAAACTCACGGTATAACCGAAGAACGCAAGCTCTATGCCAAACCTATCCTGTCCGACGATCATCCCCTGGCGAGAGTGCATATACTAACGGTACCGGAAGGTTCCGATCTCGAGGCCATTGCTGCAGACTACGGAGCGCTGACCGAAGTCGAGTATGCCCACCCTGACCATTTGATGGAGTTACATGAGCTTCCCAACGATTCCCTGTTCGGGCATCAATGGGCGTTGGTGAACACAGGACAGGACCACTTTCATGTGGACCGTCTGGATGGTGACTTCAATGATACACTTGCGATCGTGTCCGGCGTCTCGGGTGCGGATATTCACGCTCGCTCGGTGCTGGAGAACCCACCCGATCGGACCGATGTGGTCGTGGTGGCGATTATCGATACCGGTATCGACCGGGACCATCCGGAGTTGGCCGATCGCTTTTGGATCAACACAGATGAGATCGAAGGCAACGGGATCGACGACGACCACAACGGCTATATCGATGACACCTGGGGCTGGGATTTCTCCGGCTCGTCAGAAGAGGAACCGCCGGGACTTCAAGACAACGATCCCTCTGACTATGTCGGCCACGGGACGCATTGCGCCGGAATCGTCGCGGCTCTAACCAACAACAATATCGGCGTGGCCGGTGCAACCGCACCGGTTCGGGTAATGACCGTGAAGATCTTCCCCTGGGCGCTGCAATCGGTGGTGGCCGTCAGTGTTGTCTATGCCGCGGATAACGGAGCGGATGTGATCAGCATGAGTTTCGGAAGTCCCCTGGGATCCTCGGTTATGCAACAGTCCCTTGCGTATGCTAAGGATCTCAATGTTTCCCTGATCGCATCGGCCGGCAACGACGGCTATGAGTCCAACTTCTATCCAGCCTCCTACCTGGAGACGATGTGCATTACCGCCTCCAACGACTCGGACCAGATCGCCGACTGGTCGACCTATAGCGCTGCTGCCAGCGTCTGTGCCCCCGGACAGTCGATACTCTCCTTGCGGGCGGCCGGTACCGATCTCTACGACATGCATGACGAGCCGGGCGTTCATATAATAGACAGCATCTACTATATGGCTTCGGGTACCAGTATGTCGGGCCCGTACGCGGCAGCAATCGCAGCCTGGATAAGGGCCGTCTCACCCGGCTATGATACCGATTCTGTACGGGCGTTGATCCAAGCTTCTGCCGATGATATTGTAGACCCATACGGACTAGGTGAAAACCTCATCGGCTGGGACAAGTACAGTGGATATGGTCGTATTAACCTGGAGGAGGCACTTAACCTGGCGCCTTCGCAGAGGGCCAGGATCGATGCTCCGGCTATTGCCGAGGTTGTAGGAGGTGTTATTGACATTGCAGGTGCCGCCGACGGAGACGGTTTCGGCAACTACAATCTAGAGTATCGCTTCCAGGACGAAACTTCGTGGACCAATCTTGTCACCAGTTCGACACCAGTCACGGACGGCGTCCTGGGCAGTTTCGAGTCGACCGGACGCAACGGACTCGTCAACTTCCGTCTGTCCGTCGGTCATACCCACACCGCGCTTCGAAAGTTCTGGGTGGCAAACAGCGCCTTATGCGAGTTTCAAGCACCCCTTGACGGCGACACGGCCACCGGTATCGTGTTCATGACCGGCAACGCCATCTGCCCCGATTTTGTGCAGACCACTATCGAGTACCGACCGGACCTTGACTCGAGTGAATGGACGGAGGCGGGTACAACCGGGGTACCTGCTTACGGAAGCGACATATTCGGCTGGCAAGTATCGACGATCCCGGATGGTCGCTATTGGATCAAGGCCTCGGTTTACTCGGAAGCGGGTCTGGAGGCAGTGGACTCACTCCGCGTATACATTCGGTCTACATTCGCCCCTCCCCACGGTTGGTCGGTGCCACTGACCGCGGCACCCGGTTTCAGTTCGAATTATGGTGATTTTGACAATGATGGCCAGACCGAGCTGGTGATCGGCACTTCCGAGGGTGTTGTCTTCTACAATCTCGACGGCACCCAGAAGACAACCGGTGTACCTACGTTGCCGGTAGGCGATTTTCGCGTAGTCCCGGCAGTGGGTAATCTCGACGGCGATGGAATCGACGATCTCGTCTGCATCGCCGCAGCCGATTCCGGTGTTCTCTATGGTTTTCCTTCAAGCGGAGGCAACTTCGTGACCACGATTGGCCAACGACCTGTAACCTTCCAGGGTAGTTTCCGCACCGGATCCAAGATATTCCTCAAGGACATTAACAACGACGGACTGGACGAGATTCACTATTCGCCTGGATACTCCAGAAACCCGAGACCGTCGTTCTACTTCATCCGTAGACCGGACGGCACTCCCTTTGGTCAGAATCTGCCGCTGCCCGACGAGTATGTATGGGGATATGCGGCCGATCTGGACGGTGACCACCACGACGAGCTCTACCACTACCATCCTCCCAGCAGCCAGTTGTACCAGTTTGACAGCCTGGGCCAGGCGGTAGACTCGATCATACTTCAGGTGGAGGGGTTGGCCTTCATGCCCGCCTCAATTAGCGCCTCGGCCATCGACATCGATGAAGATGGCAAGCACGAGCTGATGCTCTGGGCAGCGTCATCACCCAACCCGTACGATCCGGGAGCTCACAGCAATAATCACTTCTTTGCTCTCGATGAGGGGCTGGTTCTGAAGGATGGCTGGCCGCACGATATTCAGGTATCTGCCTTCTATTCCGGTACCAACCCGGTGTTCTGTGACATCAACGGCGACGGACAGCTGGAGTACTTCTGCGCTTTTTGGGATGACACCTATCACCGGATTTTCGGCTGGAACCTGGACGGGACTCCCTTCATGGACGGCGAAGACGGCTTCTTTGCCTCTCCCGAGTTGCCTAGCTATCTGAGTGACGTGGTCGCGGTCGATCTTAACGGCGACGGAGTCACAGACTTAGCGGCTGCGGCCCTGCGCGATCTCTTCGGTAGCTATCCCATGGAACGGATCGTGGCTTATGACCGCACCGCCGAGTTGCTCGAAGGCTACCCGATCGTTGCCAAATACCCCGTCGATGGTCTTGATGCGAAGGGCTGCCCTTTGTTCGGTGATTTGGATGGCGATGGATATCTCGACCTTACCTACGCCAGTCAAGATCAGCTTGCTTTCGCTAATTTACCGGGCGTGATATTCTCTCCGAGTGCGGCAACCTGGCCGATGCGTCTGGGGGGACGTCGCCTGAACAACACTTCGCCCTTGCCTGACCAGGGACCGAGTATATGTGGGGATATAGACGGTTCCGGCGATGAGGTGAACATCGCTGACCTGGTGTTTCTGGTAGCTTTTATGTTTCAGAGCGGACCACCTCCCCCTGACTTGGTAGCCTGCGATGTCGACGGCAGCGGTTCGGGACCGGATATCGCCGACCTGGTCTATCTCGTC
>Ga0180430_10004140_pt1 | contig 12307 bp, 13 predicted proteins | sample SS_ome_9_FD_132999 | JGI IMG/M metagenome (GOLD analysis project Ga0180430, IMG submission 132999) | Hypersaline lake sediment archaeal communities from the Salton Sea, California, USA - SS_1_S_2 metaG | ecosystem: Environmental > Aquatic > Non-marine Saline and Alkaline > Hypersaline >... | reverse complement strand
TTCTTTTTGCCATATTCTCCAGCTATATATATTCCAATACTATCCGAAAAAAAGCTTTATCTCCCTTTCTGCACTTTCCGGGGAATCAGATCCGTGTATCACATTTATAGTGACGTCTACTCCGAAATCGCCTCTTATGGTCCCGGAAGGAGCTTCCCTGGAATCGGTAGGCCCCATAAGTTCTCTGGCATTTTTTATAGCCCCCCTGCCCCTTATCACCATGACTATAACCGGTCCGGAGCATATATATCTAAGGAGGGTCTGGAAGAAATCCTTATCTACATGATCCTTATAATGCCTTGCTGCCAGGTCTTCATCTATTTCCATCATCTTCATCTGCTCTATATCGAAGCCGGCATCCTCAAATCTTGATATGATCTTTCCCGCCACCTTCTTCTGCACTCCGTCAGGCTTGATGATTATAAGGCTCTTCTCCGTTTCTGTCTTATCCAGGTTCAGCCCGCATCCCCTGTTACATTTTTCACAACCGTTCAATACATCGTTCCTTTCTGTTTATTGCGGAGTCTTGCAGTATGGACAGACCTTCCAGTTAAACTCAAGAGGTTTTCCGCATGATATGCAGGGGTTCTTAAGCTTTTTCCGGCACTGGGGGCATATCAGGAAATCCGGCGTGATCCTGCCTCCGCATGAAGGACATTTAGATACATTGGAGTCCAAAAGGAGCTGCATCCTCTCTATTTCCAGGTCCCTCTCCCTGACGTCTTCGGTAAATTCCGGAGGCCTCAGTATCAAATATACTATAAGGCCGGGGAAATTGAACAAAAGCACCACCAGCGACCAGAATGCAGCTGCGATTATGGAGGTATTCCTCAGCCTGGCATCCCTGTAAGTCCAGTACACAAAAGAAAGCCAGATGATTATAAGCATGAATATTATGCCATATATCAGATAGCGCCATATAGGCAGCCTGAAAAAATCAAGAATATTGTCAATATACCCAAAGAGATCCATCTATCCTCCAAATACAATTTAAAAAACCTTGTACACATGTTCCAGATTGGTTATGGAACCGGTAATGCATATGATATCATTAGTGCCTGAAATTTTTAATGCATAATTTAAAGAATTTTCCACAGTGTCCATGACCAGTATTTCCCCGGGAAATCCTTCATCTTCACCCCTGTTAACTGCTGCCAGCACCTCTTTCTCCAGCTCCTGGAGGGCCAGGCTGCGGCTGTCGCCGCTGGTTGTAAGTATGAGCCTGTCGGCAGTCCCTATGATCTTTCTTATCATGCTTTTGTAATCTTTGTCGGAAAGGACAGCAAATATTATGGTCTTTTTCCTTCCGGGAAAGTATTCCCCCGCAGCTCTGCAAAATTTTTCTATACCCTCCGGATTGTGGGAGGCATCGGCTATGACCATGGGATCATTATTCAGTATATCAAACCTGCCTCTTATATATATGCCGGAAAGGCTTTCCCTTACAGCCCCGGGGTCAGGCGTCCTGCCTTCCAGGTCCATATAGAGTTCCGCCATGGCGACTGCCAGGGCCAGGTTTGAAGGCTGGTAATCGCCGGGAAGAGGCAGGCCTATGTCCGTGTATTTTCCCCTTATCCCTTTGAGATCGACCTCCCAGCCGGAAATGCCCAGAGATCTTTTAGCCGTGATCTCAAAGTCTTTTCCATAGACATAGTGCTTTGCTCCCACGTCATCTGCTTTTTTCCTAAATATATCCAGCACCCTTCTGTCGGTGGAGATGGTGGCTGCCCGGGCTCCGGCTTTTATGACTTCGACTTTTTCCCGGGCGATCTCCTCTATGGTCTCTCCCAATATATGGGTATGCTCGAGGCTCACTCCCGTAAGTCCTGCTACCAGGGAATAGGCGGCATTTGTAGCATCCCATCGCCCTCCCATACCTGCTTCCTGCACCATTACCTTTATGCCTTCATCCCTGGCTATCATGAATGTGAGCGCGGTTACCATCTCGAACTGGGTTATGGGGCCTCCCAGGTCCATCCGGTTTACCTTTTCTATATATGGATACATGCGGTTAAAAGCCCTGGCAAAGCTGTCTTCTGATATAAGGCTGCCGTCCAGCCATATCCTCTCGGTATAGCTGTCTATATGCGGGGAGATATGATAAGCGCTCTTATAGCCCATGCCTTTAAGTATCGCTGCCGCCATGATGGTGGTGGATGTCTTTCCGTTAGTACCCACCACATGGATATAGTCGGTCTCTTTCTGGGGTGAACCCATGAGTCCGAGTATGGCCTCTATGCGGTCAAGGGAGGGTTTAATACCGAAGACTAGAGCATCGTCCAGGTATCTGGAGGCCTGTTTAAAATCCAATTGAACCTGCTTTACTACTTATTGATCCTTGCCATCTTGTCCAGCTGCCCGGCAAGGGCATCTGCTATTTCCTGCGACTGTTTTAGTTTATTTTTCTCTTTATCTATGACCCCGGAGGGAGCATTTTCCATAAATCCGGGATTTTCAAGTTTATTCCTGCTTTTTTCCATAAGCAGGCGGTTCTTTTTTATCTCGTCGGTTATCCGTTGTATCTCCAGGTCTATATCCACTGCTTCCAGTATGTATATATAGATATCAAAACCGCCGGCAGCTGTCTTTATATATCCTTTCTCATGTTCTGCACTGGCAAAAACGATCTTTTCCACTCCTGCCAGCTGGTAGATAAACCGGAGGTTGTCCTCCACTGCCCCCCGCAGTCCGTCCCGTTCGGTATTAAGCCGGACCTCTACCTTCTTCCCGGGATTTATCTTGAGTTCGGATCTTACCTTCCTTACCTCGCCGATAATATCGAATACCGGCCTGATAGTATTTTCCGCCATATCGTCGGTCCTGTCTTCAGAAGCTACGGGAAAACTGGAGACCATTATACTCTCACCCTTATGGGGGAGGTTCTGCCAGATCATCTCTGTCAGGTGAGGCATGAATGGATGCAGAAGCCTCAGGTATGTTTCCAGGACATGCCACAGGACATGCTGGCAGGTCTTACGGTCGTCTTCATGAGCCGGTGAGTAGAGCCTGGGCTTGGAAGCTTCCAGGTACCAGTCACAGAACTCGCTCCAGAAAAAATCATACAGTGTCCTTGATGCCTGGGAAAAATTAAAACAACTTAAGTTTTTTTCCACATCCCCGGCAGCATGGTCAAGCCGGGATAATATCCACCTGTCCCACAGATTAAATCCTTTTTTAACCGTATGGGGAAGAATACAGCTGTCGGTATCCGGGGAGATATCCTTTATGGAGGAAATGACGAATCTGGCCCCGTTCCAGATCTTGTTGGCAAAATTCCTGGTACCCTCTATCTTTTCATCACCCAGAAGCAGGTTCCTTCCCGGCGTTGTAAGCGAGGTAAGGGTGAACCTCAGCACATCGGCACCGTATTCATCTATTATGGTCATGGGGTCGACCACATTGCCCTTTGACTTGCTCATCTTCTGGCCGGAAGCATCATTTACCAGGGGATTGATAAATACCTGGCTGAAAGGGACATGGTCCATGAAATGAAGACCCATCATTATCATCCTGGCCACCCAAAAGAAAATGATGTCATGGGCGGTTATAAGCACATCTGTGGGGAAAAAGTATTTCAGGTCCTCAGTATCTTCAGGCCACCCCAGGACAGCGAAAGGCCACAGGCATGAACTGAACCAGGTATCAAGGACATCCTCGTCCTGCCTGAGTTCAGTGCTGCCGCATACGGGACATTTCCGGGGCGCCCTGGCAGCCACTATCATCTCCCCGCAGCCGCAGTACCATACCGGTATGCGGTGCCCCCACCACAGCTGCCTGGAAATGCACCAGTCCCTTATATTCTCCATCCAGTCGAAATAAAGCTTCTCCCATTTTCCGGGGATTATCCTTACCCTGCCATCCCTGACCGCTTCCATGGCCGGAGCCGCCAGGTCCTTCATGGATACAAACCACTGGGTCGATATCCTGGGTTCCACCGTGGTATCGCACCTGGAGCATATGCCTGCAGAAGAGACATGTCCGCTGGTACCAGCCAGGTAGTTTCCGGCCTCAAGGTCCTCAAGCACTATTTTCCTGGCCTCATAGCGGTCAAGCCCGGCGTATTTTCCGGAATTGGAATTGAGGGTCCCGTCTTCGGCCATTATATTTATTTCTTCAAGCCCGTGTCTTTTGCCTATTTCGAAATCATTGGGATCGTGGGCAGGGGTCACCTTTACCGCTCCGGTGCCGAACTCCATGTCCACGAAATCATCTTCCACCACGGGAATCCTTCTTTCCGCCAGCGGTAAAAAGACGGTCCTATTCCTGAACTTTTCATACCTTTTATCTTTTGGGTTGACAGCCACTCCCGTATCGCCCAGCATCGTCTCCGGCCTGGTGGTAGACACTATAATATATTCACTGGCCGACGGCTTGTCCGTCTTGTCGTCTATCAGGGGGTATTTTATATCCCAGAGTTTTCCCTTTTTCTGCCTGTGCTCTACTTCTATGTCTGACAGGGCTGTCCTGCACCTGGGGCACCAGTTTATCATATAGTCGCCCCTGTAGATGAGCCCCTGCTGATAAAGCTTTATAAATTCTGTGGTAACCGAATCTACATAATCATCATCAAAGGTGAACCTGAGCCTGTCCCAGTCGCAGGAGCAGCCAAGTGATTTAAGCTGGGAGATTATCCTGCTCCCGTATTTATCCTTCCATTTCCAGACCTCCCCAATAAATCTCTCTCTTCCCAGCTGGTGGCGGTCAAGCCCTTTTTCTGCCAGGGATCTTTCCACTACATTCTGGGTAGCTATGCCTGCATGGTCGGTTCCCGGTATCCAGGACGTGTTAAAGCCCTTCATCCTCATATAGCGGATGACGACATCCTGCAGTGTATTATTGAGGGCATGTCCCACATGGAGGTATCCTGTTACATTGGGCGGAGGGATGACCATGCTGAAAGGTTTTTTACAACTATTTGCCTGGGCATGGAAATAACCTTTATTCTCCCAGAAGCCATATATCTTACCCTCAAATGATGAGGGGCTGTATTTACCCTCGATCCCCTTATCCAGATCAGGCGGATTTTTCTTCATCTTTCAGGTATCTGCTTTCTTCTGAATCAATAAATAATCCCGGTTCTATCTTCTTTTCCACGACATCCCTGGTTATGACACATTTTTTTATATCCTGGCGGTCGGGTATCTCAAACATTATACCCAGCATGACTTCTTCCATGATGGCCCTGAGTCCCCTGGCGCCGGTACCCAGCTTATTGGCCCTCCGGGCTGCCGCCTTAAGGGCATCAGGGGTAAACTCAAGATCTACATTATCCATCTTGAACATCTTTTTATACTGCTTTGCCAGTGAGTTTTTTGGTTGGGTCAGTATGGTGACCAGGTCCTTTTCAGTGAGGTTAGACAGAGTGGATATTACCGGCAGCCTTCCTATAAGTTCAGGTATGAGTCCATATTTCAGCAGGTCCTCAGGCATCACATGGGGAAGAAGGACATCTATCTTCTCTGCCTTTCTGGGCAGTTTCTCGGATATGAAACCTATGCTTTTCTTATTCAGCCTGGTCTCTATTATATTCTCAAGACCGCCGAAAGAGCCCCCGCAGATAAATAGTATGTTTGAGGTATCTATCTGGATAAAATCCTGGTGGGGATGCTTTCTTCCCCCCTGGGGGGGCACATTGGCCTCGGTGCCTTCGAGTATCTTCAGCAGCGCCTGCTGGACTCCTTCTCCTGAGACATCCCTGGTAATAGAGGGATTGTCGGATTTCCTGCTTATCTTGTCTATCTCATCAAGATAAATGATGCCTGTCTCGGCCTTCTTTATGTCAAAATCCGCTGCCTGTATGAGTTTCAGGAGTATGTTTTCCACGTCCTCCCCCACATAACCGGCTTCTGTGAGCGAAGTTGCATCGGCTATGCAGAAGGGCACATTAAGTATCCTGGCCAGTGTCTGGGCCAGCAGGGTCTTGCCGCATCCTGTAGGGCCTATAAGAAGGATATTGCTTTTCTCCAGCTCCACATCATCCCTGCTGCCGGGCGTATCTTCATGCCTCACCCTCTTGTAATGATTGTATACGGCTACAGAAAGGACCTTTTTAGCCGGTTCCTGCCCCACCACATAATCATTCAGTATATTATATATCTCTTTGGGCCTGGGCAGTTCTTTGAAGCTGGTCTCTATATCGTCCTTCAGCTCTTCATCGATTATCTCATTACAGAGATCTATGCATTCATTGCAGACATATACTCCTGGTCCGGCAATAAGTTTCTTCACCTGATTCTGGGATTTGCCGCAAAAAGAGCATTTCAAGAATTCCTTTTTTCCATTTCCGTTTTCCCGGGGCAATTTACCACCCTCCTGTGTATTGCTTGCTTGTCTATTTCTTAAATATGACTTCATCGATTATGCCGTAATCCTTCGATTCCTGGGCACTGAGTATGAAGTCCCTCTCGGTATCCTTTTCCACCTTTTCCATATCCTGGCCTGTATGTTTGGAGATTATCTCGTTCAAAACAGCCCTTATCCTTAACATCTCCCTGGCATGGATCTCTACATCAAGGGTGGTCCCCGATACCCCGCCGGAAGGCTGGTGCAGCATTACCCTGGAATTGGGCAGGGAGAATCTTTTATTTTTCTCCCCGGCCAGAAGCAGTACTGCAGCCGCACTGGCAGCCTGGCCTATGCATATAGTGGATACATTGGATTTGATAAACTGCATGGTATCATATACGGCCATGGCTGAGGTAACCACTCCGCCGGGGCTGTTTATATAGAGCTGGATATCCTTTTCCGGGTCCTCGGCTTCAAGATGGAGCATCTGTGCCATTACGAGGTTGGCCACATTATCATCAATGGCAGAGCCCAGGAATATTATCCTTTCCTTGAGAAGCCTGGAATAGATATCAAAGGACCTCTCGCCCCTGCTGGTCTGTTCTATGACCATAGGTATGAGATAATTGTTTTTTATACTGTTATTCATGTTTATCTTCACTCTTTTCTTTTCCCGGACCCGGCGTCCACAGCTCGCCTTTGGATTTTTCTTCTTTTTCTTCGGGGGTCCATATTTTTTTCTTATCGTCAATATTATCAGCTTTTGGCTCTTCTTCAACAACTTTGACACTATCCTCCAGCTTCTGCAGGAGCTTCCTTCTTCTTACAGTCTCGGCCAGCTGTTTTTTTGCCTCGTCTTTCTCAAAATAATCTTCTACCTTCTTCCGGTCTTCATCTTTCGGATATTTTGAGAATATGTTTTCTTTCTCATTATCTATTTCTTCATCTGAAGGCTTTATAGCTGAAGATTCGCTTTTTTCCAGGGCCTTGAATATCAGGTAATCCCTTACCTGTCTTTCGGCTCTTTCCCGGATCTGCTTTTTAAATTGATCCGGGGTAAGGTTTAAGGCTTTCATATAGCTCTGCCTGGTCATCTTCTGCTGTTTCAGGCCTTCCTCCATTTCCCCCTCGATCCTTTCCATACTGTTTTTTATCATGGGTTCGGGGATACTTTCATTCATATTGCCGGATATATGCTCTATGATCTGTTCTATTATCATGGACTGCCTCTGGTTTTTCTTCTGCTCCTGCATCCTTTCTTTTAGCTGACCCCTGAAATCATCAACAGAATCATATTTCCCCAGGTTCTTCAGGAATTCGTCATCCAGGCTGGGGAGGACCTTTTTCTTTATCTCCTTGAGTCTTATCTCGAATTCAGCCTTTTTGCCTGTGAGTTCACTATTGCCTATGTTTTCCGGGAGAATAAGGGATATTTTTTTGTCCTGCCCTGTCTTCATCCCGGCAATAGCCGCCTCGAACTCCGGGAAAAGCGTTTTTGAACCGATTTCCAGGGAATAGTCCTCAGCGCTTCCGCCCTCGAAATCCTTGCCCTCTATTGTCCCTTTAAAATCAATGGTGACAAAATCTCCCTCAGAGGCCGGGGCGCCGTCTTCTACCGGCTCCAGGGAAGCAAAGTTCTTCCGTATATTATCTATCTGGACCTGCAGTTCTTCTTCTGTGACTTCTGCCGGGACTGTATTTACTTTTATGCCTTTGTATTTTGGAAGGGTTATTTCCGGCTCCAGTTCTATCTCTGCTTCAAATCCCAGGGGCTTGCCTTCCTCCATCTGGGATATATTTATCTTGGGATAATCAATTGGCTTGAATCCCGAGTCTTCTATGATCCCCGGATATAGTTCAGATATGGAGCGGCTGGCCGCCTCCTGCAGCACATATTGCTTCCCAAAATTTGAATCGATGACCTGTGCCGGCACCTTGCCTTTCCTGAAACCTGGTATCTTTGCCTTCTTCGAGATCTCCCTGTAGGCATTTCCTACCTGTTTTTTGTAATAGCCCGGAGATATCTCGACGCCCAGCTTCACCTTATTCTTTTCTGTCTTCTTCTTGCTCTTTATGGTATAACTCAAAAATCCTCCTAGATAGCGGCTTTGACAGCCTTCAAACATTAAGACACATATTATAATAGATATGATTTAAAATTCAATCAGGTTTAAGGCTTTGCAAAAGCTGGTATCGGATATTCTAAAGTACTATGAGATCATTATTATCTTTTAATTCTAAGGAATATCCTTTATCTCGAATATTTCTTCGATTGACCTTTTAAAAACCCTGGATATCCTGTATGCAAGTATAAGTGAGGGGCTGTAATGACCCTGTTCCAGCGCTGCAATGGTCTGCCTTGTGCAGCCGACCATATCAGCTAGTTCCTGTTGCGTCATTTCATTATTCTGGAATCTTAATACCCTTATTGATGTTTTAATGCTGTAATAGCTCATTAGATAACATCCTTTGAGCCATATAATATGAGATTTACTGCAGAATAAGATATATAACCGACAAATATTCCAGTATACCCCAGAAACCAAAGCCATCCTGCTGGTACAGAATTACTGTCTCTATACATAAAATATAGGACAATACAGGTTAGAAAAACATATCCCTGCATTATGGTTAAGGTTATCTCGCTTGATCTTCTGCTTATAAGTATATCTCTTTCATCCCTCTCAATGAGATTTGCCCTTTTCCTCCCTGTAATGGCAAGCATTATGAAGAATAAAATATAAGCAGCTACAACAATAGCGCCTGAGGCGATAAACCTTTCTCTATCCAGCACCCATTCAGTCACCCCGCCGCCAGTAAAGAACAGGGGAATAAATATAATCGTCACGGTCCCCCATATTATAAGAGAGAAAAGTGATCTAATATGATTTCTGTTCATCTTTGGCCTTTCGGATATTTTATTAAATAGTATAGTAATATATTTTTAACATAATGTCAATAATATATAACATTCTATTTTTACATTCAATAATAATTTTTTATGGTATAAGATTATACATATTTATTCTGAATATGGAGATTACTATGACACCGGAAATAGGTAAAGCTCTGCTTTTGACTTCCATTGCCGGCCTATCCACAGGCATAGGAAGCATAATAGGCCTTATCTTTAAAAAGGAAAACCCCAGGTTCATGAGCGCTGTCCTGGGTTTTACCGCCGGAGTGATGATAGGAGTGTCATTCTTTGAGCTGCTTCCTTCCGGCTTCGACGAGATAGGCTTTGCCAGGGCCAGCACTGCATTTACGGCCGGATTTATATTGATGTTTGTGATCGACTATTTCATCCCCCATGAATACATGGGGCATAAGGAAAGGATAAATGACAAAACCGACAGGCAGCTCCTGAGGACAGGCATGTTTGTGGCGCTGGGAATAGGCATACATAACTTCCCTGAGGGAATGGCGACCTTTTACAGCTCCCTTACAGACATAAGGGTGGGTATGGCAATTGCCGTTGCCATAGCCATCCATAATATTCCCGAGGGTCTGGCCGTGTCAGCTCCTATCTACAGGGCGACAGGCAGCCGCAGAAAGGCCTTCCTGTGGTCTTTCTTCTCTGGTGCAGTGGAACCGCTGGGTGCAATACTTACAGCATTTGTCCTGCTCCCATTCCTGAACTCTGTCATACTGGGGTATCTGCTATCGGGAATAGCCGGGCTTATGGTATTTATATCCATAGACGAGCTTATGCCTGTATCAAAGTCATACGGCTACAGCCATCTTCCCATACTGAGTTTTATCGCGGGCATGATAGTGATGATATTGAGCCTTATGCTGCTGAAATAGGATATCAGATATTTTTCTAAGTCTCTCCGGATGGCCTGTCGGTCATAAAGTCTCCTGCTTCTCCCCACTTCTCGACACAATCCAGCGATTCCCTGTTTGAGTGGAAATGGACGTAGACGGGAGCCTTTATGAATATACGATTCCCGGATAGAAAAGCCCTGTCTCCATAAAGAATAGCCTCAAGCACCAGGGGCATATGCTGTCTGAATATTGAATCCCGCCATCCTGCAGGACCGATCACTATGCCGCCGCTGGTATGGCAATGTATGTCCAGCCTGGGATTATGGATATACTTCCATTCTCCCAGTACTTCATCGCGCATCAGCCAGGTATGGATATTTGATAATTTCTTAGCATCATACTCCTTCCCTATGGACAAAAAAAGTTCACCCGTAATGTCGGAATGGGTCAGAGTATATTTCCTGGGGAAAACCGGCTCATCGACATCTTTGCCGCTAATATAGTCCACATGAAGCCTTTTCGAGTCAAATCCTGGCACTTGTCCCCTCTTATATAGATCGCTTTATCTTAAATCTACTACTGGGGGCCAGGTTTTTCAATGGAATAAAAACATGGATGAAGGAGCTTCTTTTTTCTGGTTGTTCAGATCATACCAATGCGCAACCTGCCTGGATGATCATTTCCGCTGCCATTAACCGAAATAGTTTATTTTTTTTGGATTTTGGTGATAAAATTAATCGTTGTTATTTTATACACCCGGAGGGGAAATAAATTGCTGGAAATACTATATTGGTCCCTGATAATCTTTATTGCCAGGATCGTCGATGTAAGCCTGGGCACCATCAGGGTGAATATGATAGTCCGGAGAAAGAAAACTTTTGCCGCGGTCATAGGTTTCTTTGAAGTGGCAATATTTATATCGATCATAGTACGGATAATCCAGGAGATAGACAATATATATGGAATACTATCCTATGCTGCCGGTTTTGCAGTGGGGACAGTTATGGGGATAATCATCTCAGAAAAACTCTCCAGGGACCTCATAAGTACCAATATTATCTCAAAATCGCGGAGTGATGATATAAAAAAATCACTCAAAGAAGAAGGATATGGTATCACCTGCTACACGGGGACCGGAATAGACGGAGAAGTCGAGATCATAAATGTCGTCTGCAGCCAGAATAGCGTAAAGAGGCTTCATGCTATTATCCGCTCGGAAGACCCGGCTGCTTTCATGGCAAGCTATATGCTTGATAAGATAAGAGGCGGCTTTATAAGGGGTTTAAAAAAGAAGTGATCATTTTCTAAGCCTCATTTATTTTAATAATCATCTGGATAAGAAGCTGATAATGAATATATGGATTCTTGAAAAGTTTAAAGATTTTGACTCCTATACAAGCAACAGGTTTAAGGAAGAAGCCGGGAAGATGAACATAGGGATAAAACTTGTTGCTCCGGAAGAGTTTGACCTGATCGTGACCAAGGAAGGTGAAAAGAGTATTCTCTATAATGGGAAACAGGTAAACCTCCCGGACTGCCTGATACCCAGGATCGGGACGGTCACATATTACTCATTGGCCATAATAAGGCATTTTGAAAGACTGGGCGTATTCATCCTAAATTCCAGCCAGAGCATGGAGACTTCAAAAGACAAACTGGCATCACTTCAGCTTCTTGCCTCAAACAATATGCCTATACCCAAGACAATGCTGGCAAAGTTCCCAATAAATATTTCTGTAGTTGAAAAGGAGTTTAAATATCCCTTAGTTTTAAAGACAATAACAGGTTCTCAGGGGAAAGGGGTCTTTCTCCTGGAGAGCAGGAATAAGCTTAATGACATCGCGACCCTTATGGAAATATCAAAGGATCCCAAGATCAACCTGATACTCCAGGAGTTTATTTCTCCCAGCAAAGGCAAGGACATCAGGGTGATAGTAATAGGGGGAAGGACCATAGGGGCTATGCTCAGAAAAGCAAAAGGCAAGAACTTTAAAGCGAACTATTCCGCAGGAGGCCAGGTAAGTCCATTTGAACTGAACCCGGCTATTGAATGGCTGGCAGTAGAAAGTGCCAGGTTGATGGGCCTTGATATAGCCGGAGTGGATATTCTTTTTGATAAGGATAATAACTACAGGATCTGTGAAATAAATTCCTACCCCGGTTTTGAAGGATTCGAGAAAGCAACCGGACTAAATGTCCCCAGTGAGATATTTAATTATATAAAGCTAAGATCAGAAAATTTCTAGGTTTATAC
>Ga0180430_10004137_pt1 | contig 12313 bp, 4 predicted proteins | sample SS_ome_9_FD_132999 | JGI IMG/M metagenome (GOLD analysis project Ga0180430, IMG submission 132999) | Hypersaline lake sediment archaeal communities from the Salton Sea, California, USA - SS_1_S_2 metaG | ecosystem: Environmental > Aquatic > Non-marine Saline and Alkaline > Hypersaline > Sediment... | reverse complement strand
CGCGAGGGCGTGCAGGTAGGCGCTGCCGAGTACGCGCTTGAAAACACCATCCCTTCACGGGCAAGTCGCTCTAAAGCGGGTGTCCGATAGAAATCGCTCCGCGAGTCGTCACACCCGCGTATCATCGCAACAGACGTGTCGGTCCAGCCCTGATCGTCGGTCAGTATCAAAATGATATTCGGACGTTCCTCGTCCGCCGAGACGCATGTCGCGCAGGCTCCGATTGCAACAAAAATCACAACGATAGTAAGCAATCGAAGTTTGCTGCTTATGTTCGTTGTGAGCTGGCGAAAAGCAAAATTAGCGATCAACTTCATTTTCGGTCCTTGATCGTTATGATGGTGGGGGGCAGGCGAGACAGCACGGTAGCGGGCATTTAAGTGTTCTATTATAATCAGCCACCCATTTTAATTCCTAATGCAATCCGTGTAAATGCAGATACTCCGCGTATGGAACCGCTAAAATGATCGTTTCGAATCCCAGTGTTGCACAAGCTTACATTGCCGATTTGCTTGTCTGCCTGTATCACCCTGCAAGATGATCGTTTATAATAGAAACCATCGGGGGTTTGGGCGGTTTTATCGACCGATCGGATTTCCCATCGATTTTAGAAATCTCAATGATAAGGATGAGTTTACCAATGCGCAACTTCATTGCCTTCTGTGTGGCACTTCTGCTGACGACCGGTTTCGCTTTCGAAGCCGCAGCCGTCGAACCGGCCGACGCGCTGGGCGATCATATGGTGCTGCAGCGCGATAAGCCGGTGCCGATCTGGGGTACGGCCGAGCCGGGAGAGAAAGTTACCGTTCGATTCGCCGGTCGTTCGAAGACGACGGTTGCGGATGAAAAGGGGCGATGGATTGTTCGGCTCGATCCGATGTCGGTCAACGCCCGACCGCAAGAGCTGACGATCGAGGGCCGCTCGGACAAAGTTACGCTAACCGACATTCTGATCGGCGATGTCTGGATTGCAGGCGGGCAGTCGAACATGGGTCGCGCGGTCAACGCGTCGTGGCGACCCGAAGATTTCAGTCTCGATCATCCGAAGATCCGATATTTGAAAGTTGTCAGCGGCGGAAAGAAATATCCGTCGACGGAGCTGACACCCCGCATTCATCCGCCGCGTGGCACTCCGGTTTCGGTCGACAACGCTTGGAACGTTTGCGAGGGCGATATAACCCTCGAATGCGCGGCCGTCGGGTTCTTCTTCGCCCAACGTGTTCACGAAGAGACGGGCGTCCCGCAAGGTCTGCTCTGGAACGCGTGGGGTGGAAGCGTTGTGCGTGAGTGGATCCCGCAGCCTGGCTGGTGGCTGAGGCCAGAAATCGAGGAGGATGCGCGGAAGATCGACAGTTGGTATCCGAACACGGAGATCGGTCGTGCTGCACAAAAGCAGCGCGTCGAGGAGATCGCACAGTGGTGTAAAGACGCACGTGAAGCGATCGAGCGCGGAGATCCTTTCCCGTTTCCTCAGCCGAAGCTCCCGGCGCCGGACGACGGTGGTGGTCGAGGTCGCGGTACCACGATTCTCTACAACGGCCGTCTGCATCCGCTCGTTCCCTACGCGGTCAAAGGTATCCTATGGTATCAGGGTGAATCGGACTACGGAAATAGACTGTACCGCCCGATGATCGAATCGATGGTCGGCGCGTGGCGTGAGCTTTTCTGTTCACCTGACGAACGACCGGAAAACTTGCCCTTCTACTTCGTCCAAATGCAGCGATGCGGATCGTACATGAGTCCGGACGTGCGTGACTTTCAATATCAGTCGTATTTCACCATCGAAAACGCGGGGATGGCAGTGCTTCTGGATCTCGACATCCAGCTTCATCCTTGGAATAAGTTCGACGCCGGGCGACGGCTCGCACGCTGGTCGCTCGTTCGCGATTACGGGAAGAAGCTCGACTATTCGGGGCCGATCTACAAGTCGCATCGGACAGAGAGCGATCGCGTTGTCGTTGAGTTCGAACATGCCCGTGGCGGGCTCTTTATCGGACAAAAGGAAAAGCTCGACCCGGTCGAGCGGCTACCCGACGGCGTACTCGTTAACTTGGAAATAACGACCGACGGACGAACGTGGGTGCCCGCGAAATCGAAGATCGAAGGCGAACGACTCGTCGTTTGGGCCGACGGACTAAAGTCGCCGACCGACGTCCGCTACTGCTGGAAATCGATCGCCGACGGCCCGTTCATTTACAATGCCGCCGCGCTTCCCGCCGGTCAGTTCAATACGCAAACGATCCAAGATGCGATTGCGAAATAGCAATCGTTAGCGGCATGGCGCTAGCCACCGGTTTACAAGATCGATGTCTGTCGTCATAGACCGGCGGCTAGCGCCGAACCGCTTACAAGCAAAATATCAAAGGTACTTCGATGAATCATAAAATATCACGAATCATGATCGCCGCCGTCATTCTGCTTGTCGGTATTGATACGGCCCACGCCGAGCTTCTTCTGACAAATACGATCGGTGAAAATTGTGTGCTGCAGCGAGGCATGGATGTTCCGGTTTGGGGAACGGCGACGGCAGGTGCGGAAGTGACCGTTGCGTTCGCTGGCCAAACGAAAATAGCAACCGCCGACGCGTTCGGTCGGTGGCAAGTCTCGCTCGATCCGATGCAGGCATCTGCCGAGTCGCGACCTTTGACGGTTCGTGGTGACGGCGGGTCGATCAAGGTCGACAGTGTGCTGGTGGGCGACGTCTTCCTCTACATCTCGCAGTCGTTTCATCTCAATAGCGGTCCTGATAAGGTCGCCGAGGCCGACTATCCGCCGATCTGCAACCAGGCGGCCGACCTGTGGGAGCATAACAATCACGCGCAGCGGCCACAAGATCCGATGGAGCGTGGCAGTTGGTCGCGATATAAAAATCCGGGCAAGTACTTCCGTAACGACGGTTATTATTTCGGCATCGGTTTGACGCCCGAGACGGGTGTGCCCGTCGGTGCGCTGTCGCTCGGAGCGTCGACGCTTGATTCGCTCACACCCCCTGAGGGGTTCCAGGCGATGGAGCGTGAACTGGGCGAACTTGGTACAAAAGTTGCCGGTTGGGTGCCAACGACCGAGCGAGGAAAGCAGGCGTATATCAAGCGAATTGCCGAGATCGAGAAATGGGTCGAGCGAAGCCGCCGAACGCTCGATCGGGACGAGATTACGTTCGAAGACATGCCCCAGCCGCCGGAACTGCCCGGCCCGCCGGAGAACGGACGCGGACCGACGACGCATTACAATCAGGTTGCGCATCGTTACATGAAGTACGCTATGCGGGGTATCGTCATTCAGCCGAAGATGTTCAGCGTCGGTGATCCGCTTTACGAAACGAAGGCGCACGCACTGATCGTTGGTCTGCGAAAGGTGATCGGTCGCGACGTGCCCGTCTGCTTCGTACAGATGAATTCGCCTGGTCGGCATGAAATCAACGAGGCCGAAGATCCGAACGACTGGATCAAGATGCGAGCAGCCCAAGATCGATTGCGCGGCATACCAGGCGTGACCGTCCTTGCGTCGTACGATCTAAAGGCACCGGGCAAGAGCGAGCCCGACTTGGGACTTCGCGCCGCGCAATGGGCGGCCGCTATGATTAGCGGTGGCGATGTTTTAACCGGTCCGAGCTATAAATCGCACCGCATCGATGGTTCGCGGGTTACGATCGAGTGGAGCAACGTTGGCGGCGGGTTGATGATAGGTGCGAAGGAAATCGCCCGACCGGTTGTCGCCGCATCGAGTTCACCACTCGCTGGTTTCGAGCTACTCGATGGAAACGGCGAGTGGCACGCCGCAACAGCCGAGATTCGCGGCAGCGCTGTCCTCGTAACGAGCGAAGTTATTGAGGGCCCCAAAGCTGTTCGTTATGCCTGGAAGGTCGATGCGCTGGAAGCGAACCTCTACAATAAAAACGGTTTCCCGGCGTTGCCGTTCGAGGCTTCGAAGTAGTTCTTCGTCGATGTATTCAATCGGACGGAGGCTCATCGTACGGAATCTACGATCCCGCGCGCTTTAGCCTGACCGCATCCGTCACTCGACTTGCTGCTTTGTCCGAGTCGTCGGCGTCGCAGGCGATGACGCGGTAGCGGAGGTCACACTCGGGGGGAGCGAGGAAGTCGATCCACTCGGCCGGATTCTTTGCGTGACGCTTGCTCGGCCTGGGCCGATACGCGATTGTATGCCAGCGACCGCCGTCGATTTGCCGCTCGACCCGGAATCCGAGTTCCGCGTCCGACGTATCCCGCCACGTGATGCGAAGCGCGTCGCCCTGGTAGACCGTCGCCTTTACGTCACTCGGCGGCGACGGACGCTTCTTGGGCACTTCGCTGAGGATATCCAAAACGCCGGGCGTCCCGTAATGCTTGCCGTCCTTCTTGCCGATATACTCGGTCCACTCGGCGACGCTGATCTTCGAGCAGCGGTTGGGGGCGAACGTGCAGTCGTACTGCGCACCGGCCTTCGCGTTGCCAACCCAGCCGGGCGTATCGTTCCAGGCGATCAGCAGACCGTAGCAGTGAACGTCGTAGCCGCCGAAGTATCCCGGTTCGCCGCCGCGACGGTCATGCTTGCAGTGCGTGATTGCCCAACTGTAGATTTCGGTTCCGCCGTGCCGCTGGCAGAGGATTCCTTCGCCGTCGTTGCCCGGATCGCTGCCGGTATTGTTAAGCGTACAGCCGTCGATCCAAAGCGGTCCGCCACCCAGGTCGTAGGCGCGTGACATGTTATCCGACGCGCCGCCAGCCGCACGCGTGCCATCGAGCGTCAACGTCCAGCTGGAAATTCCGTACGCGCGGCTGCTGCCGCTTTGCAGGTAATCTCGCTCGTTGTGATTGTTACGCACCGTCACCCAGCTGCCGGCCACCTCGAATCCTTTGTTCGCGTGATTGTAGATGTAGTTGTCGCGGACCGTGACGCCCGGTTCGAAATATCCGAGACATCGCCCCTCGTCTCGGCAGATCCCGAGCAGGTTTTTGTTCACGTCCAGCCCGATCGATTTGCCGTAATCGTAAAGCTGTGTCATGCCGTGATGATTGTATTTGAAGACGCGTCGGCTTTTCGGCATTAGGCAGTTTGCCACCAAAACGCGATCGCCAAAGACACCGACGCGTGAACAGAATCGAAGCGGATGACTGCCGATATCGAGGAAACCTGCGTCGACCACGGCGTCTTCGATCTTGCACCCAAAGACGAGCCGCCCGCTTCCGGCGCCCTCGTACTTTTTTCCGCCCCCGACGAACGGTGCGAACGGATGCGTGCCGTCCGGCTTCCGGCTGCGCCAACTTCCGGCGACGCTCTTGCTCTTCCAACTTTCGCCTTTCTCCCAGGTTGGTCCCCAGTTGACCTCCGGTCCGAAATAGACGACGGCGCCGACCGTATGGATCCAGCAGATCCCGACGTCATCGATATCTTTCAAGCCTTGCCCGGCTTTCGGTTGAAGTCCGATCACGTTCCAGTCTCTCGGGATTTCACCGCCCCCATGCTTACGGAAACCGAAAACGAACTTCGTCCGCAGGTCGAGCTTCCCGCCTTTTGCGAGGGGTCGACCGCGTGGTGCTTCGCCGCGAATGACTACGCCCGAGGGGAGCATCAACCCACGTCCCTTCGGTCCGTCGAAGGGGCCGTCGCTAAAGTCGTACGTTCCGCCAGGATAGTAAAGCACACCGCCTCCGTCGGCCGCCAGCTCGTCGCGAGCGTTTTCAAACCGCTCGAAATCGGTTTTCCCTTTCTCGTAGTTCGACATATCGATCGTGCGATCCCAGTCGATTCGATCCGTCCAGGCCGGGTATCCTTCGTCGCCCGGGTAGAACGACGCGACCGGGTTGTCGGTCGGCGGATCGGCCGCGAAAACCTCCGCACCAATGCCGAGCGTAATGAACGAGGCGATCAACAAGATAGAAAGCAAACGAGCCATGATAATCCTTTCGTTATTATTTGTTCTCCAAAATACGCTCGAGTCCAGCGATACCCTCTTTGATATTCGACTGAAGCGTCATCGCGCGATTGTATCGCCATCGGGTCGGGGTCGAGGAAACCTTGGGCATTGCGGTTTCTATTTCGAGCCGAATCTCGGGCAGTGTCAGAAGTTCTGCTTCGATATGCTTACGGATTGTCGGCGCGGCATTGGTTTGCTTAAGGATCGTCTCGATCTGCCGGTTTTGTTTGGTCCAGCCTCGTCGCGTGTAGATAAGACAAAGTTGCTCGATCTGGGCCGATGAAATATGATTCCTCGCCGCACATTCGATAACCGTGATCAGATCGTTCAGTTCGGCGCGGATATCTTGGATGTCACCCACCTCTCGCTCAATGCGCGCCAGCGGCAACCCGCGAAGTCTCGCCCGCTCTCCTTCCCAATAGATGCGATCTTCCTCGAGCTGCTTCAGGGTTGCTTCAAGCTGCGGTCGATCTGCAGACAGGTATGCTTTCATCGCAGGCAGTGCAGCCGCACCCCAGTCCTCCAGTGTGTTGCGAATCAGCTCAAGCTGAGTCTGGTCGAATGCCCGCATATAGGAGCTTTCCGACTTCGTGAATGGATATTCCTCTCCCCAGGGTCGTTTTAAATAAAAGCGACACAGCGTTTCGATGTCGGCCTTGTCAGGACGGTCGGCCGACATCGCTTCGATCACCGCTGCCAGATCCGCGAGTTCGTCGTAACGCTGCTTCACTTCGACCATTTTGTCGAGTTCCGCCTGTGGCTTGCGTTTATCGTTTCGATGCGCGATCCCTTCGATCTCTATCTGTTTCGCTTCGATCTGCTGAAGCAGAACCGTGCGCGGTGTACCGTCGCCCGTCGCTGTTGTTTGTTTCAGCTGCGCGACGACCGGTATTCCGATTCGCGTGAAGTGATCGCGGATCTGTTGCCGCTCCCACGTTCCCCACTCGCGATTGCCAAGATAAATGTCGCAAAGCTTCTTGGCTGCTTGATCGGCCGGGCGGAGTCCGTGCATGCAGCGAACAATTTCGCACGTCGTTTCCAGATCGGTGATCCAGGTTTCAAGGTGCTCTAGCGAATCTTCTTTCCACCAGACCGGCTGTTCGATTTGTCCGGCGGCGATCTGTCGGTAGAGTGCCCGTTCGGATCGATAAAACCCGCCGACGACCGGCAGTGCGGCCGGTCCGAGCTTGATCACGATCCGATGCGGATACTCGTAACATGGGACCCAATAGTGATTGATTTCTTCCCGTTTCCTCGCACCGAAACGCAACACCTCGGGTAAATGTTTCAGCACCAACGGATCGTCGCTATAAGTGGAAAGGATCGTCAGTGCCATGTTCGGCGGACCCTGCGAGAAGAATCCGTAGAGCATTAGCACTTCGGGGTTGTTGATCGTGTCGACGGCCGTCTGGACGTAAGGGTCGCACAGATCGAGATGCGCGGGCACGCCCCAGTTGATCGGTTTGTAATCGTAGGGTACCTTGCTCTTCGCGCGGTTGTTCGTATTCGTAAGCTCCATGCAAAGTTCGATACGAAGCTGCGGATCTTTAATGCCATAGCGGACGCAGTTGGCGATTTTATTTCCCTCGAGCTTCGCCATCTCTCGTAGCACGACGTGAATGTCTTCGTTGACGATTTTCATGCTAAGCAGCAACCCGGTCGCCGCGTTTCGCACCCATGGGGATGAATCTTTCGTCAGTGGTTGGGCAAGCCGAATCATGTCGACCAGTTCTGGCGGCACTTCGGTACTGTACTCCTCGCTATCGGAACGATAGATGTTTGCAAGCACCCCCAGCGCACCGGAGCGGATGCCAGGATGTTCGTCTTCGAGCAGCCGTTTCATTAGCGGGACGACCGACTCGCCTAGCTCAGACAACGCGAGACTCGCGCCGCTGCTGACCGATCCGCTTGGATGCGAAAGGAATCCGGCGATCTGCTCGGGCGGCATTCCTTCGAATCCCTGCCGGTTCGTCCGCGTGATGTAGTCGGGACTATGCGCGAAACCATTATCCATACCGCCGGTCGTTAGCTGCAAATCTTTTGCGAGCTGATTGCAATCGACTCGCGGTTCGAATTTATCCTGTTTCGGATCCTTGAGCGGTTCCTCACCCAAGAGACTTCGTAGTTTCGCCGCTTCGGGTCGTTCTTCGCCCAGCATTTTCTTCAAAAGATCGAGCTGCACTTTCGCCGTTGCTAGCTTTCCGTCGCGAATCGACTGATCGATAATCTTCATCGTCGCTGCCGCTTGCTTTTCGAGCCGCCGATAGGCAGCGAGCAAGTCCTGAGCGTATCGCTTCATCTCTGGATTCGCATCGTCCGGTAGTGTGGCGAGATAATCGGAAAGAAACGATTCCAGCTCTTTCCATTTCTTATCGTGATAAAGCATCGCCGCCTGTTCCAATCCCTCGGGCACATGACGGGCAAAGACGCTGTCGCCGCCTAAAATCTGTAGACGCTTCTCAGGTAGATAAAGGAATAATCCCATCGCGGCTGTTGCGTTTGCATTGTCCCATCGACCGCCGCGCATGAAGACCAATTCGCCGTCGCCGGTTCGGCCGAGTTCATACGCCCATTTCATATGGTTCATGAACGCGTGGAACTCATCACCCGATGCCAGCGACGCGCCAACCGGTCCCCAGGCGGCGCTGAAGATCGCCTCGGCGTGTCCGCGCTCGCGGGCCATCCACATGCAGCAGACGGTTCGTGCCCAGCGATCGGCCATGGCGTCTTCACCCAGCAGGTGGAAACCGATGGCGGCCATGCTATTCATGCCGTTATCCATTCGCCCGCCGCTTTTGCCGGGCTTGCCCAGGCCGTAGGGGAAATTCGCGCCGCAAAACTCGCCGAAGAATCGGATCGACTTGGGCAAAATCTCTTCGTAGGGTTCGATCCCACACTGCCGCGCGAGACAGAGTCCGATGAATGCACCGAGCCCCGCGCAGTTGATTTCGCCATACCCGCCGTCGCACATGCCCGGTGCGGTTGCTTTCTCTCCGCCACCGCCGTGCGACCAACTGCCGCTTCGATATTGGGCCCACGAAATACATTCGGCGTCGTAACGAATCGCGGGCAGCACGGACGAGTCTCCCGTGATCAGGTAGTACTCGCACATGTTGATCAGCCGATAGCTTTGCCTCCAAGTGTTGGCGCCGCGACCCTCGGGCAGATCGTCTTGCACATCCGCGAAAAGATGTCGACGGGCGAGCTCCAGCGCGCGGTCGTCGCCCGAGGCCATCAGAAACGTGGGCGTCCAGAAGTTGCGGCGATCCCAGGGGTATCTGGCTAAAACGTATTCTAGGGCCGCTTCCCGAATCTGCTTCGACTTTTCGCAATTGTGGGGCCAAGTATCGCTGTACGATAGCTTGTTGCCCAGATCGATCTTTAGGTTCATCGGCTCGCGATCGCGAACGACGTGCAGCGTGAGAATGCCGCCAAGCTCTGTTGATTGACTTTCGGCTAGAGCGTTGCCCATTTCGGGCCGTGGATCTTCCGGATCTTCGAAAAGTCGACCGTTCGCACCGATAATAATATCGTCGATTTGTATCACGTCCGCGGCCGGTGTGTCGTCCACGATATGCACGACGAGCAGTTCTTTCTTGCCCAGTGCTTCGATGAAATACGCACCGGTAATGCCTAGCGGCAAGATGCGTCGTCCCATTCGTGGTTTCGCCTTGCGGAGCGATTCGGGATTCAGTTTCGCGGCACGTGCGACGGTTTCGACGTCGAACTTCATCTCACGCTCAATACCTGTGACCGGATTTGGCGCGGGGCGACATCGGCGTTGATGCGCGGCCGATTCCGCCGGACCGGGCAGCGTCCCCAGCACTGTCGAAATTCTTGAATGTAGCTCTGCCTTGACGTGTCGCACATCGGACAACGCTTGTTCGACAGGGTCGACCTCAGCGGCATTCGTCATGCTAGCGATAGAAATGAAAAATATGCTTGCTACTATCGTGCAAATCCTCATGATACGCTCCTTGGGTATGTTACTTCGATAGGACTTCGCGAAGTCCTTCGACGGCGGCCGAATATCGCCCGCTAAGATCTTGCCAATTTTCAGGTTTTTCTCGCTCGAGTCGCTCAATCTCTTTTTCCAGCCGCACGATCTCCGCTTCAATCGCTGGTCGATGATCCTCGACCGTCACCCATCGCCATATTCCGTAGAGGAAATAATTGCGATATCCGATCGAATAAAGATGCAACAGGCCGGACATGACTCGCGGATCGTCCAGTGCCTTTCTTTTGCCATCAGGCAAATAAACGCGACGTAACGTGTCGCCCAGGCTGGGCATGACCGGTCCGCCTTGTCCGGGCCCGACTTTTTCGAGGTAACTCGCGATCGCTTCGATGTCGGTCGGACCGTTCAGTCTCGCATGGTTGATGATCGTACCGGCCAGCGCAAGCGACGTTCGGTCGCCATGCGGATGTTCTGCGAGGACGGCATGCGCCAACGAGTGGTTGTGCTCGTACGTTTTGAATCGATATTTGCAGAGCCTAAGCGCCGCCGTGCGAACGAGCGGATCGCTGTCGACTGCTAGTAGCTTCACAACTGAAGCGATATGATCGTCTTCTGCACCGATGAGTCCGAATGCCTCGGCAGAGCAACGTAAAACATGCATGTCCCTCTCTCGCGTTGCCATATGTGCGATCCAGTTGAGTGCCGTTGAGATCTCAGGCGTTATCGCTTGCGGCTCTTGTCCATAATAGCTGCGTGGAACCAGCCCGTACCAGTAAAGATACCCTAGTGTCCGAACGCCGCCGCATCGTAAATCGTGGTGGGTGTCCATGAGCAAGCGTTTGATGAGCGGGAGCAGTGTCGCTTCATCCTTGGTTGCCAGCGCCTTCGCCGCTGCGTGCGAATGAAGCATCGTCGGATATCCTAATCGTGCAACGAGCTCGTCGATGCTTTTCTCTTTGTACTGCTCGACGGTTGTGTCGAAATTCGCCATCGGCCAATCGTCGCTGCAAAACGGCGAGGCGGGCAGTCCGGCGCGATTATATAGATTCATTCCTCGCGGATCAAAATGACACGCATAACGGACGGCGATCGGCCGAGCGACTTTCGGACTACTAAGCACGACCGTGTCACCTTTAACCTTTCCGTACGCACGATGAAAGATGCGATCTTCACCCGCGACCGCGAAGAATCGCACTCTTCCTGCAGGTTGTTCGACAAGTGGCTGACCAATTTTTGGATAATGGGCTGTCATCAGTCCGCCGTCGGCATGATCGAACTGGATGATTACCTGGTCGCCCTCGACGCGATGACTTTTATAGATCGGTCCGGACGACGCACCGTCACGGCCGTACGCTTCGGCTAGCGCCCAACGGGCGAAACGCTCGCCGATCGCACCTTCGTAGTTCTCTACGTCGGCCGTCACAATTATACCGACACCGTCAGTCGAGAGGACGCGACGCTGGCGATCGCGATGTCCGTGCCATGCGTTGAAGTTAAGCTCGCTAATGTTCTCGCGATTCTCTTTGCCCCCGACCGTGTGTCCATGATAGATGCTGGGCGTGCCTCGCTGGCTAAACGCGACGGGCATATCGGGTCGACGAAAAACGGCACGCAGACCGGCGACGAGTGCCCGCATCTTGGCCGTGTAACGCAGATCGGTGGTGCAGCTCGGATCGCCTTGGGACGACGCCTCCTGCAGGTGAATCGCACCACGAAACGCGAACGGAACGAGCGGATGAATCTGCCGGTTATAGACGACGGTCGGCTGCGCGGGATCGCCCAACTCGGGGCCGGGCACAAGCGGCGGTTGTGCAGGACGGATCGATTCGCCGGTCGCCATCTTCTTTTCGATCACCGCCCGCCAGTGCTGCATGGCGGCGTACCACTGCATGTAGGCTGCTTTCCCGCGTGGATTCGTCGGGTACCAAGTTTCGACGCGCTGGGCGATATCTTTAAGCTCGCTGATCGCCGCGAAACCCTCGACCGGGATTGTCGCGTCGAGACCACCGACTTCGACCCGTACGATGCCGACCGGCACGCCCGTCGCGTCACTGATTCGATTGACAAACGGAATCGTCAGTAGATCGAACGAGGCGTGTCGCGACGGTCCCCACTGCCGGTTATCGCCCGTCTTCACTTGAGGAGTCGGGCTATCGATATTTCTGCTGTCACCAAAAGGTCGGATTCTCGCATCAGGTCGAGGTACCGGACCCTCGCAGCTAAACTGCTTGTCGATCCCGTGCGAAAGCACGAGCCAGACTTCACCGACGCGGACGTTTTCGATTGCTACGGATTCACCGTCACCCTTGACGGTAAGTGTTCGTAGCGCGTCGCTTGCCTGCATTGCCTGCAGATCGACCGACCAACGTCCCGCCGAGTCGGCCGTCGCCGTCTTGTTTTGACCGGCGAATTCAACGGTTACGATTTCCCCAGGCTGG
>Ga0180430_10004136_pt1 | contig 12314 bp, 13 predicted proteins | sample SS_ome_9_FD_132999 | JGI IMG/M metagenome (GOLD analysis project Ga0180430, IMG submission 132999) | Hypersaline lake sediment archaeal communities from the Salton Sea, California, USA - SS_1_S_2 metaG | ecosystem: Environmental > Aquatic > Non-marine Saline and Alkaline > Hypersaline >... | reverse complement strand
CTTCCATTTCTTCTTCGGAAGATGGACAAGCGTTTTTTCTTCGGCATCCAGTTCATCGATCCTCTTTTGAATGACGGCTTTCAAATCGCCGTACGTCCCGCTTGTGATGATGTCTTTTACCTGGTCTGAAAACTTGATGGTTTCGCTGTATTTTAAATACTCTTCAAAGGTAAACTGCCCATCGACAGCAAGCGCAGCGGCGGCTTTCACTTCATTGAAAAGTCTTTCTTCGTCGTGTTCATATGGCGGAATGCTTTCTTTCACTCCATAATGTAAAAATTTAGGTGTTAATCCTTTGTCAAAAACAATGTTTTCAGGCGCAGCGATCAGGTGCAGCCTTTTAATTGAATGTTCTTCAACGGCTTTCACGAGCTGGTACGCAAAAAGCCATTTGCTTTTTTTATTTTTTCCTTTTATATAACGAAATTCTTTATATTCGGAAGGAGGCTGAATCAAAATTTGGACTTCATCATCGGTCATGACGGTTTCTTTATTAAAGGAAGGATCGACTTCTTTGATGACGTTTGCTTCCAAGCCGTTCACAAGATTGATCTTTTCTCTTTGAAAACGAAAGATATATGAACCGTCTTCTTTCGTCATGACGGCCTCTAATTGGTCTTCGAGATACGTTTTCTTTTTCTCTGCCATTCACCCAGATCCTTTCATAAAATTTCCAGTCGGTCACCTGTCGTAATTCCGCATTGCGATAATGTATATTCGCCTGAAAAAACGGCATCTTTATTTGTCACCCTTACCCAGTAGCCTTCCCGGGGAGGTACCGGTATGCTTTTGGCTTGCCACGCGATGTCGATTACCTTTTTAACAGAATGGTAATCTGACAGTCTGAGGTCAAAGGCGCTGCCGTCGTAATGTTTTAAATCGATGGTAATGTCAACATACACCAGTTCATCACCTCTCAATAGAAAAAGCGCCGTCATCTTCTTTTGAATTAGGCGCTTCTCTCATTCTTCTAATCTGTAAATTAGCCGCGGATTTGGCTAGCGATGTCTTGGTCAGTGCTTTCAAGAGTGTTAGCAGTCTGATGAAGTTGTTTAGAAACGTCGCTTAGAAGTTCAGCCATTTTAATAAAAGAAGGTCTTAGCTCTTGATATTGCTCTGAGAACGCACGGCTTGATTCACCTTCCCACATATCTTGAAGCTGGTTGATCATTTGATCAAGGCGCTGATTGACCTGTTCAGTCACATCTCCGCTTTCTTTTTGATATCTGTCAGCCATTTGCCGCAATTCAGCCGGCGTAACACGAATGATTCCTGACATATTCCTTATACCTCCTGCGCTATTCGCCCTAGATATGGGCTAAATAACTTATTTTTTTGAACGCTTTTATTATAAAAACAAGATTGAGGCACAGTCAAACAAATCTGTTGTTATTTTACAAAATGAGTCTAAAGGTTTATCATTCCTCTATTTCCACCCAGCAAAAATTATAGAAATCTAGTAAAATTATCTCAATTTTCTTCTCTCGTAACATTTGAATCAAATGGCATGGTTCTGTGTACCCACTTGAGTCTGAACCGTTTCCATAGGATAAAGGAAGGATTGTATAAGCGCAAAAAAAGCCCGCCTCTAAGAGAGGCAGGCTTGTCTCGATCAGCCCGCTTTCAAGCCGGCTGATTTTTGTTTTTCCTTATTATAATGGTGCAAAAAGAAATCGTCAGTTTCCGCCCGAATGACTTTCCATAAGAGCACAAGGGCGATTAAGTTCGGGATCATCATTAATGCGTTCGCCATGTCGGCAAAAGCCCATACAGTATTGAGGCTTGCGACTGCACCGTAATATGCAGCGATGACATAAACGACACGGTAAACCGGCACCCATTTTAAACCAACTAAATATTCCAGACATTTTTCTCCATATACATACCAACCGACAATGGTTGAATAGCCGAAGAAAATAACTGAAAACGTCACAATGTATTTACCCGCGGCTCCGAGCGAAGAAGCAAACGCGGCGTTTGTCAGCGCGCCGGCGTCAAGCGATGTATCGTGGGCAACACCAGAAAGCAGACCGCCTGAAGGATCCCAAAATCCCGTAATAATGAGGACGAGCCCGGTCATTGTACATACGATCAATGTGACGATGAATGTTCCCGTCATCGCAACCAAAGCAGCCTTGACGGGGTGATCGGATTTCGCGTTTCCTGCGATCAAAGCAGCGGTACCAAGACCCGCTTCATTTGAAAAGATTCCTTTCGACATGCCGTTTCTGATCGCCTCAGACACGACTACACCTGTAAAGCCCCCAGCGGCTGACACCGGATTGAAGGCGTGATAAAAAATCAGCTGAAACGCCGGAATGATTTGATCATAATGAAGGAAAATAATGATCAGTGAGCCGCCGATATAAAGAATCGCCATGACCGGCACGAAAATGCTCGCAACCGTGCTGACACGCTGAAAACCGCCGAAGATGATCGCGGCTGTCAATATCGCGAGCACAAGACCGATGATCCAGCCTGGAATTCCGAAGCTGTGTGTGACGACTTCCGAAATCGTGTTGGACTGGACGGAATCCCCGATTCCAAAAGAGGCAAGCACACCTGACAATGCAAATAAAACGGCAAGCGGCTTCCACTTCTTCCCGAGCCCTTTTTCGACATAGTACATCGGTCCGCCCGAATATTCGCCCCGCTCATTTTTGACGCGGTATTTCGTGGCGAGCAATGCTTCGCTGTATTTCGTAGCCATCCCTAAAAGACCGACGAGCCACATCCAAAACAAAGCCCCCGGACCTCCAACCGTAATCGCCGTGGCTACACCGGCAATATTCCCGTTTCCGATCGTTCCGGCAAGCGTCGTCATCAGCGCCTTGAAATTGCTGACATCACCGTCTGCTCCGGCTGATTCTTTCTCTTTCCCGAATGCAAGTTTGAATGCATATATCAATCTTTTAAATTGAAGCCCCCGCAGGATGAACGTCAAAAATAAACCGGTTCCCACAAGCAGAATGATGCCCGGGACTCCCCATAAAAAGCCGTTGATTTTCTCTAGAATCGCCAATGTTCCTACTCCTCTTATTTCAGAATAATTAAATTTGGTGTAATACATCGCTACGTTTATGAAAAATAATAAATCGCCAGCGACTTTTTTGTTGATTTTAACAAACAACTATATTCATAATAAAAGTAAGATGGGTATATGTCAAAATTTTTTCATGCAAACATAAAAGTAGGGGTTTTTTTATGAACAATCGAAACAATCCTTTTAAATATCAATATGACCGTTTAGAAGATGTGGCAGATCATATCAGCGAGGTGCTGGACTGTCCGATTACAATAGAAGACATCAACCACCGTCTCCTTGCTTACAGCACCCACAGCGACTACACGGACCCGGCGAGAACGTCAACGATCATCGGAAGACGCGTGCCGGAAAAGGTCATCAACAAGCTTTGGAAAGATGGAACGATTCCCGCCTTGATGAAAACCGACGAACCGATCAGGGTCGAGCAAATCGATGAAGTCGGCTTGTCGAGCCGCGTGGCGATATCAATCTGGAAAAACAGCGAGGTTATCGGTTTTATCTGGGCGCTGGAAAGCCAAAAAACGCTGTCGGAAGACGAGCTTCATCTTTTGAAGCTGGCTGCGGATTCCGTCAAAAACAAGCTGCTGCCTTATCAAGTCCGAAAAAGAAAAAATGAACAGCGCAGCCAGGAATTTTTCTGGAAGCTCTTAACCGGGCATATTTCGGAAGATCAGGAGATCTCCGACGGCTTTCATCAGCTTGGTATCGGGGTACCTTCAACTTACTCGGTCATCATCATCCGGCTGAAAGACGAAATCGAAGAAAAAACCGAAAAACAGCTCCACTACTTGCTGGAGACGACGCAGCAGGTGCAAATTCTTCTGGCTACAATCGATTATAATGAGCTGATTGTCCTCGCTTCGCCAAAAACGGGGCAAAAGGGACAGCCGTTCAATGATTTAAAGCAATTTGCCGCGAATATACAAAAGCAGCTTGAAGAGCGCTATAAACTGAACAACTGCACGATTGCGATCGGCGGAATGTACAGCTTGATCACCCTTGTACACCAGTCTTATCAGGAAGCGCTCTCGGCGCTGAAGGTCAAGGAGCGTTTTCCCGAAGAAACAAGGCAGCTCGTCAGCTTTTCAGAGCTCGGCATCTATCAGTATCTCGACGTGCTCAGCGAAAAACGAAAACACGCAAGCTATCCAAACTATTCTTTAATGCAGCTTGAAGCATATGACAAGGAGCACCACTCCAATCTTGTCGAGACGCTTGAGCAGTTTATCGAATGCGACAGCAACGTCAACACCGCCGCCAAAAAGCTGAACATTCACGTCAACACGCTGAACTACAGGCTGAAGCGCATCAGTAAAATCGCCGAAATCGATTTAAAAAACATCAATGAAAAATTTACGATTTATCTGGAAATCAAGCTTCGCAACATGCATTTGTGAAATTCCACAAATGCATGTTTTTTTATTTTTCGATTAAAACAAAGAAAATTCTAAAGAGTCAGTATAAACTAAAACAACAGCATTTTTACAGAAAAAGGAGGAATGATGGGATGATTATCGGCGTACCGAAAGAAATCAAAAACAATGAAAACCGTGTTGCCTTGACTCCCGGTGCAGCTTCTCAACTGATCGCGGCAGGACACCGCGTCATCATGGAAAAAGACGCGGGGGCTGGAAGCGGGTTTGAAAATGAAGATTACGTCTCAGTGGGAGCGGAGATCTCAGAACAGGCGAAAGCCGTCTGGGAAGCAGCTGATATGGTGATGAAAGTCAAAGAGCCGCTTCCTGAAGAATATCCATATTTTAGAGAAGGGCTTATCTTGTTCACTTATCTGCATCTGGCCGCAGAGCCTTCCCTGGCTGAAGCATTAAAGCAAAAAGGCGTGACAGCCATTGCCTATGAAACGGTCAGCGACGGCCGCTCCCTTCCTTTACTGACACCGATGTCAGAGGTAGCCGGGCGGATGGCCGCTCAAATCGGCGCCCAGTTCCTTGAAAAGCCGAAAGGCGGAAAAGGCATACTATTGGCCGGGGTACCAGGAGTCGCGCGCGGGAAAGTGACGATCATCGGCGGAGGCGTTGTCGGCACAAATGCGGCAAAAATCGCGGCGGGTCTGGGAGCCGACGTGACGATGATCGATTTAAGCGCGGAACGTCTGCGCCAGCTTGATGATCAATTCGGCAACCAAATCAAAACTTTGATGTCCAATCCGGTCAACATCGCTGATGCCGTCGCTGAAGCCGATCTCCTCATTTGCGCGGTGCTGATCCCGGGTGCCAAAGCGCCGACTTTGGTGACGGAAGAGATGGTCAAACAGATGAAACCGGGCTCGGTGATCGTTGACGTCGCAATCGATCAAGGCGGCATCGTCGAGACGGTGGATCACATCACAACCCACGACAATCCGACCTATGTCAAACACGGAATCGTCCATTACGCCGTTGCCAACATGCCCGGGGCCGTTCCGCGGACATCCACAGTCGCACTGACGAATGTAACGGTTCCGTACGCGCTTGAAATCGCAAATAAGGGCGCGGAAAAAGCGATACTTGAAAACCGTGCGCTAAAAGCCGGCGTAAACACAGCAAACGGCCATATCACTTATGAAGCCGTAGCCAGAGACTTAAACTATGATTACGTTCCGGCAGAGCTTGCGATCGAAAATTCGTCGTCAACCACCGGTGCATAGCATCAAAAAGACAGAGCCTCGGGAAACAGCTCCGAGACTCTGTCTTTTTCTTTTATTCCGTTTTCCGCCGATCCTAAATCAATTTTGCGGTAATCACAGAAACAGGGATCGCCGCAAACAGAACGATTCTCCACAGCGTCCTGTCTGAGGCATCGCCGGCTGCGGCAAACAGCGGCAAAACCGCCGCAGCTGTCAGCGCTAATAAAACAGCAAAAGCCTTTTTCTTGAATGATGCGATCAAAAGCCAAAAACATACGGTCAGCATGCAAAATATGAGCAGCTGTACGAAAAACATTTCATCCTCCCCCGCTAATCAAAGCTGTACCTTTCTTCTTTCCAAGGATTTCCCCTTATATGGTACCCGTTTTTCTCCCAAAAGCCCGGATGGTTTTCCTTTGTAAACTGAATGCCCCTCAGCCATTTGGCGCTTTTCCAAAAATACAGATGCGGCATGACCGCTCTTAGCGGAAAACCGTGCTCCGGTGTGAGCGGGGCGCCGTTGTGGGAATGAGCCAAAAGAGACGAATCCTTTAAAAAGTCTTCGAGCGGAACATTCGTCGTCCAGCCTTCCTCTGCATGCAAGATGACAAATTTGGCTTCGGGAAGCGGCTTTACTCTTTCAGCGATCTCCTTTGTTTTGATCCCTTCCCAGACATTATCGAGCCTGGACCAGCCTGTTACACAATGAATATCATTGGACACTTCGCTCTGCGGCATGTCATGCAGATCATTCAAAGACAGCAGGAGCGGCTGTTCGACAAGTCCGTAGACTTGCAAATTCCATTTTGAGAGGTCTTTGTATTCCGGAACATCGCCTGCATGAAGAACAGGAAAAGATGTCGTGACATTTTGGTTTGGAGGCACCCTGTCGGACTTGTGCGGTTTTGTTTTTCCAAAAAACACGAAAGAACCCCCTTTGTTAACTTTGTTTAAAAAGTGGTTGACAAACTATTTTACGATCTCTTACGATAAGGTTGTGTTGAATCACTGAGGAGGAACAAAGATCATGAATAAAAAGAAACTTCGCGCCGCTGATATGGCGCTTGTCGGAATGTTTGCCGCCCTCATGGGGATCGGCGCTAATATCACTTCGTTTGCCCCGTTTCTGCAAATCGGCGGTATTCCGCTTACGATGCAGCCTTTCTTCTGTCTGCTTGCCGGGCTTCTGCTCGGCCGCAAATTAGGTGCGCTATCCATGATCGTTTATGCGTTAGTCGGCTTTGTAGGCGCTCCTGTATTCGCTTCTTTTTCAGGCGGTATTTCCGTTCTTTTCAAAGGAAGCGCCGGATTTATTCTATCCTACATTCCTGCCGCATATGCCGCGGGCTGGTTCACGGACAAAGTATCAGAACCGAGAACTGGCCACTTTTTCACAGCTTCATTGATCGGTACACTAATCATTTATCTGATTGGCGTCAATTATACGTATCTCGCGTTTTCAACTTGGCTCAATACACCGTTGTCTTATTCAGCCGTTTGGAAGATGATGACCTGGTTCTTCGTGAAAGACTTGGCATTCTCCGTTCTGCTCGCCGCGCTCGCCTCAAAGGTTTTCCGGGCGGTTCAAAAAGGCGCAGGCTTCAGAAGAAACCCGACCTATTAATTAAGAGCAGGCGGTGCGGTTCTCTTTTTATTTTAACAAACATAGAAAAAAATTCCCCTCAAAGTGAGGGGAATTTTTTTAAAGAACAATCGCCGCGATCCAGCCAAACAAAATCAGCGGAATATTATAAAAGATGAATGTCGGAACACAAGTATCCCAAATGTGGTGGTGCTGTCCGTCTGCATTTAAGCCTGATGTCGGGCCAAGCGTGCTGTCGCTCGCAGGTGAACCGGCGTCCCCGAGAGCCGCCGCCGTCCCGATAATAGCGATGGTCGCCATCGGACTGAAGCCAAGCTGCATGCAAAGCGGCACAAATATCGTTGCGATAATCGGAATCGTCGCAAATGATGAACCGATCCCCATTGTGATCAATAAACCGACAATCAGCATCAGCAATGCGCCGATCACTTGATTATTGCTGATGAAACCTGTTGACGCTTCAACAAGGGCTTTGACATCGCCCGTTTTCTCAAGCACATTGGCAAAACCGGCTGCGGCCAGCATCACAAATCCGATAAACGCCATCATGTTCATGCCGTTTGTGATCAATTCGTCCGCTTCGCCGCGCTTCATCGCTCCGCTTAAAAACAAGACCGCCAAACCGCTGAGCGCGCCGAAGATCATTCCGTCGACGTCTAAACTTTGAGACAAATAAAGCTGTACGCTTAGTGATACAGCGATGGCCAAAGCGGCAATCGAAAGGCTTTTTTTCGTATAAGCCGCCGATTTTTGACCGGCGATTTCCTTCATTTCGTACGTGCGCGGTTTGCGGTACACAAAAGCAGCAGCAGCCAAACCGGCAATCATCCCGGCGATCGGGATGATCATGGCGATCGGAATATCAGCCAATGTGACCGAAAGGCCGGCATCTTTCATATTGTCTTTCAAAATCCCCTGGAAAATCTGACCGAAGCCGACGGGAAGCAAAACATACGGAGCTGTCAATCCGAATGTCATCGCACACGCAATCAGGCGGCGGTCCACTTGCAGCTCATTCAAAATTTTCAATAGCGGCGGTATTAAAACAGGGATAAATGCGATATGAACCGGAACGATATTTTGAGACATACAAGAAATGATTAAAATCACGAAGACGATCAGCGCTTTTGAAAGGGTTTTGCGCCTTGTATCGCCTTCTTTGCCGATCAGCTTGACAGCAGCTTCAACCATGGCATCCGGAAGACCCGTTTTCGTCAAAGCGACCGCAAATGCGCCGAGGAGCGCGTAGCTGACAGCGACGGTTGCGTTCCCGCCGAGTCCTTCCGTGAATACGCTGACCGTCTGGCCGAGACCGAGACCGCCCGTCAGACCTCCTGCAAGAGCGCCCACAATCAAGGCAAGAACAACATTGACTCGCAGCAGGCTTAATATAAGCATGACAATAACAGCAATCACAACTGCATTCATATTTGAAACCTCCGAACAAACGCTTTAGTTTGCTAATGTAGTAGATAATTAAAGTAATGAACGTATATTACCACATGTTTTATGAATGCGTCAATGAGGCTCCTCTGTATTTTTCATAAAAAAAATCCCCTTCTGTCAAAGGGGATAAAAACCTACAATTGATCCGAAAACCGCTCGACAAACGTGACAAGCGTCCTTACCATCACGCCCGTTCCGCCTTTCGGTCCAAAGCATGAACTTTGAGATGTCGTTGCCGTTCCGGCGATGTCAAGGTGAACCCATGGCGTCCGCTCGGCGAATTCACCGAGGAACGTTCCGGCCATAATCGCATGGCCTTCCCTGCCCGGTGAATTGTTAAGGTCGGCCATTTGGCTGTTTTTTACTCTTTTTTTGTCTTTTTCTGTAATCGGAAGCTGCCAAATCGCTTCTCCCGCTTCTTCAGCCGCCTGTCTCACCTGCTGATAAAGCGGATCATGATTTGTCATCGCGCCTGTCGTTTCCGTTCCCAGAGCTACGACGACACCTCCGGTCAGTGTCGCGACATCGATCAACACGGAGGCTCCGTGGTGCTTTGCATATGTCAGTCCGTCAGCGAGCGCCAGCCTTCCTTCGGCGTCCGTATTCAAGATCTCAATCGTCTTGCCGCTCAAGGAAACGATAACATCGTCCGGCTTCATTGCGCTTCCCGAAATCATGTTATCAGTCGATGGGATCACGGCAAGCACGTTTTGTTCCGGCCTTAATTCACCGATCGCTTCCATCGCTCCCAAAACGCTGGCGGCTCCGCCCATATCTGACTTCATGCCGACAATGCCGCTCTTCGTCTTAATCGAATAGCCGCCGGTATCAAACGTGATCCCTTTGCCGACTAAACCGATGACATCATCCCATGCTTCCTTTCCCTGATATTTTAAGACGATCATTTTCGGCGGCTCTTCTGATCCTTGGTTGACCGCGAGGAGACCGCCCATCCCGAGCTCTTCCATTTCAGCCTTTTCGAGAATTTCACATTCAAATTCGTATTTTGCTGCCAATTCAGCGGCGTATGACGCGAGATCCGCCGCTGTCAGCATGTTCCCCGGCATGTTCACGAGGGTTCTCGCCGAATTCGTCGCATTTCCGTACACCTGCCCGACATGCAGACTCGCCTGAATTTCCTTCAGGTCATGGTCTGTCAAAACATAGACGCTTCGCAGGCATTGATCAGGTACATTTGCTCTGTGCTTGTAATCCTGCACTTCATAGCATGACAGCATGCACGATTCAGCCAATGCATGCGCGGCGTCAGCGGCTGGTACCTCTTCAGATACGAAGCTGTCGAGCATGACGGTTAACTCCTGCTTTCGATCTTTGTGAATCTGCTGAACAGCTTCGGCAAAGCACTGTTTCGCATCCTCGAAGGTAAATTCCGCTTCACGGCCCAATCCGACGATATAGATGCGTTTGACTCCCTGAAGGGAAGGGGTAAATATTTTAGACACTTTCGTTTTTTTGGAAGATACATCCCCGTCTTTCAGCAGCTGAGAAAGCTGGCCGTCCAAAAGGCGGTCGATTTCTTCCGCCTTCCCGTACAGCTGGCTTTTTTTAAACAGTCCGATTAAAAGCGTTTCTTTTTTTTCGAAGTCTTTAAAGGCATAAAACATGCGTTCACAGCTCCTTATCAGCAAAGTGAGTAAAATTGAAACAACAATGTTATAATAGGAAAAACATTTTTTCCCGATGGGGTTTCATATTATATATTTTAGCAAATAACTGAGTGCTTTTTTGAATTCATCTCTATTTTCTTTATAGAAAGGATGTTCTGCAAAATGGAAATCCTCACAAACTTTCCTTTACTGGCGAGCTTTGCCGCGATCTTTTTCGCTCAGTTTATCAAGGTGCCCATTTACTTTGTCGTCTCGAAAAAATGGGATTGGCGGCTCGTCACAAGCACTGGCGGAATGCCGAGCTCACACTCAGCAGCCGTTACGGCGCTTTCAACCGGCGTGGCTCTTGATCACGGGATGGATTCTTCTTTGTTCGCCGTTTCCGCAATATTTGCCGTTATTATGATGTTTGATGCAACCGGAGTGAGAAGACATGCCGGAGAACAAGCAACAGTGATCAACCGGCTTGTCCGCGATTTTAACCGCTTTGTCAACGAAGCGAAAGATTTCCCTAAAAGCCATCAGGAAGAAAAACAGAAGAAGCTGAAGGAACTGCTCGGCCATCAGCCGATTGAAGTTTTTTTCGGCGGTTTGACCGGCATTGCCCTGACGCTGCTTCTCGATTACTTATTGATGTAGAGCAAAAAAACGTTTAAGACGCACAGGTCTTAAACGTTTTTTCTTATTCTTTCGCCATTTTATATTTTTGTCTGAATACTTGCATCGATTTATTTTCATTCAGTTTCAGGAGATCCTCTTCGGTAATGGTGCCGTTTCCTTTTTTAATGACATACACATCAAGTGTTTTTTTGCCCCACTCTTTATAAACATCTTCAACCGTCTCATAGTACAAATCAAGCCGGTTCCCTTTGATGGCTGATCCGGTGTCCGCAACAACGCCATAGCCGTAGTCCGGTATGAACAATATGGTGCCGATCGGAAAGACCGACGGGTCGGCAGCAACGGTTGAATATAAATCTCTTTTAACTTTGACTCCCGAATATGTAATCCCGTAATCTGGATGATGAGGCTGTTTTCCCGTCGATTCCGCCCCTGCTGTATATCCGGTCGCGGTGACTTTTTGCTTCGGATACTTGGTCCAGTCAAAGGCATCTTCAAGCGATTTCGGTTTGTTTTTAATTTGTTCTGCGGCAGACAGAGACGTTTTTTCCGCTTTTTCTTTCGGAAGTGATTTAAAGGTGAGCATCAGCTGTTTCAAGGACAGATCGCGTTCTTTCGCCCAGCTGGATATGTCCTGTGCTTCCACGCCTGAAACGGCAAAGAAGGTCGTCATAAAAGCAAAGACAAACAAAACTGTCATCAAGAAACGCCGGAACATTGTCATCACTTTTCTCAAATCTTCCACTCCTCTCACCATCTAGTTGTTTCCAAGCGGAAACAGAAATATTCAGATGGCGGAAAAATTTTAAGAAAAGTGAAAAAATTAAATTCAAAAAACCCTCTCCCTTGAAGAAGAAGGCTTAAAACATTTGATATCCCCTTTTTCGCAACGCTTTAATCGTAACACCCGACAACAGGGCTCCGGCCATTCCGCTGGCTAAAATGATGATATCGGCAGCTGCCAATGAAGTCACTCTGTCAAAAAGGCCGGAAAATGCCTCTCCCGGCGCCTCTACATAGCGAATCAGCTTTTCTTTATTCACAATGAAAAGGCATACAATTGGATAAATGACAGCCATGATCCATGACATCCTGAGCAGCATATTCAGCAGAAAACCGATGCCGAAAAACAGGACGAAAAATAAGACAACTGAAATGATGACAACTGGTAAACTAATCAAAGCCTCCACCCCCAATTCACCTCTTTTAGTGTACATTGGGGAAGGAACTTGAGTCAATCATTGGAAAGCGGCGATCAGCGGTCTTTTCCCGTTCCCTTGCAGTTGTTGCACGTTTCCGAACCACCGAGCAGAAGCTGAAAATAGCCTTTTCCCGAACAAAATG
>Ga0180430_10004135_pt1 | contig 12314 bp, 12 predicted proteins | sample SS_ome_9_FD_132999 | JGI IMG/M metagenome (GOLD analysis project Ga0180430, IMG submission 132999) | Hypersaline lake sediment archaeal communities from the Salton Sea, California, USA - SS_1_S_2 metaG | ecosystem: Environmental > Aquatic > Non-marine Saline and Alkaline > Hypersaline >... | reverse complement strand
GATGTTGACTTCAACATAACTGAATTAAGAGAGATTGTGCAGAAAAGCCATGGGGCAATAGTGTGGGGAGGAGGAACAAATATCGCTGCAGCTGATGATAAATTAATCAAATTAAGGCATCCTTTGAGCCTCGACCCTAGGGGAATGCTGCTAGCCTCAATCTTAGCAAAAAAGAGTGCAGTGGGAGCAAAGTATGTGGTAATTGATATTCCAATTGGGCGTGGGGCAAAAATATTGGATATGCCAAAGGCTGAGACTTTGGGGGGAGATTTTATTAGGATTGGAAAACGGCTGGGCATGACTATGGAGAGCCTGATTACTGATGGGGCAGAACCAGTTGGAAATGGAATTGGATGCGGGCTCGAGTGCAGAGATGTTATGGAAGTGCTGCATGGAAAGGGCCCAGATGACTTGAAAAACAAGAGTACGCTTATTGCAGGAAGGCTACTGGAATTAGTTGGAAAAGTTCCCGAGGGAGAAGGCAGGGATATGGCCGAATTAATGCTCACAAATGGAAAAGCCTGGAGCAAAATGCAGGAGATTATTGAGTTGCAGGGAGGCAACCCAAATGTGAAAATTGATGACCTTCCAATTGGGCACTACAAGCACACTATTACTGCACAGCAGAGCGGGAAAATCAGCCACATTGACAATAAGGGAATCAACAAGATTGCAAGGGCAGCTGGAGCGCCAAGAGACAAGGGAGCCGGAGTATACCTGCACAGGCTCAAAGGGGACAAGGTTAAGCATGGGGATGTGCTCTTTGATATTTATGCAGAGAGTGAGACTAAACTTGACTTTGCAATTAAAGCGGTGGACGTCTGGCAGCCGGTTGAGCTTGAAAAATTCTTGCTAGGGACTATGCGCTAAGCGCATAGCCTTATAAACCCTTTTTTACTTTTATTTTCTTCACTTAATTTGACCCCCTGTAGCTCAGTGGTAGAGCGGTCGGCTGTAGCTTGTATATCTGCTTTTAAGCAGAAACCGACAGGTCGTGTGTTCAAATCACACCGGGGGGATTTTCATTACCTACTGGTTTTTACCAAAGATAAAAACTAACTTTTTAAATGTTAAGTTGCTATATCCTGTCCATGAAAAATTTTGCACTCTTAGCAATATTGCTTTTGCTCTTGGCCGGATGCGCACAGGAAGAAACTCCAGAAGCAGTTGAAGTAATAGATGGGGGGCAAATAGAAGTAATTGAATATTATGGAGTGGGATGCCCACACTGTGCACGCACTTCAGAACTCTTGGAAGGAATGCAAGAAGAGTACGGACTTAGTTTCATTAAAAAAGAAGTATACTCCCATGCGGACAATCGGGCAGAAATGTTTGAAGTATACCAAGAATTTGGCCAAGATCCATCTAGCGGGGGCGTACCCACTATGCTTGTGGAGGGAAAGGCCCTGATTATTGGAGAACTCACAGAAGAGCAGTGGAGGGCTCTTTTTGAGGCGTGTTTAGAAGGAGAATGCCCAGGAGGGGTTTTCACCAAAAAAACAATCGATGATGGTTATTCTCCTTCGGTGAGTGGGATTGAAGAAAAGGACCAATTCCAGGCGCTTACTATCTGGGGACTTGTGGCTGCTGCAGTAGTGGATTCCTTGAATCCCTGCACTCTCGCAGTAATGGTGATGCTGCTTGGCCTCATACTCATTTCTGGAGGAAGAAAAAGGATGCTAATCTCAGGATTCGTATTCATCTCAGTAATTTTCCTAGCATATATCCTCTTGGGAGTAGGAATCCTGCAGGTAATAGATAATCCGGGGATTACAAATATTTTCTATGGAGCAGCAACAGTTGGGTTGCTGCTGCTTGCGCTAATGGAATTCAATGGATATTTCAACTACAAGGCAGGTTTCTTCTCAGTTGAAATGCCAATGTGGCTTCGTCCATATACTAAACGGGTAATTGAAGGGGCAACCTCACTGCCAGGAGTAGCAATTGCTGCAATGTTCTGCTCTATTTTCCTTATTCCCTGCTCAAGCGGACCCTACCTGGCCATACTCGCTATTATCTCCAAAGCCGTAACTCTTCAGGCAATGAGCTATCTAGTGCTATACAATGTGATTTTTGTGCTTCCAATGATTATTATTACTGTTGCAATTTACTTTGGGTACACAACTGTAGAAAAAGTTGGAGAAGCAAAAGAAAAATACATTAGGCAGATTCACCTGATTTCTGGAATTGTATTGTTCTTGTTGTTTATTTACATGGCTGCTGCATTCCTAGGATATGTGTGAGGATGTCGGCAGCTTTATTAATATTTTGTCAAATAAATAGAAACCACACTTTTTGCCCTGGTAGTGTAGTGGCTATCATCCCGGCCTGTCGAGCCGGAGACCCGGGTTCAATTCCCGGCCAGGGCGCTCCTTTTTCTTAATGTTGCAAACCGCCCAGTTTCCGATAAAGTTTTAATAGACTCAGGCAAAAGGGAATCATGAAAGAAAAGGGGTTGAGAAACTCAGAGGAGGGAGATGCGATGGAAGGAATCGTGGGGACCCTCTCAGATATTGGCGGAGAAAAGATATTCGCATATGCTTTTTTATTATTGGTGTTGTTGTTGCCAGGGGCCACCAACCATATTGTTTTTGGATATGATGTTCCTTCTGACTGGCCTGTTTTCATTACATTCTGCATGGCGTATTCTTTTCCATTTCTGGTTTGCGCCCTGGTCTTCCTTAATTCATTTCCAAAAATTCTCGGGTTCAAAAGGGAGGGCAGTACAGGAACAGAACAGGTATTCTATGTGGCCCTGGGCGCGATTTTACTCTACTACTTAGTACTCCTAAGTGCATACTTGTTATCTCTGCTCCAGAGCCAATTTTCGATGGAGGGAATATATAGCCATATCACATGGGTGGTTGTAGGCTTTGCTCTTCTGGTTATGGTATTTCGGATTCTGCTGCATAGGGGCAAGAAGAAACCTGGGAATGGAAAAAAACGCTAGATGCTCATTAGGAATACGTGTGCGCAACGCACCCTGTCATAGATAAGGTTAATAAAGTATTCTACACTTTGAATATTGTTGGGAGAAGTCAGCTATGAACGACGCACAGTATGTCTGGAAGACATTGCCGGACATTTCTAGGACATTTGCTTTTACTATTCCTAAGTTGCCAAAAGAAGTGGCATTGGATTTAGCGGTAGCTTATGCAGTGTGCAGAATTATTGATACTATTGAAGATAGCGACTTGCCAAGTGAAAAAAAGAAATCACTGATGGATCTTTTAATTAAAGTTTTATCCGAGCCGCGCCCCAGGCTCGAAGAATTCAAGGATGCAATGAGTGTTCTTTCAGGAGACCCAAAATATATGGAATTAGTTGGGAAAACTGGGAAAGTTTTGGGGGCACTCAGGTCACGGCCAAAAGAAGTGCAGGAAATTATTGTTAAGAATGCAATTGTTATGGCAAGAGGGTTTGTAGAGGAAGGAGTTCAGAACATTAAAACATTATCTGAGCAAAACAAATACTGCTTTTATGCTGCTGGGATTGTGGGACACATAATTACTGAGTTGTTTGGATACTATGGGTACTTGACTAAAGAGCAGGTAGAGGAAATGCTTCCTTTGGCTGAGGCAAACGGCCTTGCGCTGCAGAAAGTCAACATCATGAAAGACATCTTAGAAGACATCAAAGATGGAAGGCATTACTGGCCAGCTGAATTGCTGGCAAAATATGGCCTTACCTATGAGACTCTCGGCTCAAGAGAACACATGGAGGAGTCTCTTAAGGTGTTGGAGGAACTTCACGAGGATGTGAAGCCTTATTTTTCAAAGAGCCTTGAGTATATCAATAAACTTCCCCAAAAACCAGAGGGCTTGAGAATTTTCTGCGCAAACAACATTCTAATGGCAATTGCTACAACCAGGACGATTACCAATTCTAAACTATTTACCCAGGACAAAGTAAAAATTAGCAGGGAAGAAGTATATGCAATTGACCGGGAAGTAACTAAATGTGTGGAGCAGGGAGAATCCCTGGACGGGCTCGCACTCGAATTAGAAAAAATGGCCCTACAGTAATGGTTTAAAGAGATTCCCTACAACAAAGGCAACTTATGTATAAAATGAGTTTTATCGTTCTTGGATTAGTACTGTTGCTCTCCTTTGGATGCCTAGGGGATGAAGTAACAGTTGAGACTCCGGGCCCAAAGGCTCCTGCAGAGGAAATTCCCCCAGCACCAACAGTAGTTGTTGGTGGAGAGTGTGGAGAGGATATGGATTGTTTTTTAGCAGCTTCAGAGAATTGTACTCCTGCAAATATGACTTATAGTGTGGAGTTTAGCCTCTTTGGGGTAATAACTACTGCAGAAGTGGATATGGAGATTAGGGGCATGGAGAATGGAAGCTGTGTCTTCTACAATATCAACACTGCTCAGCATGCCAGTTTAAGCCCACAACTAAAGGAAAGCTTGCTCTCTTCTGGAATGAGTGCAGAGGAAATAGAAGAAACAGAAAAAGAAGCTGAGGCAAATGCGGCACTGGGAGTTGGAACTGAAACTCTTTGCAGGACCACGCCCCAAACACTACACGCAGTGCTTAAGTCCTGGAAGGATGAGGTTTCGGATGTTGATTTTGCTCAAGGCGAGTGCGTTACTACTTACCCTGCTGCACTTGAAGCAAAACTCACTGGAAACAACCAAAGCGCAGCTGCTGTGGAAGAAACAGGCGGAAACCAGAGCGCAGAAGAGCTTGGGTGTGTTCCGATTGCAACCGAAGGGTATGCTGAAGTCGGCCTATACACTGAGGATGCAACATATTTCAACGAAGCTGAAGGCAAATTAGTAGAATATGGCAAATTGGAAATTGGGCAAAGCCTTAGCCTGCCAGATGGTGCAGTCGTAACTTTAGAAGGCATTCTTATCAATGGAACTTGTGAAGAGTGCGATGTTCCTCCAAGCTGGACATATTCCCAATTCGCCTTGCTCCTAATTGATGTTCCAGAAGGAGAAGAGGAGCTTAGATTAGTTGGAGTGGATGAGCATGGCTCTTTTGTCTCTAGCTATAAATGCAAAACTCTTGCTTTTTCAGGAACTGCGTGCATAGAATATGTTCCTGATACTACTCACCAGTATTATGTGGGAAGGATAGATAGTGAGAAACTTTGCGTAGAGTCAAATTAGGCACAAGAATGGTGGCTTTTGGGCCACCCATACTCTTTTTATTGTTTTGAGGCCTATAAAGATACTTATATGCTTATATTGGTGTGTGGGTTGCCAGGAGTAGGAAAGAGCACCTTAGCTAAGGCTCTATCTAAGGAAATTGGGGCCACTTATCTCTCTAGCGACATAATCCGCAGGAAAATGTTGGCAGAGCGCACCTACTCTGAGCATGAAAAATATAAGGTATACCAGAACATGGTTGCAGAAGCCCAAAGATTGCTAAGTAAGGGTGAAACAGTCGTTTGTGATGCTACTTTTTATAAAAAAAATACCCGCAACCAGATGAGGGGGGCAGCAGAAGCTGCAAACTCAAAGGCATTGTTTGTAAAATGCAACCTTGACTCTAAATCAGTAGAAGAGCGGATGAGGATAAGGAAACTTGGGGGGGAAAACCCAAGTGAAGCGGACTTCTCAGTGCATCTGCGAATTAAGGAACTGTATGAGGAGATTGAGGGCGAGTATATACAGGTTAACACTGGGATTTGTTTAGAAGACCAGATTGAGGCAGTTAAAGCCCATTTGGACCTGGGTGCTGGCTGGGAAGTTGAAGAATTGCTAAACTCTTCCTCTTATCCCAACATGCCTGATGCAATTGAACTTAAGGAAACTCATATTTCCTGGGTTTTCTTGGCAGGAGAATATGTTTACAAGATTAAGAAACCAGTGGATTTCTCGTTTTTGAACTTTTCAACTAAGGAGAGGCGAAGGGAGTTCTGTGAAGAAGAAGTTCGCTTAAATAAGAGGCTCTGCCCAAGCATCTATCTGGAAGTAGTCCCGTTAGTAAGAAAAGAGGGAGTGCTTAGTTTTGGAGGAGAAGGGCAGATTCTAGATTATGCAGTTAAAATGAAGCGCATGGAAGGAGGAGACACTATGGATAAGGCCCTCTCTTCTGGGAGCGTGGCTGAGGAAGATATTGCCGAAATTGCTGCTTCATTAGTGGAATTCCATGGGGCAGTTCCTATTATCCAGGACCCAAGGTACAACTCTCCGGATATGGTGGCTGAACAAATAGCAGATCTCTCTTGCGTTAAGGAAACTGTGGATTCTGCTTGTGGAATGGGAGAAAAAGTTGACTTGATTGTGGAAGCTTCACTCAAGTTTATTGAAGAGAATAAAGACCTTATGAGAAACAGGCAGGCTGATGGCATGGTAAAAGAATGCCATGGGGACTTGCATTCAGGAAATATATTTATCGGAGAGGAAAAACACATTTTTGATTGCATTGAATTTAATGAGGACTTTAGGTTTATTGACGTGGCAAGTGAGATTGCATTTATGGCAATGGACCTGGATGCAAGAGAGCACGGGGAATTGGGAGAAGCTTTTGTTAAGAAATATGTGGAAGGTTCCGGTGATGTGGGGCTAGAAAAACTGCTTGGGCTCTACAAGTGTTACCGGGCAAACGTGCGTGCAAAAGTTGCTGCTCTTGGCTACTCCCAGAACCCAAGTGAAGAAGGGAAAAAGAATATTGAAAAGTACTTATTATTGGCAGAAAAATATGCAAAAGAGCTCTAGTGCCTAAAGTGCCTCATGTGCGTAAATACCATCGCCATTCCATGCTCATTTGCTGCTTCAATTACTTCTTTGTCCCTAATTGAGCCTCCTGGCTGGATTATGCTGGTTACTCCATGCTCTGCTGCTGCATCTATTCCGTCTCTAAATGGGAAGAACGCGTCACTTGCCATTGCGCAGCCCTTTACTGTATCTCCATGGGATTCGGCAATGTCTGCTGCCAGTTTTGCTGCATCCACCCTCTTCATTTGCCCTGCGCCGATTCCTACTGCCTGGTTATCTCTGGCATAGACTATTGAATTGGATTTAACGTATTTGCAAACTGTCCATGCATAGAGGAGGTCTTTCATTTCCTGCTCGCTTGGCTGGCGTTTACTTACTACTTCCAGCTTTTCTGGCTCATACATCCAAATATCCACATCCTGGGTTAGGAGGCCCCCACAAATACTTCTGTAGGAAATTAGAGGTGGGCGCTTAAGTGGGAACTCACATTGGGGAAGTTCTATTGCCCTGAGCCTCTTCTTCTTTTAGAACACTTCCAGGGCTTTGCTTGAGAAAGAAGGTGCTACCACCACCTCATAAAATCTGGTTATTATCTCATTTGCTAAGTTTTCATCTACTTCCCTGTTAACGCACACTATCCCTCCAAAAGCAGCCTCGCTATCTACTGCCAGGGCTTTGTGATAGGCCTTAACCAGGTCTGAATCTGTTGCTACTCCGCAGGGGTTATTATGCTTTACAATAACCACGGTTGGCTCTTTGAATTGCTTGAGAAGCGCAAAAGCACCGTTCATATCCAGGATATTATTGTAGGAGAGCTCTTTTCCCTGGAGTTGTTTGGAAGTTGCAATTGAGCAGCCTCCAAATTGCGGGTCAGAATAGAATGCTGCATTCTGCTGCATTGGGTTTTCCCCATAGCGGAGATTCTGGATTTTTTTGAAAGTCAAATTAAGGTATTCCGGGGTTTTTTCCTCTGGGCTAAATTGGGAGCGCAAATAGTTCTCAATCACATTGTCATAATGGGTAATGTAGCTGAAAGTCTCAAGGGCCAGTTTTCTTCTGGTTTCTTCGGAGACTCCCCCTTCTTTGGAAATCTCATCCATTACAATAGAATAATTCTTGGGGTTTGAGATTACTACAACATTCTGGTAGTTTTTGGCTGCTGCCCGAAGCAGGGTGGGGCCCCCAATATCAATATTCTCAATTGCCTCTTCCAGTGTGCAATCTGGCTTTTTGATTACTTCTTCAAAGGGGTAGAGATTCACTGCAACCAGGTCAATCATGCTAATTCCCATGTCCTGGGCCTGGTCCATGTGCTCTTTTTGGCTTCGCTTTGCCAGAATTCCTCCATGGATTTTTGGGTGTAGGGTTTTTACCCTGCCTCCCATCATTTCCGGGAACCCTGTCAGGTCTGATACATCAAAGGTCTGGACTCCTCCATCTCTGAGGGTTTGGGAAGTGCCTCCGCTGGAGACTATTCCTGCTCCATTCTCGGTTAAGAATTTTCCAAATTCAACAATTCCTTCTTTATTGTAAACACTCAGGAGTGCACGTTTGATAGACATGATAAAAAACCGTACTATATTAGTAAAAAAAGGACTTAAAAAGCAATTGGTTTTGGAGAATTGGGCATTTTGAGATTAGCTAAACAAAATAAAAGAAAAAAGGAGATTACTCTCCTGGGGCATTGCCATACTCAAACTCTTCTAGTGGCTCGGTAAGCTCTATGTCAAAGAGATGGGCAAGCTCATCATCTGCAGCTGGAGCCGCAACCTCTTCTGGCTCTGGTTCCAGTGGAGGTGCTTCAACTTCAGGAACTTCTTCTCCGGGAATTGTTTCAACAACTGGAGGTTTCCCCTGCTCCTCTGGTGCAACTGCTACTTCCTCTTCTGCAACTGGAGAAGTTGGGGCTGTTGGCTCTTGAGTCTGGGGTTGAGTTGGTGCTGCTGCGCTAGGCTCAGTTGGTGCGCTTGGCGTAGTATCCTTCTGCCCCCCGCAACCTGCTAGGAGGAAGGAGAAGACCACTAAACTAACTAGTAGTATTTTCATATTCATCTTTAACCACCAAAGATTATCCTGTTTTTGAGGGAAGTAAATTCACCCCACAGGGTCCAGGTCTCTGACCAGCATTCAATATTATCAGAGCCATATTCAAAGTTGTTTTCTACATCACTTGAATATTCGCACTGCTCAATTGTTTCTTCTAATTCTTCGTAGAGGGCATTCATGTCTTCTACAAGTTCTTCTTTGTCCTGGTAGTTTCCGGCTTCAACTACAGGAATTGCATATTCAGTAATTGCTGCCATTCTCTCCAAATGGAAAAGATCAACTAGCCTTGAGTGCCTTAGTTCAAGTTTTCGGATTTCTATTGGGTCCTGAGTATCATATGCTTCTGGAATGTCTTCTAGGAGCTCTTCTCCATCCTCCAGGACGGCCTCCATTTTAGATGTGTCGACTCCCTGGATTTCAAGCTCTGCAACTATTCCCTCAGCATATTCAAGGTCATTTTCTACATAATGGGTTGATGCTGCTTCTCCTTTATCATAAGCAAGCACGCGGCATTCTTCCAGCTCAGTTTTGAGTGGGTCTTTCCCCTCATCCACACACGCAAAGAACTGGAGGTTTTTTCCATCAAAAGCATCCCCCACAACCTTGAGGCCAAGCTCAATTAGGTCAGCTCCAAGGGCAATTGAAACAAGCCCGAATTCAAGCTGGTCTGGCTCTTCTGCAGCATCCTTTAGGTCTGCTAGGTTTTCATCAATCTCTTCGATATATTCAGAGGAATCAAAAATTGAAACATTTTCCTCTACTGCACAGTCTTCGCGGAGACTTACAAAGTCTTTTCCCCACTCCACATTGCAGGCAGTATATTCATACCTTGCTTCTAGGACCTCTCCGATTGCCGGGTTCGTCCATGCAAAGGTTACTGCAAACACAAGGAGTGCAAGTAGTATTGTTCTCATTGGTACCACAAGAGATAGTGTAAAAAAGAATAAATAAAAAGAGGAGGGATAAGGGCCCTTATCCCTTCTTTGGCTTTTTCTTCCTCAGGGCCAGGTATACTGCGCGCAATATGATGAATAAAATTGCCACTGGGATAAGGAAACCTAGTGCACCTACAATGAGGAGGACTGCGGCACTGAGTGCTCCCAGGAAGAGATTGGTGATGTCTTCTAGGGGGAGTATCAGGTTGGTCTCCACTGCTGGCTTTGGCTCAACCAGGTATACTGTGATTGTGGATTTTGCGCTCCTTCTCTCTAGGTCTAGTGCCCTGCTCTGGTATATTTCAAGTTCAGTCTGCACCCGGGTTACTTCGCGCTCAATCATGAGGATTTCTTCAACATTGTCTGCGTCTTCATAGAGCGCATTGAGCCGTGCAAGTTCTTCTTCTAGGTTGTTAATGCGGGTTTCTAGGTCTGCATACTGCTCAGTAACATCTTCAAAGGACTTGTAGACGCTGCTTACTTCTCCCAGGCTCGAAATTGAATCCATAAATGAATCGAACTGGTGCGGCGCTATTTTTACTGTAACTGCATACTGGGTCTTTAGCGCATACTCATCCAGAATGACTGAGGATGTTTCTGCATTGTATTGAGCGAGAATTCCATCAAGCTCGTTTTTCTTCTCTTCTAGGGTTCCGGTTTCCACATCTATTGTGACATAGCCCTGCTGTATTACCATCTCTGGAGCAGAGGCATAATCATCATAATCATAATAGCCTCCTCCATAGTCTACTGCTGCTTCTGCCATCATGGGAGCAGCCACACCCTTGGAAGAATAGGTGCTATAGCCGGGTTCGGGATATCCTTCGATTGCCTCCTCCATGGCAGTGCAGCCAGAAAACAGGAGAAGGGAAACGAATGCCAATAATATGAATTTTTTGTCCATGTTCAGAAACATAAACTTGAAATTTTTAAAAGGGGAGTGCGGTTCTTCGGTTTGAGCCGAAACTCCTTCTCCAAGATGGATACAATTAAAAACACTATATGACACAAATATTTTCGTATAAAAGAAGGTGGGTAGTGTGAAAGCTAAGCAGATTCCAAGAGAAAATAAATTTAGAAAAATTCCAACCAAAGTAGCAACCAACTTCCGCAGAGTAGTCAGGTGGGCTGCAATTCCTGCTCTTGCAGCCGGGCTAATGCTTGTTCCTGCAAAAGCAGGAGCAGAAGAAAAAACATCTAAAAGGCCCGAAATTGGGATAACTTTCAATGGGGGTGCCTACAACAAATTAAAGGAGCCCTTTTTCGGAGTTGGGCTTGATGCAGGCTACTCTTTGCTGCCTTGGCTTAGGGCCGATGCCTCAGCAAGCCTGATGGGGCCCTTGGGGGAGGGGAAAACCAAATGGAATGAAGCTAGGCTTGGGATAACTGCCCAACTCTCAGAGAAGATCAGCATGACTCCTTGGGTGTCTCACTCTAAATATTATGGGGATGACTGGGAAGTAGGAACAGCAGTCCACTTTAAGCTTCCAAATGGGGCAATACATGTTGCACCCCACATAGTTACTGGAGGATATTTTCCATTTCCGATTATTTTTGAAACAAGTTTTGGTCCTCTTGGAACCAGCCTTGCAGTTGTCCCTATAGTAAACCATGGGTGGAAAGAGCGGCCTGCACCAATAATGAGCAGTGAGGCGGTGCTTTCTTTGGCCATATGGGAGAATATGGGAATATACCTCAAGGGAGTTGGAGTGGCTGTGATTAAGGAAGCCGGAGTTGCTGAATTAGGCGCATTCAATTTCCAAGGTGGAGTCCGCTTTGGAATCTGATTTTTCTTTTTGGGACACAGCTATAAAAGGCATTTGGTGCACGATATAGACCAATCCAATATATGGAGGTGCATAAAATATGAACCAAAGGTGGTATGAAATCCAGTAACCCAGGAAGAAGATATAGTGAAGAATCTAGTTGTAAGAAAGTTGGCAGGCCAAAGAGCCTGAACCAGGAAACTGTTGCCGAATTAAGGCGCTTGTATATCTCAAAACCATATTCTGTTCGAGAATTAGCAGACATGTTTAATGTCTCACGAATGACTGTTTGGAGAGCCTTAGCCAGAGGTGGATAAAATGGGATGCGCAGCACTATCAGCAGACCTGCATGCACAGGCTAGGGAGAATAAGCGGGCCCGCTTTGGGAGTAGTCAAAAAAACGCTCCAAAAGTTGTGCGCTTGCCTTCACTTGAGAGAGAACTTGTAAAGGTCCCAGGAATGAACGGCTTTGGGGTGGAAGGGCCTAGGGGGCTTAAGCAGAAAAAGCTTGGGGAAGCTCTTAGGGAAGAAAAGGGGCCTGAGCAAGGAAGGAGGTACAAGGACCCCAACTGGTGGAATTTCGAGAGAATGATGATGTGAGTTGTGCCCTTTTGTTTGGCAAAATGATTTGGGCACATCCTTTTTTCTTTTTTATTTTAGCCTCCCAGGATCCGGGAGATAGTCTTTAGCAATTCAGATATTCTCTTTAGCAGGGCATTCTTGCGCTTTTTTTCCTTTTGGTGGAGGAGCAGATAGAAGATTATTTTTTTGTTTTCCAGGAGTTTTTTGAGGGCCAAAAGCTCCTCCTTGGTATATTGCTTTAGGAAAGTGAGCGAAAGCTCTTTTCCGCTTATCAGTTTTTCTATTGCCGCGGCAGCTTTTTTTGGT
>Ga0180430_10004134_pt1 | contig 12314 bp, 9 predicted proteins | sample SS_ome_9_FD_132999 | JGI IMG/M metagenome (GOLD analysis project Ga0180430, IMG submission 132999) | Hypersaline lake sediment archaeal communities from the Salton Sea, California, USA - SS_1_S_2 metaG | ecosystem: Environmental > Aquatic > Non-marine Saline and Alkaline > Hypersaline > Sediment... | reverse complement strand
CGGACAGTACTTCAACGGGATCGCTCGTCACTTGAGCATGATGCCCCAGCCTGGCCACTGCTTTGGCTACGCTGCGCAAATTCCCGGCGCCGTAATCGATGATCGCTATCATTTTTTTGTTAGTGGCTAGTGGCCAGTGGCCAGTGGTTAGTTCTTTGTGTGCCAAGATTATCCTCCCGCCCCCGCCGAGCTTGTCTCAATGGAGCGACAGATTGGCAACTAGCGACGCGTCGCAGCTCGATTGCCCGTCGTCGTATCCATCAAGTATAATCGAAATTCCCCATTATAGAAAATGCAGCCCTGAATCAGATCGTTCGGGCACAAGACGTACAAAAATGTCGCCTCGAAAAAGTTAAGCGCATAGACGGACCGTATGATCCACCGAAAGCCCGTATTGTTCGCTGGAAATCGATCGATTTAACAAGTATCTGCGGACCACATGAAGAGATCTCACTTGGGTCTGCAATCATCCCCGAGTTTGTTGGTTACACCTTTCGGTTTTGATCGCGAATAAGTGTAACTCCTCAAAAAAGGTGACTCGAATATGGGAGGCAAAAATCAACCGATTTCGGTTCGGATTCTCTCGCATATTCATGACTATTTATTGACTTGGGGGAATAGGGGGATTATGATGGTGTTATGTGTTTTTCATAGTTGCTTCTGTCTTGGGCAGATATTAAAGCAGCTTATATTTGTAGCTATAGCGTTGGGAATTGATCGTGAACACCTTGAAGCTTTGCATCTCTCTCGTTGCTCTCGTGGCAGTCAACCTTTTCATTGCTTGCAGTACCGCCGATGCCGGCCTCATCGCGGGCGTCGATTTCGAAGGGGCGAGTCAGTCGAACTTCGACCGCAACCCGGACGATTACGATTCGGCCGATGGAATCACTGTTTCTTCGGGCGATTCGAACGGTCTGTTTTCTGGCTGGACCTTGACCCACAATAGCAGCGGCAACACTTCAAATGGCTATTTAAGGAATGATGGTGGAGCGAACAGTGCTGGCGCCACAACGCCGAACTACCCTGCACGGCTAGAGGGAAACACGACCGGTTCATGGTCGATCACGATTCCTGATGACGTCGTGTTGAATCTGGAAAAGATCGAATTCGATGTTCGCGCCGCCACCGGTGGTTCGGGTCGCGACGGTATGTTCAACACTAGCTTGGATGGTAGTACCTTGCTCTGGGAAGATTATGCTCTTCCAGGAAGAAACACCGGTTGGTCGGCCGTTAGTGTTGATCTTAGCGACGCACTTTATCAAGGTCTTACCGATGATACCATCTCTTTCGCATGGATTACGAATGGCTCGGGCGCGATTGATCTCGATTCGATCCGCGTCTTCGGAACAGCAGGGCCGGTAAGCGTACCCGAACCCGCGTCCGTCGCTCTGTTCGGTATCTTCGGTTTGGGGGTGGTCAGCCTAAGCCTGCATCGCACTCGCCGAAAGAAATAACAGCTTGATCGAAATCAACACACCCGCGACGCTTTGCACTTGCTTGGTTCGCGGGTGTTTTTATGCGCGAACTCATTCTTTGCTTGCGATCGCATGATGCTCTTCCGCGCATAAAAAAAGACCGCAAACCTGGTCTCCCAAGTTTGCGGCCGATACCGGAGGTGGGATTCGAACCCACATGTAGAAACCTACACTGGATTTTGAATCCAGCGCGTATGCCAGTTCCGCCACTCCGGCTCCACAGTGCTGTTGTCGCACTGTCAAGATATCGAATTATAGTGTATCAGTTTGGTGGTGACAAGCCCTGGATTGTGAAAAATCGTTTCCATCTTGCCGCTATATGTAAGGGATACTAGATGCTTTCTACTCGTCCGGCAGCTGGTAGACCATGAAACGTTCGTTGCTGTGGACGACCGGTAGCGGGAGTAGGGTCGCGGCCGGCCATGTGCGGTAGGTTAGCACGTATTTGGCATTGTAGCGGCGGCCGAGATCTTGCAAACGCTGGGCGACCTGAGAAGGCGGGAAGGCACCAAACGTAAACAGATGCGTATCCTGCCGATTTTCACCGTAGATGTCTTCTAGGCGATTCCACCAATCGACCATCGACTGCGCGTCTTGCGGCGTGTCTTTCCAGATGGCGACTTCGCTTCGGCCGGTATACCATCGGAACGTCTGGTTTTCGAACGGAGTGAAGAATCGGGCGTCCTCAGGGATCGTCTCCGACCGAGCGACTTGCTGGCAGATATCGACCCAATAATCGGGCGGATGGATTTTTTGTGCTTGCGGCGGGCTGTTCCAACGCGTGTGGAATTGAGAGCCGATCGCCCCCGTCGTACAGATCACCACGAGCGCGGAAATGATCCACGCGGCCGGTCGCCAACGTCCGAGCGACCAGCGAATCACGCAGGTCAGCAGCGTGCCGGCAGCAAGTGCGAGCGCGATCGGAATCATCACGTCGGGCAATCGGAACCAATAAAACCGGAGCAGCGAAGCGACCCGCGCAGGGAACGTCTCGTACAATAGCGAAATCGCCATGCCGCCAAGCAGAATAATGATCGACGTGAGAACGAACGTATCGAGGCGATTCAGACGCTCGGTCGGCGGACCGGTTTTCTTCACCCAGCGGCTACGAAGGATCCACCGACTGAGGACGAGGTACAAAATCGCGATCAGTGCGAACCGCGTGACGAAGAGTCCGCCCGTTCTTGTGATCAGCGGAATCAGGTGATGGGGAAAACGCAGATAGACATAGATTTCGTTCGCCCGCTCGACAATGTCCCTGGGTGTTCCGACCGTTAGCAGCAACGCCGGGATCAAGCCAGGCAGCGAGAGGCAGAATCCCAGCAGCAGGTAGGGCCACATCGTTTTCAGCGGAACGCGTCGATCTTGAGGCGTGATCAGCCACGCGCCGGCGGCCGCAAGCGTTGTCCAACCGCCGACCAGCACGTGCATCGCGGAAGCGGCGCCGAGGAGCGGCCAGACGCGGCACCATCGTCCGCGGACGAGCGCTTCGAGGGCGAGGAAGACCAACACGAACGCGAACCCTTTCGCTTCAAATCCGCCGATGATCCATTCGCCCGCCATATGGAAATTGACGCGCAGGAAGACCGCCATTGCGGCCGTCAGGACGGAGACAAATGGTAGTGGCGCTAGTGCGTAACTCAATCGCCGCCACGACCAGGCCATCAGTAGCCACGTCAGTATGCGACCGATCCAGCAGACTTGTGTGGGCGTAAATAAAAGCGTTAGCCAACCTGCCGTTATGTAGAACACAAGGTGCGAATCGGCCGAGTCAAGAAACGCGTCGTCCGAAGGTCCCCCAGCATTCCAGAAGTGTGCCGCCTTGCCGATATAATACGGTTCGTTCACCTCAGGCACGGGCGTTGCCCCGCGAGAGAAGAGGACGATGAAGATCAGCGCAATCTCGATCAGCACAAGCCACCAAGGAAGGCGTCGCTCGGGCGTGTTGTTTTCCGCCTGGTCGATCGAAGGTGTCGGCATTGGGGTGTTATGTTCGGGAGCGTTCATAGGGGAGGGGGAAGTGGTTAGTGGCTAGTGGTTAGTGGCTAGTAATGTGCAGAGTGTGACCAGGACATGGGTGGCTTTCATTGTAGTTTAATTGCATTTTATCGATCGCAATCTTTATCTGAAGTTGTAACAGTGGTTGTGAAGTCGCAATTGCTGGCACTCAAGTGTCCCACGATTACTGGCTCTTGGCCCCTAACCCCTAACCACTTGAATTCCAATTCAACTTGGAATAATAAAAAACTTACTCTGTTTCCAGCGGATCATGATCGGGCGTTTCGTTACCCAGCTTCTCGGCCGTTTGCTGCCAGTTCCAGCGAATCGGGATGTCGCAGCCGCGAAGCGGGATCTCTTTCGTTAGGCAGCATCGCTCGCCGAGCATTTGGATCGTAAACTTCACGCTTGTGGGCGAAATGTCGACGCCCGCCAGTGGCGGCAGCGATTGCATTCGTCCGTAAACGGGGAAGGCGATCGGGATCGCGTCGAACGATTTGTCAGCCAAGTTCTCTTCGGTTGCAAGGAGCGACGTTACGAACCAGTGCTCGGCTTGATCTTTACGATCGACCGTCATTACTTCGCAGCGTATCGGGACGTTGCCCTGGTTCGGGATCTTTATATCGCCCGCGTGAAGTGCTTCGACGACCGACTCGATGTTTTCGATCGCTTGCATGTTCGCTTTCTCGTCCGAGCCGGCAACGACGACGAAGACGCAACCGGCACCGCCGGCGAGCAGCTGGGCGGTCTTCGTTCGAAGCGGCGAATCGAACATCGCGTCGATCTGTTCCTCGCTTAACTCGCCCGAGAAAATCGGACGGTTCCATGCGGTCGTGACAACGAACAGCGGCTGCTGTGCGACATCATGCGCTTCGAAGATTTCACGCACCCTGTCGGGTAATTCCGCCCCGGTCGGATCGTCGAAAGCTTCGATGTCGATCCGTGCTGTCGGTTCGGTCTCGTTAATCTCAGACGCGTGCGCCAAGACGGTCTGGTCGCGCGGATCGATATTCGCCATGTCCTTACAGTAATAATATATATGGGCCGATCGGGTTTTCCAATAGAGCATCGCGAATCGGAAGACCGGAAGCGGACTTGCCTCGATGCCGTTTACCGTTGTCGCGGCCTGCTGTTCGTCGGTTGCTGGAATGGCGACGGCCGGTGCCGCGCCGCCGGGTCCCGAATCGAAAAGCGTCATTATATCTTCGGAATACTCTGGCAGAAACGATAAGATGATCGCTGCCGCCATTGCCATCGCCAACGTCCCGCCGACGGCAACGACCGAGATCGGCAAGTTTCCAAAAAGTTCGTTTCCGTTAGGTTTTGTCGCCATGATCGTATCCTCGCTATCGAGGTAAAAGGGAATGGACGGGCGCACAACGCCACTTGTCTAAGGGCACAAAATGTCGCTGCCACTTTGTCGCAATTCTCCCATGGAAATATCGACGAATCTAAGTGCCCCGGATAACATAGCATGTAGCGGTCGGCGGGGCGTCGAGAACGCAGCCTCGGTGGTATGCGTCGCCGTCGTCTCGCCGGGCGATTGTAGTGATTGTAGGGGCTAAGGCGATTTCAGCCGATTGCCGCCACGGCCGTTTGTGGGTATAATGGAAAATCTTAGGCAGTGAAGAGAAGGGGATCCAGTATAAGGACTTTGCAAACTTAGGACGGGCGATGAGCGATGACGGGACGCCGGCCGACGGAAATGGTCGGGGCGACATTTACTACTACACGACACATCAGCGGCGACGGCGGGTCGATCGCGATTTAACCGGACGGCTGATTATTCTCGGCTCTGGGACTTCGCAGGGCGTGCCGATGATCGGCTGCGCATGTAGTGTCTGCCGTAGCGACGACCCACGAGATCGACGCACCAGAGCCGGTGCGATCTTTGGGCTGCCCGAAGGGAACTTGCTGATCGACACGTCACCCGACCTGCGAGAACAACTGATCCGCGAGAGCAGCGGTCGCGTCCATGCCGTTGCCAGCACGCACGGGCACGCCGATCACCTGCTCGGTCTGGACGAGCTGCGAATCTTTGCCGTCGCTCTCCGTCGTCATCTGCCGATCTATTGCACCGAAGAGGTCGAGTCACAAATCCGTCGCGTCTTTTCCTATGCGTTCGACGACAAGGTTCACCGGTTCCAACCCGGAGGTGTCCCGAAGCTCGAAATCCGCCGAATCGAGCCCGGCCGGCCGTTCGACGTGCTCGGCGCGTCCGTTACACCTATACCGCTGCTGCACGGACTGACCGGTGCTTGTGGATTTCGGGTCGGTGCAATGGCTTATTGCATCGACGCCCATGAGGTGCCCGAGTCGAGCTATCCGCTGCTTGAAGGCCTCGATACGCTGGTTCTCGACGGTCTTCGCTGGCTTCCGCACGTATCGCACCTGTCGATCTACCAGGCGCTCGCCGTCATCCGCCGGGTTGCTCCGCGACGTGCGTTTCTGACCGATATATGCCATCATCTGGGGCATAAAGAGACGCAGGCCGAGCTACCCGCCCGGGTCCGTGTGGCCTATGACGGCATGGTCCTGAAGCTGATCGACCACCGATAAACACCCGTCACCCACTGGCCTTGCGAGCTGGCATTGCGTATAATGGTTTGTTATTGTAGAAGGGCTGGTTTTGTTGTTCCACGCAAAACCGCGTAGCAATAGTTTCCCGGCCAACCGACTACCGACTACCGACTACCGACTACCGACTACCGATTACCGACAACGAATAAATACTCCGAGGAAGATATCATGCAAATCGTATTGACTGAAACCGCCGCAAAGGCGATGAAGCAGATTTTGGCCGACCGAGAAGCAGCCGACGAAGCCGTCATCCGACTCGAGATTGCCGGTGGTGGATGTTCCGGCATTCAGCATCAGATGGATATGCAAGATGGTTGGGATCCCGAAGTTGACGAAACGTGCGAGGAGCACGGCGTGCGATTCGCCGCGAGCAAGAAGATGGCACTCTTCCTGACGGGCACGGAAATCGACGCGGTCGAAACCCCGGCCGGCCCGCGATTCGCCATCACGAATCCGAACGTCCCCCAAACGGGTTGCGCCGGCTGCGGCGGGTAAGCGTGCTTTAGCGACGATTGACGTCGCGTCATGCTTGTCCCTCGCCACTGCTGGGTTCGCCCCCCAAGAACACGAACGCCCCGACCGAACTTTGCCCGGTCGGGGCGTTATTTTTTTTGTAGCTGCGAATCATCGCTCCGCTGGAATAAATCCGGCGTGTGCTGTTGCCTACCTGCCGCTGCTAATCCTTCGTAGCACTTCGGCGGCGCCTTCCATGTACTTGCGGTTTTTCGACTTTCGGGCCGCCTCGAGTGCGAGCTCGGCCAGGCGTTTGGCGTCTTTATGTTTATTCTCGTGCGCCTCGATCGCAAGGCGGATCGCCGCGAACGCCAAGTCCGAAAGCGCGCGGGTCGTGCTGATCGACTTTGTTAGCGGCTCCATCATGAGCATCTTTTCGTGGGTTACATCGACCGAGAAAATCGCGTCGATCTTGTCGATCGCCTCGAAGCAGACTTCGGCATTGCCTGCCTTCGCCGCCATGTCGCGAGCCTCTGTCAGTGCGATGTAATGCAAATACGCGTTGTCGCGGATCTTATCCGACCGGCCGGGCAGGCTGATCAGCAGTTCGGCGAGTTCGGTCTGCTTGTACTTGGCGGTCGCCGCTTCGTAGTGGGGACGCAAAACATCGATGATCGATTCGCGTGCCTTCTTCAGGTTGGCTGCATCCTTCGGGACATCCAAGCCGTCGTTGCGTGGCGGAGCGACGGGCGTCGGGTTGACGGGCCGAGTGTGACCGGGTGATGTATTCCCGCCTCCGGGATTTACCGGTGGAGTGTTTCCGCCCGGGTTCGTATTTCCGCCATTCGGCGGACCAGTCGTCGTGCCACCAAGCGTCGGTCGACCTTCGACCTCGTCGATCACCATGTCGAGATCCGGCACGCGGCCTTTGATTGCTTCTCGCAGCAGCTTCATGCCCGATGTTTTATCGCCCTTGGCGTCGAACAGCAGAAAGATGCCGACCGTGGCCTTCGACTCGGGCGAGTTCTCGAACGAACGTTCGCAGATTGCGATCGCAATATTCCGGCCGATCTGCGTCCAGTGGTATTCGTAGCGTTTGCCCGCCCCGCGGAGGACGATCCGGTCGCGGCTCGCGTCGACGACCATCCCTTGGGTCGACCCGATCAGCATCTCGGTCGGTGCGTCCAGGTTCGCCATACCTTGTCGCAACAGACTCCAGAATTGGTCGATATAATCGACAATCAGTGTCAGTCGCGTGTACCGATTCTGCGACTCGACCGTCGTTAGATTCTGCGATGCCTCTTGCAGCTTTCGCTTCGCCAATGCGATATCTCGCGCGGCGATCGCGTCGCGAACTCCTTGACAGGCGTTTTTAAACGCGGCATCGCTAACGGAATTTCCCTGAGCGGACGCAGGTTCGGCCGTAAGCAGAACGCCTGCGAGAACGAGTGCGATAAAAATGATACGTGGAAAACCGGTACGTAAAGTCTTCATGGGATTATGACGCTTGGAAATGATAGAGGTAAACATCGAATCAGTACTTATGGCGTGAATCATGGGCGTGAAGTTATGTCCGCCTGAAAAATGCATATATTAACCATAGATTATTCGACCCGTGGGCCGGCGATTATTCCATAGCTGCAAAAACGGTGCCGATCGGGCCGAATCGGTAAATTCGTAAGGGTTTGTACAGGTGTGTCTGGGCTTCGATAGGTCAATCTACATCCGCTTCACGGTTTCGATGCCCAGCAGATTCAATCCGCACTTCAGGGCCGCCGCCGTCAGGTCGCAAAGTAGGAGTCGACTCTTCTTGCTCGCTTCGGTCTCAGCTTTAAGGACTGGGCAGTTCTCGAAAAACGTCGAGTAATTGCCCGCCAGATCGTACAGGTACGACGTCAGTTGGTTCGGTCGATAGTCGACTTGCGTCGCTTCGATCGCCTCGCCCAGTCGCAGCACTCCCAGTGCGAGTGCCCGTTCAGCCGGGTGATCGAGCGCGATCGTCGCGTTCCCCGCCGCCGCTTCAGCAAGCAGCGCGTCGGTGTCGATGTCACCCTTTCGGAAGATGCTTCGAACCCGTGCGTATGCGTACTGCATGTAGGCGGCCGTGTTGCCTTGGGTCGCCAACATCTTTTCGTAGCTGAATAAATAATCGCTTTCTCGGTTTTGGCACAGGTCGGCATACTTGATTGCGGCGATACCGATCCGCTCGGCGATTTCTTTTCGCTCGGTTTCTGAAAGCTTTTCGGCGTCCGGTTTCTTCTCTTCGTTTTCAATGACGATCTCGAGCGCGCCGTCAACCGCACGGTTGAGCAGTCCCATCAGGCCGACCGTGTCACCCTCTCGGGTTTTGAACGGCGTTAGTTTCTTTTTTGTCTTGCCCGGTTTTTTGGGGTCCGGCACTTCGGTTTCTTGCATGACCGTGCCGAACTTGATATGCTGAAGCTCGACGCCTTCACAGCCGACGTTCGTGGCAGCCTTGAACAGCATTTCGAAGTGGATGCTCTGTCGGTGGTCAACGACGTAAAGAATCGCGTCGGGCTTGAACGTCTCCATTCGATACTCGAGCGTCGCCAAGTCGGTCGTCGCGTAGAGGAATCCGCCACCCTGCTTGCGGATCAGCATCGGGAAGTCGTACCCTTCGATGAAGACGCCAATAGCGCCATCTGTTTCCCGCGCGACACCCTCTTCGATCAACCGGTCGACCAGCGGGCCGAGCCGCGGCTGGTAGTAACTCTCGCCCAAGGTGTGATCGAACGTCACACCTAGCCGATTATAAATCGCTTCGATGTCTTCTTCGCAAGCGGGCACGATTTCTTTCCAGAGCGCGATGTTCGCCTCGTCGCCCGCGTGGAGTTTCGCGGTCTCTTCAAGAACGATTCGACCGACGTCTTTATGGGCGTCAGCCAGCGACTTGAGCTCCGCGTCGCCGTCGACCTTTTTGACTTTCGATTGCGTCGCGTCGAAATCTTCCATTAGTTGGTCGAGCGTTTTTCGAGCTTGGTTCAGCGGCTTTCGATCTTTCTTTGTAGGCTTTTCCAGCGAAGCGAGCGTCTCTTCCTCGGCGGCGACAATCTTTTGCAGCATACCGAGCTTCTCTTCGAATTCAGGCAGTTTCGCGACGGCGGCATGATAATCGACGATTTGTCGAACAAGCCGGTAGAGCCTTGAAAGCTCGCCCACCGGGTCCGCATCGTAGGCTTCCTGGTTGAGGAAATTTCGGTACCCGTACATGATCATTCCGAACTGCGTACCCCAGTCGCCGATGTGATTATCGCTGATCACCTTGTGACCGAGGAAGTCGAGAATCCGATAGAGCGCGTCGCCGATCACGGTTGATCGGATATGCCCGACGTGCATCGGTTTCGCGACGTTTGGCGCGGAGTAATCGAGGATATACGTTCGCGGTTTGTCGATCTTCGGAACGCCGACTCGCTCGTCGCCGACAGCGCCGGTCAATCGCTCGACGATCCAATCGTCTCGAACTCGCAGGTTGATGAAACCGGGGCCGGCAATCTCGGGCGGATCGCACAGGTCGGCAACGTCGAGCTGCTCGATGATTTCTGCCGCGATGTCTCGTGGCGATTTACCGAGCCGTTTACCCAGCGGCATTGCGATGTTCGCCTGATAGTCGCCATGTCGCGCATCTCCACTCTGCCGTACCATCTCCAGCAGTTCGGGCACTTGATCGGCGGTCAGGTTACCGGCCTCGACATAAGGTGCGAGTGCGGCTTCGAATCGGTCTTTGAGCGTATGAAGGATCATTTTTCTGGTAGTCGGTAGTAGGTAGTAGGTGGTGGGTAGTGAGGAAACAGGGAGAAAGCAGATTCACAACTGCCCACTGCCTACTGTCCACTGCCCACTTCTAAAAATAAGAGCCGGTTATCCATAGAGAACCGGCCCCTTGCCTTTTCGTTGTGGTGTGATCAAAAGATGCGGACGGTCGTTACTCGACGGCCGAGCTTTCGTTGGCGGCTCCGGTTCGTGATTCGAACGGGATACGCTCGGATTGGGCCCAGAGCTGCTCGAGGGCGAAGTAGTTGCGCGTTTCGGGCTCGAACAAGTGAATGATGATATCGCCATAGTCGAGCACAATCCACAGGCTCTCGCGGTAACCTTCGATCCCGCGTCGCTGGTCGCCCTGTCCTTTTTCGAGCGCATCGTCGATCTCTTCGCTCATCGCATGAAGTTGGCGACGGCTAGTGCCGCTGGCGATCACGAAGAAATCGAATTCAGGCGTCAATTTGCGCATGTCCAAAATGACGATGTCCCGACCTCGATTGTCGTCCGCCGTTTGGGCAGCGATCATCGCTCTTTCAAGAGCGGTTCCGATGGACTTGTTCATTAGCAACCTCAGGTAAAGAAGAAACAGGGATTCCGTCTGCCGCTAGGGGCCGACGTGGAATCAATCGATTATAATCGAAATAGCGTGAAAATACTAGGAGAACCCTCGAACGCTCCCTGCGAGAATGTAATTAATACCAATTTATTGTAAGTGCCCCTTCAAGCCTCCAAAGTTCGGTGTTTTTCGGTCGAAATGCCGAAGAAGTGTACGCATGGCCATTTCTTTGATTGTCTTACTTTGCGACATGTGTGCAAATTTGCATGTTCTACGAGCCTTTTTCACCATCGACATGCTGGGCGCTGCCCAGACTTTGAATACTTCCCTAACTGAAAAATCGTCAAGATTTGCGCTCGACAATTTGTTTGCCGACGGTCCGGTCTTTGTGGTAAAATAAAACGTTCGGCCGATTTGCTTGCGACTGGCCTTTTTCATCGAACCTATCATCAGGAGATATTGCCCCATGACTTTTTCGACCCGCCAAATTTCGACTTTGTCGATCCTGATCCTCGCACTTGCATGTCTCACCACGACGCAGGCCGAGGCCGCCGACGCTCCGCGACCGAACATTCTGTTCATCCTGGTCGATGATCTCGGGTATGGCGATCTGTCGAGCTACGGAGCGACCGATATCGCGTCGCCGAATATAGATAAGCTGGTCGAGCAGGGCATTAACCTGACGCAGTTCTACGCGAATTGTCCCGTCTGTTCACCGACGCGTGCCGCGTTTCTCTCGGGCATGTTTCCCGACCGGGCCGGCGTGCCAGGTGTGATTCGTACACACGATACGAACTCGTGGGGAAAGCTGCGAACCGATATTAAGCTTTTGCCCGAAACGCTGAAGACGGCCGACTACACGACCGCGTGTATTGGTAAGTGGCATCTCGGTCTCGAGGCGCCCAACACGCCGACGCTTCGAGGCTTCGATTACTTCTGGGGTTTTCTGGGCGACATGATGGACGACTACTGGCACCATCGTCGTCATGGGAATAACTACATGAAGGATGGTACGCGGACGATCGATCCCGAGGGACACGCGACCGACCTGTTTACCGAGAAGGCATGCGAGTGGCTGAAGTCGTACAAGGGCCAGCAGCCGTTCTTCCTTTACATGGCTTACAACGCTCCGCACAGTCCGGTTCACCCGCCGAAGGATTGGCTCGAGCGCTACGTCGCCGCGCATCCGGACGTCCCGATGAAGCGTGCGAAGTTCGCGGCGTTCGTCGAACATACCGACGACGCGATCGGCAAAGTTGTTGCGGCGCTGAAGGAAACGCCCGCGGCCGAGAATACGCTGATCGTCTTTTCGAGCGACAATGGCGGTGCGAATTATCACGGAGCGTCGAACGGAAAGCTCAAAGGTCAGAAGCAAGACATGGACGAAGGTGGCATCCGCGTGCCGACGTGCGTCGTTTGGCCAGGGCATATCGAGCCAGGCACGACGTCCGATCGCGTCGCGATGACGATGG
>Ga0180430_10004133_pt1 | contig 12317 bp, 10 predicted proteins | sample SS_ome_9_FD_132999 | JGI IMG/M metagenome (GOLD analysis project Ga0180430, IMG submission 132999) | Hypersaline lake sediment archaeal communities from the Salton Sea, California, USA - SS_1_S_2 metaG | ecosystem: Environmental > Aquatic > Non-marine Saline and Alkaline > Hypersaline >... | reverse complement strand
GAGTCCACCGACCGCTGGGTGACGAACCGTGTCACGCCCGGCAGGATCATCCTGGGCGAACTGGGCGACATCGAGGCTGGCGTGCGCCAGATGATCCGGCGCCGACCGCTGGAGACCGAACGGGTGACGCTGCCTTCCGGCCGCACCTTGATCGTGCCCACCCTCGACGAGACGCTGCGCGTCAAGGCGTTCTTGATCGTGCAACGGAACCAGACGCGCGATTTCCTCGACGTCGCCGCCCTCGCGGACCGGATGGGACTCGACCGCGCTGCGCGCGTGCTGGCCGCAATCGACGCGTACTACCGGGATCAACGTGGCGAGGGCGACGGCGTCGCCACCCAGGTCGCCCGACCGTTGGCCGAGCCGCGACCGCGCGACGCGCGCACCACCCGAGAGCTGGACCGTTACAGCCGACTCGACGCCCGTTGGCACGACTGGAAGGCGGTGGTCGCGGTCTGTCGGGCGCTGGCCGACCGCATGCTCACGCCGGGAATGGACACCCCATGACGCTACGCTTCCGCCACGTCGACGTCACCCCCGAGGCGCCCGTCGAGTCCTGGCCCACGGAGGGCGTGCTCGCCGCGTTCGCCGAGGCGATCGGCACCTCCCCTTCGCGGCTGTCGACCTATGCCAACGGCAGGGTGGCGCCGTCCGCCACGCTGCTGCTGCGCATGGAACGGGTCGCCGGATAGCGGTCGTAAGCCCTGACCCCCGCCGCTCGACCGCCCGACGCCCCCGCCCCTACCCCCGCGCCGCCGCCCGCAGCTGCCGCAGGTGCGTCGGCTCGTGGGCCGCGAAGTAGCTGACCTGCTGCGTCAGGGTGAGTCGCCCGAACTCGCGGTGGCGGCCGGTGCGCCACCAGGCGTCGGCGGGCACGGCCCGCAACCGCTCCAGGACACGCGCCCGGGAGTCCAGGTAGGCGTCCAACACCTCCTGGGTGGTGGCCGGGCGGGCCTCCTGGTTCCAGGACCACACCATCTTGGCGTCCAGCTCGGGATCGTCATGCTCCAGGATCGCCGCGATCCGCTGCTCGAGGACCCCCTGCGCGTCGCGCAGGTGCGCCAGCACCTCGTGGGGGGACCAGGTGCGCGGCTCGGGCCGCCGCGACCGCGCCGGCGCCGGGATCCGGTCGAGCAGCGCCCGCACCCGCGCCGGCGTGCGCTCGAGCCGCACCATCGCGGCCGCGGGGTCGTAGCGCTCCAACCACCAGACGGGCCGCTGCACGAGAAAGGTGACGCCGTCCGCGCCGCAGCGCGGGCAGGCGTCCGGCGCGTCGGCGATCGCCACGTGGCCGCAGCGCCGGCACACGCGGGGGTCGGGCACCTCGTCGATCAGCGGGACGGCGCCGGCGGCGAAGGTGCGCGTGCCCGCCCGCAGGGGCTCACGGAGCGGCGCCAGCAGCGGGTCCGCGGCGAAGGCGTCGGCCACCTCCACCAGGGCCTCGAGGAGCCCGGCGTCGCGCGGCGCCGCGGCGAGCGCCCCGTCGGCCTCGCGCTGCATGCGAGCGATGACGGCCGCCCGCAGCAGCTTGGCGACGTTGTAGCGGCCCTCGGCCTCGACGCGCGCCGCGAGCGCCAGCAGGTTGGCGGACGACGCCACGCCGCCGCTCGGATCGACCTCTCCCATGACCACCTCCGGGCCCCGAGCCTACCCGAAGCGCCCGGGGGCCAGCAGCGTCAGGTCGACGCTGGGCGGCTCCCCGGCCACCAGCTCCGCGACCAGCTGCCCACTGATGGGTCCCAGGCTGAACCCCATCATCGCGTGGCCGGTCGCGACGACCACGTTCGGCTGGCGCGGCGCGCGGCCGAGGTAGGGCAGGCCGTCGGGGCTGACGGGCCGGAAACCCATCCAGGGGGCGGCGGCGTCGAGCTCCGCGCGCGGCAGCCGCGGGAAGTAGCGCCCGGCCGCCCGCTTGATGCCCTCGATGCGCGACGGGGACAGCCGCGGGTCGAAGCCGGCGATCTCCATCGTGCCGCCGATGCGCAAGCGGTCGCCCAGCGGCGTCGCGGCCGCGCGCGCCTCCACCAGGATCGCCGCCGTGCGCAGCCGCTGCGACGGCCGCTCGATCGTCAGCGCGTACCCCTTGCCGGGCTGCAGCGGGAGCCGCAGCCCCAGCTGCCGCGCGAGCGCGGCGGACCAGCTGCCGCCCGCGAGCACCAGCGCGTCGGCGGCCTCGACGCGCGGCCCGTCGCTGCCGACCACGTCGACCTCGACACCGCCGCTGGGGCCGCGCACGCCCGTGACCTCGGCCCCGTTCCGGAAGCGCACCCCATCCTGCTCGAGACGCGCGCGCAGCGCCCGCATCGTTGCGCCCGGGTCGAGGTGGGCGTCGTCGCGCACGTGGACGGCGCCGACCACGTCGAGCTCGATGCCCGGCTCCAGCGCCCGTACCTCGACCGCATCGAGGACCACCGCGTCCAGCCCCATCCCGCGGGCGGTGGCCGCCCCGCGCGCCTCCTCCTCGAGGCCACGCTCGCCGTGGCACAGCAAGAGCAGGCCGCGCCGGGTGAAGCCCACGTCGACGCCCAGCTCGGCAACGAGCGCCTCGTAGCGGCGCCGGCTCGCCAGGTTGAGCGCCAGCAGCAGGGGCGCGGCGCGCGCGACGTGCGCGGCGTTGGCGCTGCGCAAGAAGCGCCAGCCCCAGCGTGCCAGCTCGAGCGAGGGGCGCGGCCCACGTAGAAGGGGCTCATCGGGTCGAGCATCCAGCGCAGCGCCTGCGCGACCACGCCGGGCGCCGCCAGCGGGACGAAGTGGCTCGGGACCACGATGCCGGCGTTGCCGTGCGAGGTCGCGGCGTGCCCGGCGGGGTCGCGCTCGAGGACGCTGACGTCGAAGCCGCGGCGGCGCAACTCGTAGGCGGCGTTGAGCCCCACGACGCCGGCGCCGACGACGAGGGCGTGGCGGGCCATCAGCGCGGCCCCACCTGCGGGATGCCATCGCGGAAGGGGTCGTCCGCCTCCCGCACCAGCCACGCCTCCGCGGTCACCCAGGCGCGCCCGGTGACCACCGGCGCGACGCGGCCGCCCGGCAGCGGCGTGTAGCGCGCCTCGAAGCGGCTGCCGATGACGCTCTCCTGCAGCCAGGCGCGCCCGGGCGCGAGCGCGCCGTCGGCGGCGAGGCAGGCGAGCTTGGCGCTGGTGCCCGTGCCGCAGGGCGAGCGGTCGTACGCGCCGCCGGGGCAGAGGACGAAGGCGCGGGCATCGGCGGTGGGGCTCGGCGCGAGCAGCTCGACGTGGTCGATCTCCGCCCCGTCGTCGCCGGTGATCCCGGCCACCGCGAGCCCGCGGCGCACCCGCCAGGCGAGGTCCGTGAGCTCGGGGATGGCGGCCGGCTCCACCGGCAGGCCGTGGTCGCGCACCAGGAAGAACCAGTTGCCGCCCCAGGCGACGTCACCGGTGACGTGGCCGCCGCCCGGCAACTCGACGGCTACGGCCGCCCGCGAGCGGTACGCGGCCACGTTGTGCACGCTGACGCGACCATCGGCGTGCAGCTCGGCAATGACGTCGCCCACCGGCGTCTCGATGCGGTGGCGTCCGGGCTCCAGGCGGCCCAGCCACGCCAGGCTGGCGACCAGACCGATCGTGCCGTGCCCGCACATGCCGAGGTAGCCGACGTCGTTGAAGAAGATGACGCCGGCGGCGGCGCCCGGGTCGACCGGTTCGCACAGCAACGCTCCCACGAGTACGTCGGAACCGCGCGGCTCGCGCACGACCGCGCGGCGCAGGTCGTCGTGCTCGTGGCGCAGCCGCGCGAGGCGCTCCGCGAGCGAGCCGTGGCCGAGGTCGGGGCCGCCGGCGACCACCAGCCGCGTGGGTTCACCCTCGGTGTGGGAATCGATGACCTGGATGCGCGACATCGGCGCCAGCTTACGGCGGGTGCCGGCATCGCACGCAGGCGCCCCGGGACCCGCCCTCCCCGCCCGCCGCCGTACCATGGTGGTGCATGCGTGCATGAGGGCCGCGAACCACGACCCAGGCGCCGCCGGGTGGGTCGCGAGGCGCCGACGACACGCCGGGAGGACCACCATGGCCGAACGACCCACCACCGCCGGGCAGCAGCACGGGCGCCGCTCCTGGGCCGAGCCCTGGAAGATCAAGATGGTCGAGCCGCTCTCGATGACGACCCGCGAGCAGCGCGAGGCCGCGCTGGCGAAGGCGGGCTACAACACCTTCCTGCTGCGCTCGGAGGACGTCTACATCGACCTGCTCACCGACAGCGGCACCAGCGCGATGAGCGACCGGCAGTGGGCCGGGATGATGCTGGGCGACGAGGCCTACGCCGGGAGCCGCAACTTCTACGCGCTCGAGGCCGCCGTCCAGAAGTACTACGGCTACCGCCACCTCATCCCGACGCACCAGGGCCGCGGCGCCGAACACCTGCTGTCGCGGACGACGATCAGGCCCGGGCAGTACGTGCCGGGGAACATGTACTTCACCACCACGCGACTGCACCAGGAGCTGGCGGGCGCCACCTTCGTCGACGTGATCATCGACGAGGCGCACGACCCGACCGACATGCACCCGTTCAAGGGCAACGTCGACCTCGACAAGCTGCAAGCGCTGTTCGACCGCGTCGGGCCCGAGAACGTCGCCTACGTCAGCCTCGCGGGCACGGTCAACATGGCCGGCGGCCAGCCCGTCAGCATGGCCAACGCCCGCGCGGTGTACGCGCTCGCGCGCGAGCACGGTGTGAAGGTCTACCTCGACGCCACGCGCATGGTCGAGAACGCCCTCTTCATCCAGGAGCGCGAGGACGGCTACGCCGGCCGCTCGATCGCCGAGATCCTGCGCGAGTTCTGCTCGCATACCGACGGCGCCTGGATCAGCGCCAAGAAGGACAGCCTGGTCAACATCGGCGGCTGGCTCGCCGTCAACGACGACGAACTGTTCGAGGAGCTGCGCAACCAGGTCGTCATCTTCGAGGGGCTGCACACCTACGGCGGCCTCGCCGGCCGCGACATGCAGGCGATGGCGATCGGCATCGAGGAGTCGGTGCAGCAGGAGCACGTGCGCTCCCGCGTGGGCCAGGTGCGCTACCTGGGCGAGCTGCTCGAGGCCTGGGACGTCCCGATGGTGCTGCCCGTGGGCGGCCACGCGATCTTCCTCGACGCCCGCCGCTTCTACCCGCACCTGCCGCAGGACGCCTTCCCCGCCCAGACCCTGGCCGCCGAGCTCTACCTCGATTCGGGGATCCGCTCGATGGAGCGCGGCATCGCCAGCGCCGGCCGCGACCCCAAGACCGGCGATCACCAGCGCCCCAAGCTCGAGCTCACGCGCCTGACCATCCCGCGCCGCGTCTACACCCAGGCGCACATGGACGTGGTCGCCGAGTCGGTCAAGGCCGTCTTCGACGCCCGCGAGAGCGCCCGCGGCCTGGAGATGGTCTACGAGCCGAAGTACCTGCGGTTCTTCCAAGCGAGGTTCGCGCCGCTCGTGCACCCGTAGCCTCGCGGTTCGCGCCCCGCTGGCTGGTCGGCGCGGCCATCGATCGGCTCACACGCCGCGTCAAGTCCGCTGACCCGTGGCGCCGCCCGAGGACGAGTACCATCGGTCATGCCCCACGACCACGTCACCGAGCGTTACGCCCTCAACGGGATGGTCGTCTCGAACCTGCGCTTCGAGGTCCCGCTGGCGCAGCCGCGCCTCGCCGGCGGCGCGCCCGCGGGCGACGGCCGCACGATCTCGGTCTTCGCCCGTGAGGTCGTCGCGGCGGAGAAGCGGGACGCCGAGCTTCCCATGCTGGTGTTCTTCCAGGGTGGCCCCGGCGGCGCAGCGCCGCGCCCCGAGACGCGCAGCGGCTGGCTGGGCAAGGTGCTCGAGGGGCACCGCGTGCTGCTGCTCGACCAGCGCGGCACCGGGCTCTCGACGCCGGTGACCAGCGAGACGCTGCCGGCCGAGGGCGACGCCGCGGCCCAGGCGGCCTACCTGGCGCACTTCCGCGCCGACGCGATCGTCGAGGACGCCGAGGCGATTCGGCGCGAGCTGCTGGGCGACCGCCCCTGGCGCGCGCTGGGCCAGAGCTACGGCGGCTTCGTCCTGTTGCGTTACCTCTCCGCCGCGCCCGAGGGCCTGGAGGCCGCGCTCGCCACGGGCGGCATCCCGTCGCTGACACGCACGGCCGAGGAGGTCTACCGCGCCACCTACCCGCGCGTGGAGGCCAAGAACCGCGCGCTCTTCGCGCGCTACCCGCACGCGCAGGCCCTCGCGCGCCAGGTCGCCGACCACCTGCGCGGCAATGACGTGCGTCTGCCCGACGGCGAGCGGCTGACCGTGGAGCAGTTCCAGCTGCTCGGCATCGGCCTGGGGGCGTCCACCGGGGCCGCTCGGCTGGTGGACCTGCTGGAGCGGGCGTTGGTCGACGTCGGCGGGCGGGAACGGGTCTCGTACCCCTTCCTGCACGGCGTCATGGCGGCCTCGAGCTTCCACACGAGCCCCATCTACTCGCTCCTGCACGAGGCGATCTACGCGCAGGGCCGCGCGACCGCCTGGGCCGCTCACCGCGTCCGCGACGAGTTCCCGCAGTTCGACGACGCCCCCGGCCAGCCTTTCGGCTTCACCGGCGAGATGGTCTACCCCTGGATGTTCGAGCAGCTCGCGCCGCTGCGGCCGCTGCGGGGCGCCGCCGAGGCGCTCGCCGCGAAGGGGGACTGGCCCGCGCTCTACGACCTCGACCGCCTCGCCGAGAACCGGGTGCCGGTGTCGGCGGCGGTCTACCACGACGACATGTACGTCGACGTCGGCCTCTCGCTGGAGACGGCGGCGCGCGTCCCACACGTCGCTACCTGGGTGACCAACGAGTACGAGCACGACGGCGTGCGCGCCGACGGCGAACGGATCCTCGAGCGGCTGCTGGCGACGCTGCCCGCGGTCGTGGGCTGACGCTGCCGGGTCGCGTGGGGCGAACACGATGAACTCGACGATGCCCGCCGCGCAACTCCTCGCCCTCGCGGCCGCGATCGGGGCGAACAACCTCGCGGCGTCGCTGGCGCTGGGGGCGCTGGGCCAGGCGCGGCGCTGGCCGCGCGTGGCCCTCGTGTTCGGCGCCATGGAGTTCGCCGTGCCCCTCGTCGGCATCTGGCTGGGGCGCCAGGCCGCCCGCTGGCTCGGCGGCGTCGCCGCCTGGCTCGGTCCCGGGTTGCTGATCGGTCTGGGTGTCTGGGTCGCGACCTCGCCCCTGCGCGGCCGCACGGTGGCCAAGCGCGAGGCGCGTCAGGTCACCACCTGGGGCGGCCTGATCGCGCTCTCCTTCGGACTGGCCGTCGACAACGTCGTCGTTGGCTTCAGCCTCGGCCTCGGCGAGGTCGATGCGCTGCTCACCGCCGGCGTCATCGCGGTCGCAGCGGTGGCGTTCTCCGTTGCCGGGCTGCACCTCGGGCGCGCGTCCCGGCGCGCCTGGGAGAAGGCCGCGACGGTCGGGGCGGGCGTCGCGCTGATCGCGATCGGGGCGGCGGTCACGCTGGGGGTGCTCTGAGCAGCGCCCTGCGCCGCCCCGCGGTACCCTGAACCGTCATGCCAAGCGACCCGCCGACTGCCTGGACCGCGCCCCTGGACGCCTGGGTCGCCGCCCACCCGGCGTGGGCCACGCTGGCGATCGGCGCCGCGCTGCTGCTCCTGGCGTGGCTGGCGTTCTCGCTGACCCGGCGCTACCTGGTGGCCCTGCTCGGCGCGTGGGGCCGGCGCACCCGCTTCACCTTCGACGAGGCGCTGCACGAGCGGAACTTCTTCCGCCGGCTCGCCTGGGCGGTGCCCCTGCTGGTCGTCCGCAGCGGCCTTCCCTACCTGCCGCTGCTGCCCGAGGACGTCACCATCGCGATCCAGCGCCTGATCGCGGCCGGCATGCTGCTGGTGATCGCCGGCGCGATCGGCGCCTTCGTGGCCGCCTTCGGCGACGAGTACGCCAAGCGGCCCCAGGCTGCCGCCAGGCCCATCAAGGGCTACCTGCAGGCGATCGTCCTGGTGGTCTACGTGGCCATCGCGATCGTCGTGATCGCCACGCTCATCGGCCGCGACCCGCTGCTGATCCTCGGCGGCCTCGGCGCCGCCTCGGCGGTGCTGCTGCTGGTGTTCCGCGACACCCTGCTCAGCCTGGTGGCGGGCATCCAGCTGACCGGCAACGACCTGATCCGGGTGGGCGACTGGATCGAGATGCCGCAGTTCAACGCCGACGGCGACGTCGTCGACATCGCGCTCAACACCGTCAAGGTGCAGAACTGGGACCGCACCTTCACGGTGATCCCCACCCACCGCTTCCTGGAGCACAGCTTCAAGAACTGGCGTGGCATGCAGGTCTCCGGCGGCCGCCGCATCAAGCGCGGCGTCCTGCTCGACATGAGTTCCATCCGCTTCCTCGAGGCCGACGAGATCGACGACCTGCGCCGCTTCGCGGTCCTGCGCCCCTACTTCGACGACAAGCTGCGCGAGATCGCCGCGTGGACGGAGCGCCACCCGGAGGCCCACGAGGATCCGGTCAACGCCCGCCGCCTCACCAACGTCGGTACCTTCCGCGCCTACGTGGCCGGCTACCTCCGGGGCCGCCCCGACATCCGCGACGACATGACCTTCCTCATCCGTCAACTCGACCCGACCCCCGAGGGTCTGCCGCTCGAGGTCTACGTGTTCGTCGCCGACACCCGCTGGCCCGTGTACGAGGGCATCCAGTCGGACGTGTTCGACCACCTGCTGGCCATCGCGCCCGAGTTCGGGCTGCGCGTGTTCCAGAGGCCGAGCGGGGCGGACGTGGGGCGGCTCACGGGATCCGCCTGACCGCGCCGCGGGCGAGGGGCCCGCGTCCGACGGTCGCCACGTATGCTGTCGCATGGCACGCGCGCCGTCGGTGGCGCCGGCCGGCGAGCGAGGCCGCCGGACGTGAGGTCGTTCGTCGGCCTCACCGAGCGCGACTGGGTCGAGCGGGTGGCCGCTCTCAGGCCGGTCGACGCCAACCTCTGGCGGCCCCACGGGCGGCGCTTCCGCGCGCTCGAGCCCGGTGAGCCCTACCTGCTCAAGCTCCACGCCCCCTGGAACGCGATCGTCGGCGCCGGCCGCTTCGTCGCGGCGGAGCGGCTGCCGCTGTCGCTCGCCTGGCTGGCGTTCGGGGCCGCCAACGGCGTCGACGACCCGGCCTCCTTCCGGCGTCGGGTCGCGCGCGCGCACCCCGAGCGGGCGAGCGCCGATCCCGTGCTCAGCTGCGTGCTCCTCGACCGCCCCGCGATCCTTGCCGAGTCCGACTGGCTCGACGCGCCCGACGATTGGCGGCCGAGCGTCGCGCACGGCAAGCTCTACCGGGGCGACGCGGCGCAGGCGCTTGGGGCGCAGCTGCGGGAGCGGCTCGGCGCGCGCTGGTCGCCGACGCCGCCGGACGGCGAACTCGGGCCGGGCCGCTTCCGCATCGCCGTCGCCGAGGCCTACGGGCGCCGCTGCGCGGTCACGGGCGAGCGGGCCCTCGCCGCCCTCGACGTGGTGCACGTCCGCCCGCCATCGCGCGGCGGGCGGAACCGGGTCGAGAACGGGCTGCTGCTGCGGGCCGACCTCGCGCGCCTGTTCGAGCACGGGCTGCTGTGCGTCGAACCCGACGGGTTCGTCGTCCGGGTGCACGCGAGCGTGCGCAGGACGGCGCGGGGTCCGACGGCGTACGCGCCGCTCGACGGCCGGCCGCTGCGGGTGGTGCCGGAGCGCTTCGACCTGCTGCCGAGCCGCGAGCTGCTGGCCGGGCATGCCGCCGCCGTAGCGGGCACCGCCGGCGGCTGAGCGCCCCGAACCCCGTTAGCGCGACGGCGCCGCCACGCTCCCGCGCACGATCATCTCGGCCGGGAAGCGCAGGCGCTCGACCGGCGCGTCGCGCCCCCGACGCATCTGCTCGAAGAGCAGGCGCACGGCCGCGCGCCCCATCGTCGCCACGGGCTGCGCCAGGCTGTCGATCCCGGGCGTGACGAGTTCCATCCACGGGTAGTCGTCGAACGACAGCAGGCTGACGTCCTCGGGCACGCGCAGGCCGAGTTGCCGCAGCGCCCGGTAGGCGCCCCCGGCCATCGAGCCGGTGATGGAGAACAGCGCCGTCGGCGGCTCGTCGACCTGCATGAGGTCGAGCGTGAGCGAGTAGGCGTCCCAGGCCGTCGGCGAGACGGCCCGCACGTAGGTGTCCGGCAGGGGAACGCCGTGCCTGGCGAGCGCCAAGGGGAACGTCTGCACCCGCTCGTCCGGGTTGAGCGTGCGGTGGAAGCTGCCCAGCGCGGCGATGCGCCGGTGGCCGTGCGCGACGAGGTGCGCGACGCCGGCCTCCACGGCGCCCGCGTTGTCGAGCAGCACGTGCGACAGCGGGCTGCCGGGCACGAAGTAGTCGACCTCGACGATCGCCACGCCGCGGGCGCGCATGCGCTCGAGGTAGGGGAGGTTGCCGCTGTCGTACGCGCTGCGCAGGATCAGCCCCGACACGCGGTTGCCGCCCAAGGTGTGCAGGTGCGCGGCCTCGACGTCCGAGCGGTACTCGTTGTCCGCGATCACCACGGCGTAGCCTCTGGAGCGCACGTCGTGGACGATGGCGCGGGTGAGCTCCGCGAAGAACGGCTCGACGATGCTGCCGATGATCAGGCCGATCGTCGTCGTGTGGCCGCTGCGGAGGGCGGAGGCGACCTGGTCGGGCTCGTAGTGCAGCGCCTCGATGGCGTCGCGCACGCGCGCGAGCGTGGCGGCCGCGAGCTTGTCCGGGTCGCGGATGGCGCGTTTGGCGGTGGTCGCGGAGACGCCGGCCCTGCGGGCGACATCGTGAATGTTGGCCACGAGCCCATGGTAGCGCACGGCCCCCCTTGACACGGGTCCCGTGTCCGGTCTACCTTATGGCCACGAGTCCATCCGTAGGAACGGCTCCATTCCCCGAACGCACGCGCTCCAGCCGACTACGACGTGAGGAGGTGGCAGATCCCCGCCCCAGGGGTCAGCAGTACGCGCGAAGTCGCCGAATGGCCACGTGGCCATCATGAGCGATGCGCGGATTCGCCGATCCCTCCCCCCACGCTTCGTCGACGCCGCCTCCGGGCGCCGTCCTCCGAACGGGAAGGAACACGAATGCCCAGACTTCGCACGCTGATCGTCGTGCTCGCCGCGCTGGTCGCCCTCGGCCTGGCCACGGCCCAGACCACGGTGACCATCGCCACCGTCAACAACCCCGACATGGTCGTCATGCAGGAACTCTCGGCCAAGTTCGAGGCAGAGAACCCCGACATCCAGTTGAACTGGCTCGTCCTCGACGAGGGCACGCTGCGCTCGCGCGTCACGACCGACGCCGCCACCGGCGCCGCCTCCTTCGACATCGTGACCATCGGCGCGTACGACACCCCGCTGTGGGGCGCCAACGGCTGGCTGCAATCGGTCGCCGCGCTCGCCGAGCAGTACCCGGCCGCGGCCGAGGGCTACGATTTCGACGACCTGCTGCCCGCCATCCGCGACGGCCTCTCCTACGAGGGCGAGCTCTTCGCGGTGCCGTTCTACGGCGAGTCCAGCTTCACCATGTACAACAAGCGCATCCTGGACGAGGCCGGCCTGACGATGCCCGAGCAGCCGACCTGGGAACAGATCGCCGAGATCGCCTGCGCCGTCCACGACCCGGCGAACGGCATCACCGGCATCGCGCTGCGCGGCAAGCCCGGCTGGGGCGACAACATGGCGCCCATCACGACCGTCATCAACACCTTCGGCGGCCAGTGGTTCGATGCCGAGGGCGTGCCGCAGATCGACACCCCCGAGTGGAACGCGGCCATCTCCTTCTACGCCGACCTGGTCCAGCGCTGCGGGCCCGCCGGCGTCACCGGCGTGAGCTTCCCCGAGTCCTTGGCGCTCATGAGCCAGGGCCGCGCGGCCATGTGGGTCGACGCGACCGTCGCCGCCGGCTTCCTGGCGAACTCGCCCGCCGGCCCCGACATGGCCCACGCGCTCGCGCCCGTCGGCCCCGTGGCCAAGGGCAACCAGTGGCTGTGGTCGTGGAACCTCGCCATCCCCGCCACCACCCAGGTCACCGAGGCCGCCTTCCGCTTCATGATGTGGGCCACCTCCAAGGACTACATCGAACTCGTCGCGGCCGAGAAGGGCTGGGCGGCCGTCCCGCCGGGCACGCGCATCAGCACCTACGAGCGCCCCGAGTACCTGGCCGCCGCCCCCTTCGCCCCGATGGTGCTCGGCGCCATCCAGAACGCCGACCCGCTCGACGCGACAGCCGAGCCCCAGATCGCCCCGGGCGTGCAGTTCGTGCAGATCCCCGAGTTCCAGGGCATCGGCGCCGACGTCGCGCAGATCGTCGCCGAGATCCTCGCCGGCAACGTCGACGTGGCG
>Ga0180430_10004131_pt1 | contig 12320 bp, 10 predicted proteins | sample SS_ome_9_FD_132999 | JGI IMG/M metagenome (GOLD analysis project Ga0180430, IMG submission 132999) | Hypersaline lake sediment archaeal communities from the Salton Sea, California, USA - SS_1_S_2 metaG | ecosystem: Environmental > Aquatic > Non-marine Saline and Alkaline > Hypersaline >... | reverse complement strand
TCCGTATCCTTGATCATCTTCTGCTGGTTCTCATAAGAGGCCGACTGGTGTTCAATACGCTCCTCCTTCAGTTGTACATATTCTGAGAACCCCACTTTGTAATCATAGATCTTTCCCAGCGAAAGGTCCAGCGTCCGGTTGGTCACCCTGTCGAGAAATATCCTGTCGTGCGATATCACCAGCACACCGCCTCCGAACGTGGCCAGGTAATCCTCGAGCCACTGGATGGAGTCAATGTCCAGGTGGTTCGTGGGCTCGTCAAGCAGGATATAGTCGGGCTTACGCAGCAAAATCTTGGCCAGCTCGATCCGCATCCGCCATCCGCCCGAAAACTCGGTCACCGGCCGGTCCATGTCCGACGGACTGAAACCCAGTCCCACGAGGGTCTGCTCTACATCTGCATGGATCGCACTTCCGCCTTCCAGCTCGAAACGCTCTGTAAGTGTCCCCAGTTGCTCGATCAGCTTCATGTACCCGTCCGACTCATAGTCGGTCCGCTCCTCCAAAGCCTTGTTGAGCGACGCGATCCTGGCCTCAATCTCCAGGATGTGCCCGAACGCCTGCAGCGTTTCATTGTAAAGGGTCCTGGAACCCGAATGCTTCATCTGCTGCGGCAGGTAACCAATATCCGTTGAGCCGGATCGCACCACCATACCCTCATCGGGCTGCTGGCGTCCGTCGATCAGGTTCAATAACGTGGTCTTGCCGGCACCATTGCGCCCGACAAGCCCCACCCGGTCATTTTTACTGAGCTGGAAGGAGATGGAGTCAAAAAGGGTAAATGCTCCGAAACGTATGGTTACATTGTCAACTGATATCATCTGGTTTGCATATATTCAAGCGCGGGGCCAACTGCATATTCATACCCCCACATAAGACCATGCAGCGGTTGTTTTGTTTTTCTTTTTCCTGAAATACAAAAAACACTCCCCGCAGGGACTTCCGTTAATAATTGTTTTACTCGATACACCCGCTCATCGTAAAGCACCGGGTCGATCCCGCTGTTGTTGCCCCAGGCAAGGATCACATAGTCGGAGGCTGTCGCCATTTTGCCGATCACATGGTCGTTGTCTGCACCAACCACCTGCATGGCACCCTCCTCCCTGTAAACGCGGTTCAGGTCGCCGGGCTCCGTGGCCCTGAACGCAAAAATATTTAATATATGAAGCCACCGCACTTCCGGAAAACGATGGTATACAAAGGTCTCCACTTTCCTGATCGTGGCATCCGCCCTGGCAGCATCCGCTGCACTGGGATTCTTCATGATCACCGCGACTGACTTGTCCCTGCCGCTGTCCATCAACGTATCGGTATACCGCATGGACAAGCTGTACCTGTACCGCCTGTCGCCTGAAAAAGCAGCCTCGACCGAAGTAAGGTCAACCAGCTCAAAATGTGGTATTTGCCGTCCTATTCTTACCATGAAAAACCGCTTAACCGAACAAAAATGAAAGTTTATTGTACATATATTGAGTGATTAAAATACACCTTAACAATGAAAAACATGACAACAGGAATCATTATCGGTCTCGTCGCAGGAGCCCTCATCGCAGTGCTTGCGATCTTCTTCAGTTCTCCATCACTGATGCTTAAAGAGAACAAAAGTAAACATGATTTTGAAACTACACTTGCCGAAATTGAAAAATCGGTCGATTCCCTGGGTTGGAAGATTCCGCATATCAACGACCTCCAGGCTACGATGCACAAGTTCGGCAAGGATGTCCGCCAGGTAAAGGTCTACGAAATATGTCATCCCGAACATGCCTATAAGGTGCTCAGTCAGGACGACGAAAGGATCGTATCCACGCTGATGCCCTGCCGGATAGCAATCTATGAAAAATCCAACGGGAACATCTACGTGTCAAGGATGAATTCCGGACTGATGTCCAAACCCATGAACAAGATCATCCGCAGCACGATGTCGGAAGCCGCTGCCGATACCGAGAAAATCCTCGCTTCCGTTATTGAATAAAACACATCTGTCCTGAAGTCCTTGGTGCTTTTCCCGATCTGCTGACTATCTTTGCAGGATCAAACTGAATATGCAATGGGGAGAAGAAAATTACCGGCCTATGAAGCCATTACCATAGCAGATATCGCTGCCGAAGGAAAATCCATCGCCAGGATCAATGACATGGTGGTGTTTGTGCCGGGAGCCGTTCCGGGCGACGTGGTCGACCTGCAGGTAACAAGGAAACGCAAGAAATACCTGGAAGCCAAAGTCACACGCTACGTCAGCTATTCCGATGAACGCACGGAACCGTTTTGTTCCCATTTCGGTACCTGCGGCGGCTGCAAGTGGCAACACCTTCCCTACCCCAGGCAGCTCATATACAAGGAAAAACAGGTGCAGGATGCACTGCAGCGTATCGGGAAAATCAATATCGACAGGACCGACCCGATCCTCGGGGCCGAAAAAACCAGGTTCTACCGCAACAAGCTGGAATATACCTTCTCCAATCACCGCTGGCTGTCGGATGATGAAGCCGCCGGCGACCAGGTATTCGAACACCGCAACGGACTGGGATTCCATGTGCCCGGGAGATTCGACCGCGTGGTGGATGTGGAAAAATGCTACCTGCAGGAAGACCCGAGCAACGAAATCAGGGATACCCTCAGGGACTTTGCACTGCAACAGGAACTGAGCTTTTATGACCACAAGACAAACGAGGGACTCCTGCGCAACGTGATCATCAGGACCACCACCACCGGCGAAGTGATGGTGGTATTGTCGGTCCAGTTCGACGAACCGGTGGTATACGAAATGCTCGAAGACCTCAACCGCAAGGTGAAAGGGATCACCAGCCTGATGTATGTGATCAACCCAAAGCTGAACGAGACGCTTTACGATCAGGATATCAAAGTGTTCAGCGGCCGCGACCACCTTATCGAGGAACTCGGCGGACTGAAATTCAAGATCGGACCCAAATCATTTTTTCAGACCAATACCACGCAGGCGCACGAACTCTACAGGAAAGCAAAGGAATTTGCAGATCTCAGGGGAGACGAGATCGTTTATGACCTCTATACCGGTACCGGCACGATCGCAAACTATATTGCGGGCGGAGCAGGAAAAGTAGTGGGCATCGAATCGGTTCCCGAAGCCATTGCCGATGCGGTGGTCAATTCGAACCTGAACGGGATCACCAATACTTCGTTTCATGCCGGGGACATGAAAGACCTCTTCAACGCGGATTTCATGGCCGAACACGGACGGCCGGAGGTGGTCATCACCGATCCGCCGCGGGCAGGAATGCACCAGCAGGTGGTGGAAGCACTGCTGGAAGTGGCCCCTGAAAAGATCGTATACGTGAGCTGCAACCCTGCCACCCAGGCCAGGGATGTGCTGCTGCTTTCAGAAAAATACACCTTCCCCCGCAGCCAGGCCGTGGATATGTTCCCGCATACGCACCACATCGAAAACGTGCTGCTGCTGCACCGGAAGTAAATACTTTTAACTCCCCCGCGGTACCCGCTCGTCGGGCCAGTCATTCCTGAAATCTTTCCAGTACTGCTGAACCGTTGATTTGATGTCCTTCCGGAGGATCAGGATCCCTGCCAGGTTGGGGATCGTCATCAGCGCAATGGTAATGTACGACAGGTTCCATACAATGGTGGTATCGGTAAACGATGCCAGGAAAAAGGCGACCACGTAAAACATCCGGTATACGATCACGTAGCGTGTACCAAACAGGTACGTAACTGCCCTTCCACCGTAATACGACCATGATATGGCCGTGGAGAATGCAAACAGCAAGAGCCCGATGGCCACGATGTACTGACCATAGTCGCCCAGGATGCTGCGCTTGAATGCTTCCGTTGTCAGGGCTGCACTGTGTATCAGCGATTTTCCCTCGAGGTGGATGTTTGCTGACGAGACTCGCTCCCCGCTGAGATCCAGGCGTCCCTGCCTGATGGGAATCATTCCAGAATATACCCGGTCGCCGCTGTACACTTTCACCTCTTCGGCAAAGGATTCTGCATGCAGCACCGTAACACCTGTCGTGCTGATCACACCCTCCGTTACCTGTATCTCCCCGTTGTATGCTTTTAAAATGGTATCATTGCTGAAATAGCGGCTCAGCAACTGCACATCGGAAACATCTCCGTCGGAATAGGAGCCTTCCAGTATTTCAAGGTCGGCCTGCTCGAATTTGTTGTCGATCTTTTCGTTCCATACGCCTGACGATAACAGCACCAGGCCAGTGATAGTACAAATAAGAATGGTATCGATAAAGGGTTCCAGGATGGCAACCATGCCTTCCGACACAGGCTCCTGGGCCTTTGCCGCCGAGTGCGCAATGGGAGCAGAACCCTGTCCCGCCTCGTTGGAAAACAATCCCCTGTTCACACCCTTGTTGAATGTAAATGCAAAGGAAGCACCAAGAAATCCGCCCACCGCTGCAGTGCCCGTGAAGGCGTCGGTGAAAATGGATACAAATGAAGGACCGATATTTTCATAATTGGTGGCAATCACAAGCAGCGCACCAACTATATAGATAAAGGCCATCACAGGGACCAGCGTGGAGGTCACTTTTGCAATCCTTTTGATCCCCCCGATGATCACCAGTCCGAGCAATACCGCCAGCACCGCCCCGGTAATGATGTGCTTCAGTCCGAAGGATTTAAACAGGGCATCCGCGATGCTGTTGATTTGCGGCAGGCTGCCCGTTCCGAAGGATGACAGGATGGTGGCAAATGCAAAAAACGCCCCGAGGATCGCACCGGTCCTGATGATCTTCCCCGACCTGGTTTTGATATTCAGCCGTTTCTTCATATAGTACATCGGACCGCCTGAGATGCTGCCATCGGGAAGGATATCCCTGTACTTGTGGGAGATGGTTACTTCCACGAACTTGGTACACATGCCAAATACAGCGGTGATGAGCATCCAGAACAGCGCGGCAGGTCCTCCCAGGTGAATGGCCAGCGCCACTCCCGCAATGTTCCCTGTGCCGACCGTTCCCGAAAGCGCAGTTGTGAGCGCCTGGAAATGGGACGTGTCACCGATATCTTCCTTGCGGTCGAACCTGCCCCTGACAATCTTCAGGGCATGTCCGAAATACCTGACTTGCGGAAATCCAAGATATACTGTAAAAAATATCCCGGTGAAAAGGAGTAAATATACAAACCACCAGTGGCCACCCAGGTAGTCGTTCATTCCCAGGAGGAAATTGTTTATTTTTTGCATACATCGGTCGTTTAAGGTTGCAGCCGATAAAAATAGTAAAAATATGATGCACTCGCCCCCAAAGTCTCACGAAACCAAAAGGCTGTCATTTCGCCAGCAGTTGTCCGATCATATTGATCAGGTCATCGCGGTCGTAGGGCTTGGTGATAAAGGCATCAAATTTTGCTACCATGGACCGTTCCTTATCAGCCGTAATGGCGTATGCCGACTGGCCCGCCACCTTCAGTTCCGGGAAGTTTTCCCGTATGATCTTCAGGGTTTGCAATCCGCTCATCACCGGCATCTGCAGGTCCAGGAGCACCATACCAGGCAGCGCTTCCCGCTCAAGAATTTCCAGTGCCCGGTAGCCCGAATCAGCAGTCACCACCTGGAATCCCTCATTGCGCAAAAGGGTTTTCAATAACATCAGGTTGTCGGGATCATCATCCACGATCAATACACGGATGTCCCTGGCAATTTCTGCCTGTGTTGCAGGGCTCCTGTCAGAAGAAAGCACCGCGGTTCCGGTTTTCAGCGGAATCTCCAGGCAAAACTCAGACCCGCTTCCCATTTCGGATTCAACCCAGATCTTTCCCTTCAACAGCGTGGCCAGGTTCCTGCATATCGCCAGGCCGAGGCCTGTCCCCCCGTATCGCCTGACATTGGATCCGTCGAGCTGACGGAACTGGTCGAAGATCACCTCAAGATTCTCCTGATCAATACCCGTGCCTGTATCATTTACAAAGAAACGGATGGTATTTTTGTGTACACGGTACCCGACAGTGATCTTTCCCCTGTGTGTGAATTTCACCGCGTTGTTGACCAGGTTTTGCAAAATCTGCGTCAGCCTGACCAGGTCCGATTCGAACTTCAGTTCCGGCGCCTTCGGATCAGGATCATATTCCATCGATATCTCCGTCCGCTCCCTTTGCTGCAATAACAGTGCCCCGAAATTCATCAGGTCCTTGAACAGGTTTTCCACGAAGATCGAAGCATAATGCAGCGTCATCTGGTTGCTTTCGATCTTGGCAAGATCAATGATGTCGGAGATCAATGCCAGCAATTGTTCTGAATTCCGGTTCACCCGCTGAATGTATTCTCTCCTGGTCTCTTCATCCAGCCCCTCATCTGACAGCAGGTTGGCAAATCCCACGATGGAATTCATGGGGGTACGGATCTCGTGCGACATGTTGGCGAGAAATGCCGATTTCAGCAAATCACTCTCTTCGGCCTTCTCCTTGGCAGCGATCAGTTGCCTTTCAAATTCCATCTTCCCCGAAATGTCCCGGATGATCATGAGTATGTAATCATGCTCCAGCTCCGGGTCCTTCAACAACACACTCTTGGAACTCATGTGCAGCAAATGTCCGTCCCTGTGCCGCACCCTGTACTCCGCCGCCAGCAACCTTTCCCGGAACAACTGCGAGGCCATTTTTTCAAGCCGCTCCTTGTCATCGGGGTGGATTCGCTCCCTGTCCTCCAGCTTCATAAACTCCTCGTTGGAAAAACCAAGAACTTCCGAAAATGCATTGTTCAGCATCACAGGCGTACCATCGGTCCGGAACAGCCCGATCCGGTCATTCGCCGCCTGGATCAGCGACCGGTAGATCTTTTCACTCTGCCGCAACGCACTCTCAGAAGCCTGCAGTTCCTCCTGCACCCGGTGCGATTCTGTTTTGTCTGTAACAATGGCAATGAAAAGGTTTTTCCCGGTGTAATTGTAGGCATGCGCATATACATCCAGGTATTTCAAATTCCCGTTGATATCCCGGGTCCGGACTTCCACTCCAACGGCACCCTGGTTGACCAGCCTGGTCCTGAGCTCGGGCTGCTGCTCCAGGTATTCGCTGTCGATCAGCTCATACGGATCCATTCCTGTCAGCCTGAAACCAAAAAGACGCTCAGCAGCTTCATTGGCTTCCAGTATCCTCCTGGGAGTTTGTTCATCACCCATGGTCACGATCAGCACTGCCTGCCGGGTATTCCTGAATATAAACTCAAACTTGCCAGCCTCTTCAGCTCTCGCTATCAGACTTTTATAACGCCTGGAAATATCCATTAACAACCCGCCCACAAATTCCGGCTGACCGGCTTCCGATTTCTTCAGGATCGCACCCCTGGCATAATACCAGTTCCATTCCTCATTGGATTTTAGCCTGAATTCGATTTCGAGCACCTCCGTTTCACCTGCAAGGAAACCATTGAAACTTTCGTACATCCTTTGGATGTCATCCTGGTGTATGTTCCGGTCAAACGTGGGCATGGCCGGATCAAATTCCTTCACACTGTACCCCAGCAATGCAATGGTCTCCGGATCAATGGTCAGGCGCCGTTCCAGGATGTCCCAGTACCAGTAGTGCATCTCCATGGCACGCATGCCGGCAGCCAGACCTTCCGAGGGATTCTGAAGCTCAAACGGGATTTTTTCAGTACTTCCAGGCACCATACAAAAGCTTTATGCATTAAAAATAGTCATTTTGGAGTAAGAAAAAACCGATGCACCGCAAGGCATGCCTGCCCACAGGCAAACTATTCCACGAAATCATTGTTAATTAATGTAAAAAGCAATATGACAGAGATACTTCATTACCTTTCTGACCTGTCTGCAAACAACAACAGGGAATGGTTCCATGCCAATAAATCACAGTACAACGGCGCGCGCAACACATACCTCGGGGTAGTACAAAAAGTGATCGAGCTCCTGCAGTTTGACGATCCCAGGCTGTCGGGTCTCGAAGCAAAGGACGCCATGTTCAGGATATTCCGCGACATCCGTTTTTCGAAGGACAAGACTCCCTACAAAACGCATTTTGGTGCATACATGGCACGGGGTGGCAGGAAAAGCAGGGAGGCCGGATACTACCTGCATATCGGCAACGATGAAATGTTCCTGGCCGCCGGCGTCCACAGCCCGGAAAAAGCAGACCTCCATGCGATCAGGCAGGAAATCCTCTTCCAGCCGGATGCTTTCGGTACTCTATTGGAAACGAAGCGTTCACAGGGCTATTCCACCTTTGAACATGATAAACTGGTTAAAGGCCCCATGGGATTTCCCAAGGATTCACCCCACATCGAATACCTGAAATACAAACACTACCTGCTCTCACATCCGCTTTCGGAACAGGAACTGGTTGCTGAAAATGCCCCGGCAGTGATCGCAGGCCGCTTCAGGGAACTGGTTCCGTTTACTCAATTCATCAATACTGCATTGGAATTCAAAGGAAATGAATGATCTGCAGGTTGTGTGACTTTTATTACATACAGTCCGGATCTGCTGTTATATTTTTGCAGTGTAAGGTTTGAGAAAATGAACGACAAAAATATAAACCACAAATCAAAACAGTAAAAATTATGAGTTTAGAACATTTAACAATTGATACCTTCAAAGAAAAGGTATTCAACTACGAAGCCAGCAAAGACTGGAAATACGAGGGTACAACTCCCGCGATCATTGACTTTTACGCTGACTGGTGCGGACCATGCAAAATGGTGGCACCGATCCTCGAAGAACTTGCCGAGGAATATGGTGACAAACTCACTATCTACAAGGTAAATACCGAGGAGCAAAGGGAACTGAGCGCGGTATTCGGAATCCAGAGCATCCCGTCACTGCTGTTCATACCGAAAGACGGACAGCCCCAGATGGCCATGGGTGCCCTGCCGAAAGAGACCTTCAAGCAGGCAATATCAGAAGTATTGAGTGTCAACTAATAAAGAAAGGACCTTGAAATGATGAGGAAATATATATTGGTACTTGCAATGGTTTCTATAGCCATCACAGGCTGCGGAAACAGCAGTGAACCTTCAGAAGCATCTGCAGCGAAAATATCTGCTGAAAATGAACCGGTTGCCAGCAAAACAAAGGCAACGGCAAATGAGGGGACGACCATCAACCTGACCAAAGCTGATTTTCTGACCAGGGTGATGGATTATGAATCCAATCCTGCAGAGTGGATCTATAAAGGCGACAAGCCTGCGATCATTGATTTTTATGCAGACTGGTGCGGACCGTGCAAAATCGCGGCCCCGATCCTGGAAGAACTTGCATCCGAATACAAGGATGAAATCTACGTGTACAAAGTGGACACTGAAGTTGAGCGCGAACTCTCTTCTGTTTTCGGTATCCGGAGCATTCCCGCTTTCCTGTTTATTCCTGAAGAGGGAAAGCCAACCATGAGCAACGGGATTGCAAGGACCCCCGAAGAAACAAAACAAATGTTTGTCCAGATGATCGATGAACTTTTACTTGGAAAAGGAGACTCAGAAGCTCTGTGATCTTTCGATAAGCAGGTTGAGTTAGTGGAATAACAGGCGGTCCGTAACACACGGACCGCCTGTTTTTTTATATAAAAAAGTGAGCGATCCCGGGTGCATGACTGGCGGACCGTCCATTTTTATGTTTCATTTCCCGCGGAACTCCGTATCTTTGCACCCAAATACCAGCAATCACCTATGAAGTATATTGGTGCACACGTCAGCGCATCCGGCGGGGTGGAAAACGCCCCGGTGAATGCAGCAGCCATCGGGGCCACTGCATTCGGCCTCTTTACAAGGAACCAGCGCCAGTGGACCCCAAAACCCCTGGAGGAAAAAAGCATCAGCGCATTTCGCAGGAACTGTGAAGAGCATGGCTTCGGACCGGGACAGATCCTGCCGCACGACAGCTACCTGATCAACCTGGGTCACCCGGAAAAAGAAGGGCTCGAAAAATCCCGCACAGCATTCCTCGACGAGATGCAGCGCTGTGAACAACTGGGGATCGACCGGCTGAACTTCCACCCGGGAAGTCACCTCAACAAGATCTCCGAAGAACAATGCATGCAAATCATTGCAGAAAGTATCAACATCGCACTTGACAGCACCAGGGGCGTTGCCGCGGTGATCGAAAATACTGCCGGACAAGGAACCAACCTGGGATACAGCTTCGAACACCTCCGGTACATCATCGACCTGGTGGAGGACAAGGACCGTGTGGGGGTGTGCATCGATACTGCCCATGCCTACTCCGCGGGTTATGACCTGAAAAGCGCAGCGACATTCAATAAGGTGTTTGGTGACTTCGATGAGATTGTGGGAAGGAACTACCTGTTGGGCATGCACCTGAATGATTCAAAGAAACAGTTCGGCAGCCGCGTCGACCGGCACGACAGCCTGGGAAAAGGAACGCTGGGTGCCGAAACATTCCGGTTTATTATGACCGACGCACGCTTCGATAACATGCCGCTGATTCTTGAAACACCCGACCCGGAACTGTGGGAGGATGAAATAGCAACCTTGAAAAAAATGCAATTCTGAAAATGGTATATTCCCATATATGGTGTATTCCAGTATATGGTGTATTCCGCAAAAAAAATACAATATCCTGAAAATTAACCAACGAATATGAGACACGAACGCTCACATGCCAAGATCATTGCGACCATCGGTCCCGCCACGGAAAACAAAGCTATCCTTGAAAAAATGTTCCACGAAGGCATCGATGTGGTACGACTGAATTTTTCCCACGGTGGCCACGATGAACAGCTGGCCCGGATCAAAACAGTGCTGGAACTGAACAAGGAACTCAACTCGAATGTGGCCCTGCTGGCCGACCTGCAGGGACCCAAGCTGCGTGTGGGTGTTATGGAAAACGATGAGGTCCTGCTCGAAGAAGGCAGGGAGTTCGAGCTTACAACGGAGGAATGCACAGGGACAACCACCAGGGCCTTCATCAGCTATGACCAGCTGCCGCAGGATGTCAGGAAAGGTGATATCATCCTCATCGATGATGGCAAACTGGAACTGAAAGTAACCGGCACCAACGGGAAGAACTCCGTCCGCACAGAAGTGATCGTTGGCGGTCCGCTTTCCTCCAAAAAGGGCGTGAACCTGCCCAGTACGAAAATCTCCAAGCCGAGCCTGACTGAAAAAGACATTGAAGATGCACATTTTGCACTGGAACACAACGTGGACTGGATCGCCCTCTCCTTCGTAAGGAGGGCGCAGGACATCCATGACCTGAAGGAGATCATCGCCGCTTCGGGTAAAAACACCAGCGTGATCGCCAAGATCGAAAAGCCGGAGGCACTCGAGGAGCTCGATGAGATCATCGAGGCCTCAGATGCGATCATGGTGGCCCGCGGCGACCTCGGGGTGGAGGTACCGTTCCACAAGGTGCCGCTGATTCAGAAGAACATCGTCAACAAATGTATCGCCATGTCCAAACCGGTGATCATCGCCACACAGATGATGGAAAGCATGATCACCAATGCCACTCCCACCAGGGCCGAAGCCAACGATGTGGCCAATGCAGTGCTGGACGGGGCCGACACGGTGATGCTGAGCGGGGAGACTTCCGTGGGCAAATACCCCGTGGAGACCATCAAGAACATGCAGCTGGTGATCGATTCAACAGAATCGCGGGGATTCCATTTCTTCAGGAAACACCCGCCCAGGATACATAACGACACCTTCCTGGAGGATTCAGTATGCTACAATGCCGTGGTCATGGCAGAACAATCCGAAGCCGCCGCAATCATCTGCCTAACCAACTCGGGCTATACCGCATACCGCATCAGCTCTCACAGGCCCAGGGCAAACATTTTCACCTTCACCATGAACGAAAACCTGCTCAGGAAAATGTCACTGGTCTGGGGCGTCAGGGCATACTACTTTGGTGAATTCGGGAATATCAACGATTACATCGATTATACACTTGAATTCCTCCTCAGCCAGAACCTGATCAAAAAGAACGACCTGGTGGTGCACGTGGGAAGCATCCCGGTGATCAAAAAGGGAAAAACCAATATGATCAAACTGAGTAAGGTTGTATGATGGAGCAGTGATGCACGGTTTACAAAAACAGGTACATTCATAAATACTATCCCCTGTATGATCTCTTTACACCTACAAAAAAGCCACATCACCAACCGTGGCGACGGTTGCCCGTTCAAGGCAAAGCGGTCAGCCATCCGCCAACGTTCCGCTATTCTTTTCCTGGCGGGACTGCTGGCTATCCTCTGTCCCTTCACCTCCGGCGCACAGATCCACCTGTCATATACCAGCAACCGCACACCGGAATGGCACGAGGTCATTGAAATGTATGCATCGCTCGACAGCATCTACCCGGCTGCCCGGCTGATCGAAACAGGGACCACCGATGCGGGAAAGC
>Ga0180430_10004130_pt1 | contig 12323 bp, 9 predicted proteins | sample SS_ome_9_FD_132999 | JGI IMG/M metagenome (GOLD analysis project Ga0180430, IMG submission 132999) | Hypersaline lake sediment archaeal communities from the Salton Sea, California, USA - SS_1_S_2 metaG | ecosystem: Environmental > Aquatic > Non-marine Saline and Alkaline > Hypersaline > Sediment... | reverse complement strand
TGGCCCAGGACTGCGGCTATAAGGGGGTATGCATCGCTCCCGGAGGTTCCATGGCGCTTATGTTTATAAGGGAGACCCGTCCCGCCGGCATTGTGGCTATTGCCTGCATGAAGGAGCTAGAGGAAGGGGTATGTGCGGCAAAGGAACTGGTGGAGGCGGAAAGGAACAGCCGGGAGCCCCCGGTCATAGTATCCGTACCATTACTTAAGGACGGATGCGTGGATACGGAAGTGGACGAGGATGAGGCAAAAAGGATAATAAGATTATAGGCGGTAAAAGATGATATGCGAGGTGGCGCCGGCAAAGATAAACCTGACCCTGGAAATACTGGGAAAGAGGAAAGACGGATACCATGAAATAAGGTCGGTAATGCAGACTATAGACCTGTGCGACGTGCTTACCTTCTGGGATAACCAGTGGATACATATTGTCCCGGAATACGGCAGCCTGCCGGGCAATGATACCCTTTCCAATACTGACCGGCATAATTATATGGGGAAGAACCTGGTATACAGGGCAGCCATGGCCCTGAAACAGGCTGCCGGATACAGGGGAGGAGCCCTGATACAGCTAAAGAAATATATTCCTTCCTCCGCCGGCCTGGGAGGGGGGTCAAGTGATGCGGCAGCAGCCCTGAAGGGGCTGAACCGCCTGTGGAAGCTGGGGCTTTCCCGGAGCGAACTTATTGAAATAGGCTCGAGTATCGGTTCCGATATAGCATTTTTTATCCATGGAGGCACCTGCCTTATAGAGGGCAGGGGGGAGATAGTAAAACCCATAAACCCGCTTCCGCGGAAATGGATACTGGTACTGCTTATACCCCTGGTCCTGGAGCAGAAGACAAGAATGCTGTATTCATATATTGGCAGCTCACATTATACCGCAGGGGAAAACACTCAATCACTGTGCCGGGTGCTAGGCGGCTGCCGGGATGATGAAAACAGGGCCATGATGGTAGAAGACAGCCTTTTTAATGTATTTGAGGAAGTGTATCATAATGGATATAAGGAGTTTGGATCCTGGAAAGAGCATATTGGAAGCCTGGGGATACAGGGACTAAGCCTTGCCGGGAGCGGGCCGGCTGTCTACCGTATCTCTGACAGCAGCCAAGAGCTTTTCCATATGGCGGACCGGGACCATGAAGGCAGGGATGCCATCAGTAAATATATAGTAAGGACGGTACCATAAGGAACGGAGCCATAGATGAAGCAGGAGATGCGCAGCAGGACCAGCAGGGAAAATATAATAAAGGCAGCATCGGAGTGTTTTGCAAAAATAGGATATGACCAGACTGATGTAGACCAGATATGCAGGCGGGCCAGTCTTACCAAGGGAGCATTCTATTATCATTTTTCCTCCAAACAGGACCTTTTTTTGGAAATACTGGACCAGTGGATAAACAGGGTAGCCGGGAAGATAGATTTTTCACGCATGGGAACTGAAGGCATCCTGGAAGCCATAACCGGCATACCTGACAGCTTCAGCCCACTTTTCCAGGAAGTGGGAAACCAGCTGCCATTATTTCTGGAGATATATGTGAAGTCGCTTTCTGACCCGGGATTAAAGAAGACAGTACTCAGGTCCTACAAGAAATTCATAACATTCTTTACAGAGATACTCAGGCGGGGTATCGAGAATAAGAGCATCAGGGAAATGGATCCCCGCGAGGGAGCAGAGATACTGTTTACCATGACTATCGGCATGCTTATGCAGGGGCTTTTGCGGCCCAGGAGCGGGGATTGGGTGGGCCTTTCCAAAAAGACCATCAGGCTTCTTTTGGACCCCAGGTGATCAGCTGGCTGAAGCGGCTTTCCTGTAGGCGGCAAGGGTCTTTTCCGCAGTCTTCTGCCAGGAGAAAGCCTTAGCCCTGATAAGGGACCTTTCCGAAAGCCTTCTCAATAGATCATTGTCATGAAGGGTATCTATGATCCTGCCGGCAAAGCCTTGGGCATTGCCCGGCTTGACCATGATGCCGGCATCACCCGCCACTTCAGTTATGGAGGAGCTGTCAGAGGCGATAACGGGAAGCCCGCAGCTCATAGCTTCCAGCGGAGGCAGGCCGAATCCCTCAAAGACTGATGTATAGACGAAAAGCCGGGCCTGGCAGTAGAGCTGTACCAGATCATCATCGGTAAGCCTTCCCGTAAAGATTATATCATCGGTGTATGCAGATCTTTCCCTGGCCTCATAGGAGGCTTCGCTTTTCCAGCCCGTCCTTCCGGCTATCACCAGCTGGTGTCCCAGGTCCGGATCACTGTCCCGGGCCAGGCTATAGGCTTTTATAAGGGTCACAAAGTCCTTCCTGGGTTCTATGGTCCCCACTGACAGGATATAGGGTCTCCTGATGCCCATCCTGCCGGCCAGGCTGGATTCTATCTCATGGGGAGCAAGCTTTCTGAAAATGGGATCGGCTGCCAGATGCACCGCGTCTATCTTTTGCGGATCTGTACCGAAAAACTCCTGTATGTCGCCGGCCGTACTGCGGGAGGAAGCCAGTATCCTTTTTGCCCTGGCGGCATTTTGCCTGACCATGCGGCTGTATTTGTCAATGAACCATTTGAAGTTGGAGTCCGGGAACCTCATGAAAGCCAGGTCATGGATGGTAAGGACGATATTCCTGTTCAGGGCAGGCATGACGGCATAATCCATGGCATGGACCACATCGGCATTGATCCCCATAAATTCCAGGGGCGGAAACCTTAAGAACTCATATGCCTTCATCATCCATGGGCCGGCTTTTACCAGCTTAAGACTCACATCAGCGTCTGTAAATTCCTTTTTAAGGTCCAGTGCCAGATGAAGATGCTCATTGCTATTGTAGGTCCCGAATAATATATAACTGGTGCCGCCGTCCATAGGGAGCAGGTTTTTTACAAGGTTAAGTATATATCTTCCGGCCCCGATGTCCTGTCCATGGTTTATAAGGGTAGATATATCCAGGGCTACTTTTAATCTTCTATGACCTGTCATGACAGCCTGTCGATAAACCTGTGTACGGAGATAGGCTCATATTCAAGTTTTCCGTGTAGGATGTCCCTGAAAAGCCTGGACTCCGTTATAAATTTGGTATTTTCCAGGGAAGTAAGGTAATTGACTATACCTTCATATTTCTCATTTCCCAGCAGGGCAAAAAGCCTTCTATAAGAATACAGGAGGTTGCGTATGGAATATTCAGGCTCATTTCCTACCACATCAAAAAAATCCTTTTCCCCATGGCTATACTTGATTATGTCTGAATCAAAAAGCTGTCTGGAGAACTGTATTACATGTCTTTGCTTTTTAAGGCTCCTGGAATTTTTCCTGAAATCCGAGATTATCCTCCTGGCAACAGGTTTGAGATTGACATCCCTGAGGTTTCTCTTCTGTATGCCCAGCTCATTCTTTATTACCTGCCTCATCCTGCTGTCTTCGGCATTCTTAAAGGCTGTCCTCAATATATTGAGTTTCTGGTAATAATATATCTCCAGGAATGCTGTAGCCTCCTGCCTGAAGCTGTAGGCGAATCTGTGATAAAGAGATGCCCGGGGACAGGACCTGAACCTGTATCCATGGAGGCGGGCGCGGTAGCAGAAATCCACATCTTCATAAAAAAGAAAAAAATCCGGGTCTATGGGACCCACTTTGTTCTTTTGCAGGGATTCTTTCCTTATCATGCATGATGTAAAAGAAACGCCAAAGATGTCCTCTTCTTTATTGTACTGGCTGAGGTCCAGCTGGCCTCTTCCGTAATGTCCGGCATAAAGATTTTCGTCCACACTTGTCCCCACATTTTCGATAAAATCCCTCTGGTAATAAAATTTGACCTTGGGGGCGACACCTATATAGGATCTGTTGAGACTGTTGATGCAGGAGACCATCTGTTCTACGGCATCAAAATCATATACCACGTCAAAGCTTGATATCAGTATAAGATCTGAGGAAGCCTCTCCAATAGCGCGGTTGAGGGCTCCTCCCAGACCCAGGTTGCGGTCTGAATAGATGATAACAGTGTCGGGGAACTCTACCTTTACCTGGCTGAGGATGTCTTTATTTATAGAATTATTGTCAAATAATATTATCTCCAGCTGCTTATGGGTCTGGCGGTTGAGTGACTGCAGGCATTCCCTTAATACCTGGTAGGAAGAATTATAATTGATGATGACCGCAGAGACATTTGTGCTTTTCAGTGGTTTATGCCGGTCGATCTGGGGCCTGGGCCGGATATCTTTCTCTTCCAGGCCAAGTATTTTCTTTATCAGGCGGTCATAGTTTTTTACACAGTTTTCCCAGGTAAAGGCTTCCGCATTCCTGGCGGCATTCTTACCCATGCTTTTACGCATCTCAGGGTTAAGTATAAGTATCTCCAGTTTCTCCCTGAATTCCTGAAGGTCTTCAACCACATAACCCGATCCGCCATTTTTGGATACTTCCGGATGCGCCCCGATATTATAGCATACCGTGGGCCTGCCAAAGCTCTGGGCTTCTACCACCGGCAGGTCGAAGCCTTCCCATTTTGAGGCTGTAGTATAGATGTCACAGGCGCTGTATATAAGGGGCATCTGTTCCTCGGGCGCATTGACTATTGCCAGTATGCCCTGGTTTTTCAAATATTCTTCATCATTTTTTGAGCCATATCCCACCGCCATAAGCCTGATGTCCTTATGCTTCTTATGCAGCTCCTGGTAGCTGGAGACCAGTTCGGCAAGCCCCTTATAGGGCTGGTTTGTCAGGTTCAGCCTTCCCACATAAAGCAGCAGGACATCATCTTCCGATATCCCGTATTTTTTCCTGAAATCCGATATCTCTTCACTGCTGACATCCCGGACATTATAATGGTCGGCGCCATTATATATATATGATGCTTTTTTCCTTAGATTAAGCGAAAGACCGCCAAGCAAATACTTTGAGACAGTTACCAGGGCTTCTGCCTTCTTGAAATATGACAGGTTCTGTGATATTTCCATATATTTGTATTTCAGCCTGCGTTTTAAAGGCATATCGGTTACAGAGACAATTCCGTGGTCCACGGCAAGAACCGGCGCATTGAGCCTGGGTATCAGGCTGTAAAAAGGAAAAGACTGGATTATGAATAGATCGACTTTTTTGCTGTTAAGATACGGCGCCAATCTCCTGATCCTCTGTTCATATATCACAGGATTGGAAGTCGGCTTAAAATAATGCAGCTTCTCTATGCCGTATGACTTTCTATGGATAAAAGTCTCATCAAAATAATTGCAGTAGACTTTGGTATTATATCCTTTCCTGGCCAGTCCGTCTGCCAGGCGGTCCACAACCAGGTCCACTCCATGACCGGTTATCATCCTCTCGGTGATAAATGCGATATTTATTTCCTTCATTATTCTATCTCTATCCTTTGATGCTTATTAATGTCTCCAGGATAATCATTATATAATATCAGGGCTTTCAATGTAATAAAATAAGTCCCGCCGAGCCTTTAGCCGGCCGCCATTAATATTGTTTAAAATAAATTGTTTGTTATAATTTAGTCTAAATTTGGAAACAGGCGATCTTAGGAGTATTCAATATGGCAGATATGGCAGATTATCCTCTGATAACTATCTCCATAATCAACCTTGACGGCAAAAAATATCTAGAGGATTGCCTTAAAAGTCTCCAGGGACTGGATTATCCCCGGGACCTTATTGAGACAATAATAGTTGATAATGGCTCCAGGGACGGTTCTGTTGAGTTTATCCAGGAAGAATATCCTTCTATAAAGATAATCCGCAATAAAAAAAACCTGGGTTTTGCCAGGGCCAATAACCAGGCCGCCAGGGCTGCTGCCGGAGACTATATTGCATTTTTGAATAATGATACCAGGGTTGACAGCCGATGGCTGACCGGACTCCTGAAGCCTATATACAAAAGCAGGGAAATAGCGGCATCCGGGTCAAAAGTGCTCTCAATGGATGGACAGTCCCTTGATTTTGTAGGCGGCATGATAAATTTTGAGGGCAAGGGTTTCCAGATAGATTATGGCAAAAGTTCGGAAGATGATGACCATAATATCCCAAAATTTTTGCCTTTTGTAAACGGCGGCGCCATGATGATAAATAAAAAAGTCTTTCTGGAGGCCGGCGGTTTCGATGAAGATTTTTTTGCATATTATGAGGATGTGGATCTGGGGTGGAGGCTGTGGGTGCTTGGCTATAAAGTCATATTTGCGCCTGATTCAATCGTATATCATCAGCATCACGGCACTTCCAGGATATTCAGTGAAGACAGGCTGAGGTTCCTCAAGGAAAGAAATTCCCTGTATTCGGTTTTTAAGAATTATGACGATATCAATCTTTCCCGGGCATTATCCGGCACGCTGGCAAACATATTCAACAGGGTTTTTGTGGATGTGGATTTTGATTATATGCATTATTACGACCTTTCCGGGCCCAATAAAGATGAGCCTGCTGCCGGTATAAACATAGATCCGGAGCCATTAAGCTCGCTGGCTGCTGCCCGGAGTTTTTATGATGACCTGGACAGTCTGGTGAGTAAGAGGAAGTGGATACAGGACCACAGGAAAAGAGATGACAAGGCAATATTTACATATTTTAAAGGGCAATTCCTGGCAGTCTCGCCCGATCCCGATTACCAGAAAAGACAGATAGACATCCTCAGGGAACTGGGGATATACCAGGTATTTGAGAAATCCATCAGGAGGAGATTGCTGATAATATCCAGCGAGGTGCTTTCCAGGGAGATGGCAGGGCCTGCTATAAGGGTGTGGAATTTTGCCAGAGTGCTTTCGGAGCATATGGAGGTAACCCTGGCAGCGCCCAATAAGACCGGTCTTGCGGAACAGGATTTCAGCATACGGTCATTTGCCGACGACGGGCAGCTGAGGGAATTAATAAAGGGTAGTGACATCATCCTCTGCGGCGGCATGACATTTGCAAAATACCAGAGCATCAAAGACTCCGGCAAATACCTGATAATAGACATATACGACCCATATAACCTGGCAACCCTGGCAGAATATGAGGATGAACCTATAACAAAACAGCTGGAGGTGTTCAGGTCCATATACAATATCTTCAATGAGCAGTTCTATTACGGCGATTTCTTTATCTGCGCATCAGAGCGGCAGAGGGATTTCTGGCTGGGTATGCTGGCAGCATTAAACAGGGTAAACCCATACTCCTACAAGCAGGACCCCTCACTCAGGAAGATGATAGATGTAGTCCCTTTCGGACTTCCGGAAAGCAGGCCCCTGCACACCAGGGATGTATTGAGGGGCAAGGTCCGGGGTATTGATAAAGAAGACATAGTCATCATATGGGGCGGAGGCATATATAACTGGTTTGATCCGGTTACCCTGATAAAGGCGATGGACCTGGTCAGACAAAAAAGGAAAGATATCAAGCTATTCTTTATGGGGGTAAAACATCCTAATCCTGAGGTCAGGGGATTTGATGCCGCAGATAAAGCAGTCTCTCTGGCAAAAAAGCTTGGATTGTCAGGAGAGAACATATTTTTTAATTTTGGATGGGTGGATTATGAAGAGAGGCAGAACTATTTACTGGAATCAGACATAGGTATAATAACCCATCCCATGCATATAGAGACCCGGTTCTCCTTCAGGACCAGGATCCTTGATTATTTGTGGACAGGCCTTCCCATCATATCCACAAAAGGTGACAGCCTGAGCGATATGATAGATAAGGAAGGTTTGGGGCTGACTGTCATGGAAGACTCGCCAGAGGAGCTTGCAGATGCCATACTCAGGCTTGCCGGAGATAAGGAATATTACAAAAAGTGTGTAAGGAATATAAATGAAGTCTCCCGGGATTATTCCTGGGATAAAGTCTGCCGTCCCATCATAACATTCTGCAAAGATCCTGTCTCAAGCGCCCTGAAAGAAAGAAAAGACAGCGATGCTGCTGCAGGGATAGATGATAATCCCAAAGGAAGAACATATTTGTTTAGAAAATTTCTATATCATCTTTTCCGGAGCGGTCCGGGAAAGACAGCAAGATATATTTCAAATTATGTCAGCCGCAAATAAGCCTGGAAAGCAGGATAAGAATATGGATGAAACAGGAGACGTGCAGAAAAGTAAAAAGCAATTAGTATTCAGGATAGTAAATATAGTGATAGTGGTAAGCTTTGGTGCTTTCCTGGTATACTACCTACTCAACCAGGTGGATATTGCCGATATCAAGTCTGCATTCCTGGGGATGTACAGGCCTACGCTGATAGCAGCCCTGGCCATAATGCTCCTCAGCAATCTTTTCCGGGCCTACCGCAAGAATATACTGGTAGGCTCTGACAGGATCAGCATGGGAGACATGTTCCTGGTGACCATGATAAGAAATGCATTCAATATGGTTCTTCCTGCCCGGACCGGGGAGCTTTCCTATATATATGTGCTTACCAGCCGCTTCCATTTTCCCCTGGAGATAGGCGTCTCCACCCTGATGGTGGTCTTGATATTCGACCTGGTGATAGTATTTTCCATAATACTTATTTCAATAATCATAGTAGGAATAAATACCTATTCCATATCATCGGCGTCGGTCATACTTATATCAGTAGCTTTGCTGGCGGTATCGCTTATTATACTGTTTTTCCTGTCCAATATCATAGATATGATCCTTATCGTATACAGGAAGCTCCTGGAGAAGTTTAAAGTGAAGGAAGGCAGGCCCATATACCGTATTTACTCCAAGGTCCTGGATATAAATAATAACCTGAAGATAATAAGGGGGAGGAGGATATACTGGAAAGTATATCTGTCTTCCATTGTCACCAGGCTGTTAAAGTTCACCAGCTACTATCTTATCATCCATGCCATACTGGCGCCCATGGGATACAGTTTCAGCGACCTTAATTACTGGGTGATACTCCTGGCCACCATTGCGGCAGAGATATCGGCAGTCCTGCCCACACATGCACTGGCCGGGTTCGGCACATATCAGGGGGCGTTCGCCCTGGCATTCGTGATCCTGGGCTTTTCGGAGGAGATATCAATTATAGTCGGATTCAGCTATCACCTGGTAGTGCTCCTGTTTACGGTGGCCCTGGGGATCATCGCCATGATAATCATAAGCATGCCTTTTTACCGCACCAGCAAAGAAAGGATCAGGGAAAATAAACAGTAATGAATAGATCAAAGGTCTTTTTCAGCCATATAGGCAGGGGACTCCTCACGCCGGCCGTTTATAATGATCCAGGGCTCTCCCGGAGGTTTTATAAGTATTTCCTGATAGGGATGCTGATAAGGCTTATGATGCTCCCGTTCTTTTTCCAGAGGGACCTGCTGTCAACCTATCAGAGGGCGGCAGAGGCGGTATTTGCAGGTGATTTTGCTTCAGATTTCTACCAGATATTAACTCATGCCATCCATAGCGCCTATCTTTTTATAATAAATGCCATAGTGCCCGCAGTAAGCGAATATTCCTCTATATTGCTGGATGAGAATACATGGACTTCCTGGATAAATTTTATAACCGGCTACAATGTATTTACGGTCCTGGCCCTTTTCAAGGGACTATACCTCATATTCGACCTTCTGTGCATGTTCTTTATCCTGAGGCTGTCTTTTGACGACAATGCAGAAGGCCGGCTGAATGTCTTCAGGTTCTGGATGTTTAACCCGGTTGTCATCTTTGTGGTTTATATATTTGCCAGGCATGACATAATAGGGGTGTTTGTTACTATAATAGCACTGCTTCTGGCAAAGAAAGACAGGAAATACTGGTCTATCCTGGTGCTGGCAGTGGCTATTGCATTGAGGTTTTTCCCAATAATGATACTTCTTCCCCTTATATTTTATCTGGCCAGGAGCAAAAAAGACTATATACTCTTATCGGTCCTGGGTGTATCGGGCCTGGCAGCGTTAGAAGCGATTACCAATATTTTTTATGGAAACAGCCTCATATTCTCACTGCTTAATACCCAGCATTTCAATTATATACTTTCTTCGAAGCTGGAACTTATCATACATGACAGGATATTTATCTTCATAGTTGCCTATTTCCTTATAGTATTCAGCTTCATCCAGATAAAGAAAAAAAGTTTTGACCTGCTTATAGATTACGGGGCTATCATATACCTGGCATATATAGCGCTCAGCTATTTCCATCCCCAGTATGTATTATGGGCAGTTCCTTTCCTGGTGATCATTTTTGCCAGGAGAAAGAGCCTGGTATATTACCACTGGCTTCAGTTCGGGCTGCTTATGATAATCCTTATCTACTGGGGGGACCTGGTGACCAAATTTGTGGCTGCCCCGCTGGACCACAGGTTTTTTATCTATATAACCGGGCCCATACCCATAATCGAGAGGTTCTACGACTCGGCGAAATTCGTTAATATTTTCAGGAGTGTGTTCACTGCTGTCTCGCTTTGGATGATATATCTCATATACAGGGACAGCCGCAGCATCATAGATCGGGACCAGGGAGGAGTCAGCAGATGAGGAAAAAAGCTGTGCCATGGCTAATATTATTTATCCTGGCGGCGGTCATGGCATCACTGCTGTTTTCCGGCTGCCAGAACCTGAGTTTTATCCCCGGAGCCAGTTATGGATATTATATCTGGGAGCAGGACGGCAGGCTCCATATTTCCTGGAGTACAGACAGGAAGGATGCAGCCTTTTCCGGTTATGTCTTAACAGACGGACAGTTTGCCGATATAGAGGCAGTAGGCTGGGAAGAAGAAGATATCTGGGAGCTCGAAGGCCCCATGCTTTCCTATAGGTCGACCCTGGATGCAGATGATTATATGGACGGTATCATACTGGATATAACCGGCTATACCTATATAGAGCTGGATACTGGCATAAACGGCGGATATGACCTGTCCAGGGTGCATGCAGGCGCTTTCCTGAATAATCCGGAAACCAGCCCTTTCCGCATCACTCCCGGTTATTTTGATCAGATAAGGGATATCCCCTGGTATGAAAGGCACCCTTTTTCCGGCTTTTTCTATAAGCTTTATGCCAATAAATATTTTACCTTTGCCTTCATCTTTATCACGGGAGCGGTGGCCATAGAGCTTTTAAGGATAACTGTGTTTTCTAAAAAGATGCGGAGGAAGCTCTATGTCGCCATATCGTATATGGCTCTTATACTGCTGGAGGCTGCAGTATATCTGCTTCTGAGTTTTTTTGTTTTGTAAAATAGTAACGGAGACATATTGAAAGTATTTCTTATCGGGGTAGACGGACAGCTGGGCTCGGACATAGACAGGTATTTTTCTTCCCGGGGCGTGAAGGTGCAGGGGCTTATAGGCCTCAGGCAGGTAGATATATGTGACCTGGAGGGCACCCGGAAGCTTATAGGGGAGTCCGGGCCGGACCTGGTGATAAACACTGCTGCCTACCACAATGTAGACCTTTGCGAGGACAGGATGGAAGAAGCATTCAGGGTCAATGCTGCCGGGGTGAAGAACCTGGCTTCCATATGCCGGGATATGGATATCCCGCTGATGCATTTTTCCACTGATTTTGTCTTTGCCGGGGACAAAAAGACCCCTTATAACGAAGATGACTGCCCCGGTCCCCGCAGCATATATGCCATCTCCAAGCTGGCAGGGGAGAAGGTGGTCCAGTATATGCTGGATAAATATTACCTGGTAAGGTTTTCCGGGCTATACGGCCATGCCGGGTGCACAGGAAAGGGTAATATAAACTTCGTTAAGACCATGCTCAGGCTTGCCGGGGAGAAGAAACAGGTAAGAGTGGTAGATGACCAGGTGCTAACCCCCACCAGCACAAAGGATGCAGCGGAAAAGCTTTTTGAGCTGGTCCAGGCAGGAAAATACGGACTGTATCACATGACCAATACCGGGGAATGCTCCTGGTATGAATTTGCCCGCCAGATATTCAGTTTATCCGGCAAAGATGTGGATATAAAACCCATAACCAGCAGAGAGCTGGGTGCCAGGGCCATAAGGCCCGCCTATTCAGTCCTGGATAATGCAAACTTAAGGAGAGCCGGTATTCCCGATATGCGGCACTGGAAGGAAGCGCTCAGGGATTATTTATTATCATCGTGAGAATTCTTCTTTAACAGATAGAGGATATTTTCCTGATTCAGCCTTATCCGGTTCAGTATATCGGCGGAAAGGCCTACTATGAAGAATATGACCGCCAGGAAGAAAAAAGCCGCTCCTACGAAGCCCGACCAAATATTAGGGCTGAATGTACCCCTGGATATATAGGTGGCAAGAAGCACAGCTTCAAAAGCAATACCAGTTATAAGGAATACCAGCGATATGACTGAGAAGAATGCCAGGGGCCGGTAATCCCGGTAGGTCCCCAGTATTATCTTGAGCGTGTTTATGCCGTATATAAAAAGATTCGAGGCTACCTTTGACTTCCT
>Ga0180430_10004129_pt1 | contig 12325 bp, 10 predicted proteins | sample SS_ome_9_FD_132999 | JGI IMG/M metagenome (GOLD analysis project Ga0180430, IMG submission 132999) | Hypersaline lake sediment archaeal communities from the Salton Sea, California, USA - SS_1_S_2 metaG | ecosystem: Environmental > Aquatic > Non-marine Saline and Alkaline > Hypersaline >... | reverse complement strand
GGCGATGGCCAAGCCTCGGAAGGCGTCCACGCAAGCCCATCGCCCTTCCGGAGCTCCTTCGCCTTGTCCGCTGTCCGCGATTCTGTTAAGTTTCAATCCACGCGCCCGCACGAGGTGCCACCGGAAAATAGCTTGAAAGGCCATGTCCCTTTCCGCGAAGCCACCATAACAGTCTCGTCAAGCCCGAGCAAGATGGACGATCAGCCCCGCCGCATCTTCAATGCCCGTTTTGTCCTGTCCTCGCTCCTCGCGGGTCTTCTCCTTTCTTTGGTGGTGCTGATCGCGGCCAACCACTTGGCCCCCCTGCCCGTCCACCACCTTCGGCCCGAGCCGTCCACCGTGGCCCTGGACCGTCATGGCGGCCTGCTGCGCGCCTTCCTGGCTCCCGACGACATGTGGCGCATCCGCACGCACTACGAGGACATTCCTCCCTGCCTCGAAAACGCCGTTCTAGGCTACGAAGATCAATATTTCCGCCGGCACTTCGGCGTCAATCCCGTGTCCGTGGCCAGGGCGGCCATGGTGGACCTGCTGGAAGGCCGGTTCGCTCAAGGGGCCTCCACCATCACCATGCAACTGGCCCGCCTCATGGAGCCCAAGGACCGGACCCTTGCGGGAAAAATCGTCGAGGTCTTTCGAGCCTTTCAACTGGAATGGCGCTTCTCCAAAAACGAGATTCTCTCCCACTACTTCAACTTGGCTCCCTACGGGGGCAACATCGTGGGCGTCGGTGCGGCTTCCCGCATCTACTTCAACAAGGAGCCCCACCAGCTCAGCCTGGGGGAAGCCGCTCTCCTGGCGGCCATTCCCAATTCCCCCAACACTTTGCGCCCCGACCGCCATCCCCGAAGGGCCCTGCGTGCCCGAAACAAGGTGCTTCGCTTGCTGGCCGCCCGAGGTCGAGTCACTCGGGAGCAATTGGAAGAAGCCCTGTCGGAGCCCGTCCCCGGCCGTCGCTACGCCATGCCCTTCGAAGCCCCTCATCTTACCAGGGACCTGAAGCTCCAATACCCGGGCGAGAAGCGGCTGGAAACCACCCTGGACCCTTCTCTGCAACACTTGGCCGAAGTCATGCTGCGCCGCCACCTCAAGCCCTTGAGACCCCGGGGAATCGCCAACGGGGCCGTGGTGATCATCGAGAACGGTGTCCGGGAATTGCGGGCACTGGCGGGCTCCTACGATTTTTTCGACTTTCGGCACCAGGGGCAGGTGAACGGGGCCACGGCGCCGCGATCCCCGGGGTCCGCCCTCAAGCCTTTCGTGTACGCCCTTGGCATGCAGCACGGCCTCGTCAGTCCCCGCAGCCTTCTGTACGACATCCCCGTGAACTACTCGGGCTACCAGCCCCTCAATTACGACCGCCGTTTTCACGGTCCCGTTTCCGTGGAAGAAGCCCTGGTGCGGTCCCTCAACGTCCCGGCCGTGAGCCTGGACGCCGCTCTCAAGGAAAACGGCTTGTACTATTTCCTCAAGGACGCCGGCCTCGCGACCCTGCCCGAAATCCGGGACCACTACGGACTGTCCCTCGTCCTGGGAGGCTGCGAAGTCACCTTGCTGGAGCTCGCCAACCTCTATGCGGGACTGGCCGAAGGAGGACGGTTCCGGCCTTGTCGCTGGCTCGAGTCCCAACCCCGGTTCACCTCCGAGCCGCTCTTGGACCCCGGCGTGTGCTATCTTTTGACGGAGATTCTCACGGAGCTGCGCCGACCGGATTTTCCTTCCACTTGGGAGCGATTCACCGACATCCCCAAAGTGGCCTGGAAAACGGGCACCTCCTACGGCCACCGGGACGCTTGGAGCGTGGGCTACACGCCCCGTTACACCATCGGGGTGTGGGTAGGGAACTTCGACGGCAAGGGAGCCCCCGAGCTGGTGGGGGCCGAAGCGGCGGCCCCCGTTCTCTTCTCCTTGTTCAGCGCTCTGGAGGACCCGGCGGGAACGGCGTGGTTTTCCAGGCCCGACAACGTCAAGAGCCGTCGGGTGTGCTCCGTAAGCGGCATGCCCGCCGGGCCCCATTGCCCTTCGACGGAAGAGGAGCTCCACGTTCCCGGCCTTTCCCCCCATCGCGTCTGCGACATTCACCAAGTCATCCAAGTGGACAAGGAGACGGGAAAGCGCCTTTGCCCCCACTGCCGCATCGGACGGGACTACGAGGAGAGGGTGATTGAAAAGTGGCCCGCCCGCATGGCCGCTTGGATGGAAAAGAATGGCTACCCCCTGGACCCCGTTCCCGAGCACTTCCCCCGTTGCACGCGCATCGCGTCGGGGGACGGTCCCGTCATCGTCTCTCCCCCCGACGGCTCCGAGCTCAAAATCCGCCCCGGAGCCCCTCTCCGGTACCAAAAGATTTTCCTGGATGCTTCCGTTTCCAACCTCACCCGCACCGTTTACTGGTTCCTGGACGGTCAGCTCGTCTTCTCGGGAAGTCCCGCCGAAAAAGTCTTCATCCTTCCTGCCCCCGGTGCTCATACCCTCTTGTGCATGGACGACGAAGGAAGATCGACCCGGTCGCGGTTCACGGTGCATCCTTGAGGGACAGAGGCAGCCCGGCCATGACGCAGGTCACTCTCGGACACACGGCCGCCACGCGCTGGTTGGTCCATCCCGACAAGTCCCGAAAGCGACGGGCCAGAGCGTTCTCCGGCACGATGCCCGCTCCCACTTCGTTGGACACGAGAACGAGAGGATAGTCCACGGCTCGAAGCATTTCGCAAAGACTTTCCACGAGCTTTTCCGGTTCGGGACCTCGGTCTTGCATCAGGACGTTGGTAAGCCACAGAGTCAGGCAATCCACCAGGACGGGCCTTCCCTTTCCTTGCAGATCCCGGAGGACTCCCGTCAAATCCAGCGGCGTCTCCCGAACTTCCCACTGGACGCCGCGACGCTGCCGGTGGGCTTGCACGCGGAGGCGCATTTCCTCGTCCCAAATCCGAGCGGTGGCCACGTACACGTAAGGCGGGGTCAAGGAGGCGACGACGCCTTCGGCGTAGGTGCTCTTGCCGCTGCGGGCCCCTCCCAGAACCAGATGCGGAAAGGCCGGAAAACCGGGGGAGGCCATCAACGAGACTCCTTGCGATGAACGAAAGCGCTCAGGTGATCGCAAACCAGCTTTTCCACCAGATGAGGCAGGGGCTCCCGGACGGCGCCCACGATGGCGATGGATTCCTGGCTCAAGGGAAGCAGAAGCTTCACCGCCTCGGCTTCCCCCACGGCGCGAGCCATGGAGGGAGTCACTTCGCCCATCATGGATTGGGCCATGAGGATGGAAACGGGCCCCGCCACCACGTCCACCTGACGCACGCAGACGCAGACGGCGTTTTCCCCCGAAGCCCCCCGGTTGGCCCCCGCTTTCATCATCTGAGCCGTGGCGATGGCGTTGGTCCCCAGGGCCCACACCTCCACCTGCTCGCCGTAAGCCTCCTTGATCTTCTTGATAATGGCGCCGCCGATGCCGCCTCCCTGCCCGTCAATCACAGCAATGCGCAACAAAGCCTTCCTCCTGATGGCACATGAGCGGAGGTCCTGCAGGACCCCGGCGGGAAAGCTCTTCTCGAGCCCGTTACGTCGCTTCTTCCCTTGCAGCTCCGATGCTCCAGGCATCGAACATTTCATGGTACCTCAAAATATAGCGCTTCCCTCCCGAAACCTCCACTCGATAATACCGCATGGGCATGCGCCGGGAATCCAGACCGCCCTCGTACCAACGGTCCAGGACTTGGCGGATTTCAAAACATTCTCCTCGCCAAGCGAAGCTTCGGGGCTCCTGTGCCCCCTTGTAGTCGTCCCGGCAGGAAACGCCGATCCTTTCGTACTTCAAGACGCCCCCCCTTCGGCCAACGTCTCTTCGACCTTTCGGAGAAGATAACATTCTTTCGACGCATTCATGATTTCACAATTCATCCCTTCAAGCCACGAAAAAAAACAACGGGGAGGGACATCCCCTGCACACTCGCCCTTGTCCGCGCCATTCTCCGTATGATACCCATGGAAGACTCGACACGGCCAAGGAGGAAAGAAGCCCTATGATCCGCAATGCCCTGGGGGGCGCCCTTTGTTGTCTGATGCTCCTGTCCGGTTGCACGGGGGCTCGAAAAGCCATGGAAGCTCCCCGATTCTCTCCATCGGAGCTTCACCCCGGAGACATCCTGAAAACCCGGCCCCTCGAAAAGGTTTCTTTCGACGCGCTCATGGAGGATCTTTCCAAGGCCCGCGTCGTTTACGCAGGGGAAACGCACCTGAGCATTGAGGACCACGAGGTCCAGCAGCGCATCCTGGAAGCGCTTTGCGACATCCATCCGTCTCCCGTCCTGGCTTTGGAGATGATCCCCCGGGAGATGCAACCGGTTCTGGATCGATGGTCGGCGGGGGAGCTCGACGAAGCGGCCTTTCTCAAGGCCGTGAAATGGGACCGCACGTGGGGCTATCCCTTCCGGCTCTACCGAGATCTGCTGGAAACGGCCAGGGACAAGGGATTGAAAGTGCTGGCCCTCAACGCTCCCCGGCAAGTGGTCCGAAAGATCGCTCGGCAGGGGCTGTCTTCCCTGGACGAAGGGGAAAGAGGCCGCATGGCACGGGAAATGGACATGGCCCACGCGAGTCACCGGAAAAAGTCCCGCAGCCAGTTCCAAAAGCACGTGCGAGGGGATATCAAGGACTTCGAAGCCTTCTACCAGGCTCAATTGGCCTGGGAGGAAACCATGGCCGAAACCCTTGCCCGGGCCCTGGATGCCGACCCTTCGGGAAGTCCCGTCCTGGTTCTTCTGGGAAGGGGGCACATGGAATACGGTTGGGGGGTTCCCCGCAGAACCGAAAGCCGTTTCCCTCACGTCTGGCGGACGGTAGCCCCCCTTCCGGCTTCCGTTTGGGCGGAAGGGCCCGATGCGGCAATGAGCGATTACGTGTGGCTGACCCGGGGAGACCGGTTCGTCCATCCGGGTCGCGGCCGAGTGGGCATCGTTCTGAAGGCTCTGGAGAAAGGCGAAGGGGTGGAAATCCTGGGGGTCTTTCCGGGCAGTCCGGCTCACGAGGCCGGGTTGATGAAGGGGGATGTGATTTCGAGGATCGACGACATTCCCGTCGAATCCCTGGATGACCTGCACGAAGCCATGTCGAGTCCCAAGGACCCCCCTGAATACTGGTTCCACATCCGGCGGGAAGGGGTCATGAAGACCCTCCCGGTGACTCTGGAAGATTGAGCGGGAGAACGACCATGCCCTCGGCTTCGATTTACGAAGAAAGGCTTCAAGGAATCGGCCGTTTGGCCGATGCGCTGGAAGAACGGCAAGGGGACCTCGTCGAGGCGGCGGCCGACGACGCCGGTTTTCCCTTGAAAGTGACCTCCATGGAAATCCGTCTGGCCGTGGACCACCTGCGCAACATGGAGCGGGATCTTCCCCATGTGGAAGAAAAAATGCCTTACGGAGACATCGCAGCCATTTTCCCCTACGACGCTCCCGTCGTCTTCCTGGCCCGCCTGGGGGGGGCCGCTCTGCTCACGGGCAACCGCCTACGCTTCGGCTTTTCTTCATGGACGCCGGAAACGGCCGAAATCCTGGCGGACATCTGCCGTCCTTTTCCCGAGCTGGAGCCCCGTCTCAAGCAGGACAATCGGGAATTCGGCCTGGAATGCACGGAAGATCCCGGGGTGCGCGTCCTGTTCATCTCGGGAGCCTCCCCCGTGGGAGAAGCCTACCGGGAACGAAAGGAAGGATTCGACAAAGTCTTTTTCGCCGGCCCGGGAGGCATGCCGGCCGCCCTGGTATTGGAAGACGCCGACCTGGAGCCGGCCACCCGATTCATCGCCCGCCGGGCCTTTATCAACGGTGGCCAGTATTGCACGACCTTGAAAAAGGTCCTGGTACACCGGGGCCTTTACGACGCCCTGCGGGACGGAGTGCTGGAAAGAGTGGAGCGCATCCACGTGGGCGACCCCATGGAAAAGGACACGGACGTGGGCCCCATCCGGGTGGAGCGCACCCGCAAAATCCTATCCCGCACCCTGGAGCAATGCCGGGAAGGACGGCTTCTCACGGGCCGCATGGAAGACCAGTGGGTCCACCCTTACGTGCTGGAGATGGAGCGGATTCCGGATTTGGAGCCTTTCGGTCCTTTGCTGATCCTCAAGCCTTTCGAAGATCCTCGCGAAGCGGTCCGCGAGCTCACCGAAAGCCGCTACGGGTTCCTCGTGGCCTTTTTCGGCGCCCTCTCCCCCGAAAGCCGGTCTCTTCTCTCCCGACATTTCGGCATGATCCACGACAATCCGGACTTCGAATTCACCCCTTTGCGCCAGCCCTTCGGCGGTCGAAAAGCCAGCGGCTGGATCCTCGAGCGGCGGGACGGGACCTGGACGGAGCGAGACGGCGCCTTCCACTACAGCCGGGAGCTGTGCCGGCGGCTTTGAGCGGAGAACGTAAGTGAAAATTCTTGATCGCTACTCCCGGGAGAAGCGGCGCTTCCTTGAAAACTGCACCCGATGCGGTTTCTGCGCCCAAGGGTGTCCCATCCTGCCTTATACGGACCTGAGCGGGACTTCTGCCGAAGACGTTCAGGAAGGGGTTTTCGACTTCATGAACGACGGAGCTCCCAATGAACGGGCCTACACCAAAGCCTTCGCCTGCATGGAATGCTTCAAATGCACGGCCGGCATGTGTCCCGAAGGTCTCAACCCCATGCTGATCAACCAGCTCATCAAAAAGAAGTATATCGCCAAAGGACTGGTGAAAGGGCTGTCCGGCGATGCCGGACAGCCCGACAGCGCTCATCGCGTTCTGGCGAGCATCCAGATCTCCCGGGCCGAGTACGAAAGGATCACGACGCCGAGGGGCGAGCCAAAGGCCCGCCACGTTTTCTTTCCCGGTTGCAACGTGTATTTTCAGCCGGAAAAAATCCTCAATGCCCTGGATATCTTGGACGCCATAGGCGACGATTTCGCTTTTCTTCCAGGATTGGACCATTGCTGCGGCGAAAATTTCTTGTTTTCGGGCGAGACGGAAAAGGGGGCCCAAAGGGCCGAGGAGCTGGTGTCCGCCATCGCCCGCTTTCAGCCGGAAACCGCCGTGCTGTGGTGCCCCACTTGCCATTGTCTTTTCGACAAAGTCATCGCCCAAGCCATGGACGTCCCCTTCAACATTCTGTCTTTTCCCCAGTATCTGGCCGCGAACATGAGCAAGCTGCCTCTCGCCGGGGCCACGGCCGCCACCGTCACCCTCCATGAAGCCTGCAAATCGGCCTACACGGGGGTTGATCGCGACGGCCCCCGCAAGGTTTTACGGCAATTGCCGGAAGTGACGCTCCGGGAAATGGAGCATCACGGAGAGGAAACGCTCTGCTGCGGCAGCGGGGCCGTTTGCTGGCTGCCGGAAAGCGGTGCCCGCCTTCGCCGAGAGCGCCTTCGGGAAGCGGCCCGAACGGGAGCGGAGCGCTTGGTCACGGTTTGTCATTACTGCAACCAGGTTTTCGCGGCCGAAGAAGGCGGCTACGATTTCAGTGTCGTCAATTACGTCGATCTCGTCGCCCAAGCCATGGGCATTCAGCGCCACGACAGGTTCAAGAAGTACGCTCTCTGGGGAGATGTGAAGCGAATCCTTGCGGACGTGGATAGCGGGGTGGCGGAATCGCCCTTCGAAAAAGGGCGCGTTATCCAGGTGCTGCGGGAAGTGTTCGGGGTCGGAAGGCGAAAATGAAAACATGGAAAACTTCCGCATTCGTCCTTCCGACTTCAGCCTTGGCTTTCAAGGGGGACTTTGCGGAAAACCATTTACCTTAAAGCCCTTCGGGAGGCTGTTTCCAGGCGGCTTCCCAGCTCCCGGCCCTGTCCGCGACCTCCACCGGGCGGGCCAGCTCTTCCAGGATATCGTCCACATAGGACTCGCGCCTCATGCCGACCAGGACCGTGCTCACCCCGCGAGTGGAGCGGAGGGCCCGTACCGCCTTCTGGCTCAAAGTGGGAGCCTCTCCCCAACAGGGGTCGAGAGAAGCGGTCCAGTCTTTCAAACGGACGGCAACGCCTGCGGCTTCCCGACGATAAAATGCCTCCACTCCTCCCAAAGCATCTTCCAGCTCTCCGACGTAAGTCTCCAGCCAACGACGAATTTCCGGTGGAAGCCCCGCATACTGATGGAACGACTGCACCATCGTCCGTGTCCGGGGCACGAAAAAATGATCCCTCAGCTCCCCCCACCGTTCATAGGTCCTCATCTCCCTCCAGTGATCTCTGAGCAGCGAGGCCGAGGAAACCCCCTCGGCCACCTGTTGGCGGGCGTGAGCGGGAAGGTTGAGCTGCGCGAGCAAATGGCTCTTGAAATGCTCTTCCGAGGCTACGGCGGCTTCCAATCGCTCGCCGAGGGCTTCCATGGAAGGAAGAGCGGCGGGAGGAGATACGTCGGCCAATCGCAGGAGGCGGTTGCCCAGGATGGCGTTGAGAGGGCGGTTCACCAGGGCTCCGAGACCCTTTTCCCGAGCGAAATCCAGCACGCTTCGGCCTCCCGACTGATTCTTTTCCGTAATCGCCCCCGTTTCCAAAAGGTTGAAAGGGAACTGCACCAGACGAAATCGGTGATCGGGGGAAATGGATCGAGCCAGCTCCCAAAGCTTCTCCAAGGACGTGAATTCATAATCGTCCGCCCTGTGGGGAAACGTGTTGGAGCTCACACCGTAAGCCCCGATGCGCCCTCGGTCCACCTCGATCTCCAGATGGGAAAAGGCCTTCAGGAGGCGGGATTCATACTCCCGTCTCGCATGACCGACGGGAAGGCCCTGTTTTCGAGCCCATCCCAAATAATATTCGGGGTTGTGGAGCAAATAGAAATCCAAGGCGTCCATTTGCAGACGTTGAAGACTCCGGGTGAGCTGGTCCTCGATGAATTCGGGATGAATGCAATGCTCCAGGCCTTCCCCGTATAAAACCAGGTCAGGGAAGGGCCTGCCCTCCTCCTTTCGCTTTTGACTCAAGCGATAGTTGCTTCCCTGGAGGTATCCCACTTTGGAAGCCATCACCACCGATTCCCGCTTCAGCTCACCGGATTCCACCAGTTCCCCCACGACTTCGCCCACGAGGGCTTCGGAGCCCCCGTCGGCGTAATTGGAACTGGTGTCCACAAGATTCACTCCCGACAGCAGAGCCTTGCGCAAAGCATGGCGATGCTCCTGGAAAGGAGCGTCTATTCGATATCCCCCGAACCCTGCCGGGCTGACAAAAAGACCTTGGGCGTCCAAAAGATTGGGAGGAGGGGAGGAGCGGTCTTGGAAGTATTTCCGCGTTTCTTGGGAGGTGGCCATTCCGGCAAGCATGATCTCGAAATCTTTCCTGCAAGAGGAGCAAAGAGCCCGGAGCGCTCCACGGGAGCGCTCCGGGCTTTTCAAGGAAGAACGGTGAAAGGTCTCACTCCTTTTTCTCGGGCTCTTCGGGGGATTCCGACTTCTCGGGCTTCGCCGCCTCCTCGGAAGAGGCGCTCGCTTGAACAAGCACCTCGATTTCGGCCTTTTTCTTGAGATCGGCCAAATACTCGTCCAGCTTCGCCTCGACTTTCTGGTTCTTCAGGTGTTGATCGATGCGATCCTTCACCTCTTCGTAGGGGATGTCCCTGGCGGGCTTTTTGTCCGTTACCTTGATGATGTGATACCCGAACCGGGTTTCCACCAGGTCGCTCACTTCTCCCGGCTTCATGCCGAAAGCCTTTTCCTCGAAAGGCTTGACCATCTTGCCGCGAGGAAACATTCCAAGGTCGCCGCCCGACTCCTTGCTGGGACAGTCGGAATATTCCTTGGCCAAGGCCGCGAAATCGTCGCCTTTCTCCAAACGTCCCTGGACCTCCTCGATCTTCTTGCGAGCTTCGGCCTTTTGGGTGTCGTCGGCCTTGGAATCCACCTTGACCAGGATGTGGCTCGCCTGCACCTGCTCGGGCTCCTTGAAGGACGCCCCGTTTTCCTTGTAATAGCTCTTGCTCTCCTCTTCGGAAACGGTCACCTTGCCGACGACTTCCCGGTCGATGAGCTTGCGGACGGCCAGCTCCTCCTGCTTTTGACTCTTCAAAAGGGCCTCGTCCACGCCCGCTTTCTCCAAAGCCTTCTTGAAGGCCTCCTCGTCGGGAAACCGGTCCCTGAGGGACTTCAAGCTTTCCGTCACTTCTTCTGGCGCGACCTCGATGCCCTGCTTTTGGCTTTCCTGGTACAGAAGGGCCTGGTCGATGAGACGCCCCAGGATATCCTGCTTCATTTTGTCGATCTGCTCGGCGGAGAGGGATTGCCCCATCATGCTCATCCGCATTTTCATCTGGTCCACGGCCCGGTCCAGCTCCGACATGGGGATGATCTTCCCGTTGACGACGGCCGCTTTTCCATCCGCTTCCGTTGTCTCCGCCGCATGGGCGGAATAGAGGGTGAGAAAGACGAGCGTCAGAGCCGCGACAAGAATCCATCCCGATCGTTCAAACCTCATAAACATTCTCCTTTTAAAATTCCCTGAGTCCATGGATTTGGGGTTTTACTCTCGCCCCCGATCCTCTATCATTTTCAGGCCTAGGGAATCGAGGAAAAAACGAAGCGACTTTCAGAAAAGGAGGAAATCCATGCCCGGGAAAGTCCGAGACATCATGCAAGCCAAGGTTGTCACCGTAACCCCCGACACCGAAGTGGTCAAGGCGGCGCAGCTACTTCTGGAAAAACGTATCAATGGCATGCCCGTGGTGGACGAAGAGGGCGCGTTGGTGGGAGTCTTGTGCCAAAGCGATTTGATCTTTCAACAGAAGGAATTGCCCCTGCCTTCCATGTTCACCCTTCTGGACGGCATCATTCCCCTGAAATCCCTCAAGGCCGTGGAGAACGAAGTCCAAAAAATCGCCGCCACCCGGGTTTCCCAAGCCATGACCACCCAGCCCATCACCGTGGGGCCGGAAAGCAGCCTGGAGGAAGTCGCCCGGCTCATGGTGGAAAAAAAGATCCACACCCTCCCCGTGGTGGAAGAAGGCCGCTTGGTGGGAGTCGTGGGCAAAGAAGACGTTTTGCGCACTCTTCTTCCCTGACATTCCCCACACCCGGCGACGGGCCGTCACTTTCCCCCCGTTCGCCCAAGCCGCCGTATTGCAAACGTCTCCCTCTCTTCATTTGCTCGAACAGGAACCCATGCGAACCATTCGCCAGGAGATCATCGACCTGCTGTCCCAAGAAGAGCTCACGGCCCTGGAAATTTCGCGCATTGTGGGAATCCGGGAGAAGGCCGTTCTCGATCACCTCCCCCACATCGCCCGTTCCATGGAAGCTCGCAACAAGCGCCTGCACGTAACCCCCGCACGATGCCGGGAATGCGGATACGCCTTTCGGGATCGCAAGCGATTTTCACGCCCCAGTCGCTGTCCTCGGTGCAAAAGCGAAGCCCTGGAAGAGCCCGGGTTCCGAGTCTTTTAGAAGCCGAATTCCGCCAGGAGGCCGTCCACGTCGTCCTGGGATTGCAGGGTCCCCTCCTTACCCTTGTAAGCGGGACCGTAAAGCTCGTCGGATTCCTTGACTTCCGCCATCTTGCCCTTCTCGAACCTGGCCCCGAACGTCCTCACGAGATCCACGAGCTTGAATTCGAGATCCTTGAGGATCTTGATGATTTTCATGATGACCTGGCCCGTCAAATCCTGATAATCCTGAGCCGTCAGGACCGTGATGAGGTCCTGATGGTTGCCGGCCACGTATTCCTTGAGGCGTTCCATGACCGCCCGACTCTCTCCCAGTTTCTTGAAGGCGGTTTCCCCCACGGCGTTCAACCCGTCGAGAATGGATTCCAACCGGGCGAGATCCTCCTCTTCATGCTTGTTTCTTTCCTGCATGGCCTCCACATGGTTGAGGGTTATAGTCGCGGCGTTTTCCGTCAGCTCCATGATGTGCTCCAAACGGGATCCGGAATCGGGAATCCGGTCCTCCACCATCTCCTTGAAGGCCTCGTCCATGGTGCTCGCGAAGCTTTTGATGGAGTCGTGAAGCTCCCGAGCCAGGTTGCCGATCTCCTCGTAGATCTTCGCCTGCTGGCGGTGCTCCGCCAGATGGACCAGAATCTCCTCGGAACGGCTGAGATTGCCCTCCACGAGAGTCTCCATGAATTCCTTGAGCAGGCAAAGGATATCTTGCAGCCCGCTGCCCTCCGGCACCTCCCCCCGCCCCACCAGGGAGGACAGAACGGCGCCCGGATCCACGGAGAAAAGAATCCCCTTGATCTGATCCGGCGTCAACGCATCGAAATGGAGCTCGAAGGCCCCGGCCTTGTCCCCCTCGCACGGAGTCAGACGTCCGCCCAAGGCTTCCACCATTTCACGAAAACGCGAAATTTCCAGACCTTCACCTTCCG
>Ga0180430_10004127_pt1 | contig 12330 bp, 11 predicted proteins | sample SS_ome_9_FD_132999 | JGI IMG/M metagenome (GOLD analysis project Ga0180430, IMG submission 132999) | Hypersaline lake sediment archaeal communities from the Salton Sea, California, USA - SS_1_S_2 metaG | ecosystem: Environmental > Aquatic > Non-marine Saline and Alkaline > Hypersaline >... | reverse complement strand
TGCGTATGGAGCTAAATTAACTGGTGGAGGGCTTGGCGGGAATATGCTTGCTCTAACACCTGGAAAAACATTACAGGAAGAAGTGTCAAATGCTCTTGAAAAAGAAGGATTTCGTACTTTGAAAACACAGATCGGAGTCACTCGCGGGGTGAATGAATAAATGTTTTTACGAGAGTTACTTTCAGAACTCCGTTCGAATAATAAACTCATTGAAATAGATAAAGAAGTCTCTACAAAATATGAGATGGCTAATCTCATATACTCATTGGGTGAACAACCTGTCCTTTTCACCAAAGTAAAAAACTATGATTACCAAGTCTTTGGAGGAATAACCTCTAATCGTGATATTATTGCCACTGGTCTTGGAGTATCTAAAGATCAACTCTTATTAAAACTCGTCGATGCACTTCGAAACCCGAAATCACCAGAAGTTATTGATACTGCTCCATGTCAAGAAATCATCAATAAAAATCCAGATTTACAAACACTTCCTCTCTTACATCATCTTGAGGGCGATGGAGGCCGATATATTTCAGCATCCGTATGCACCATGAAAGACCCTGATGATGGAAGAAATGTCTCCTATCATAGAATGATGGAGATTGATACAAATAAACTTACTGCTCGATTAATTAAAAAACGACAAACCAGGACGACCTATGATAAAATCGAGGGGGATCTTGAAATGGCAGTCTGCATTGGAAATAGTATACCAGTTATGGTTGCAGCATCATTGGGTCCACCTTCAAATGTTGATGAATTCAGTATAGCAAATGCATTAGATGAAACACCTCTGGTGAAATGTGTAACTAAGGATCTTGAGGTCCCGGCGTATTCAGAGATTGTTTTTGAAGGCCGAATAACACGGGATCTTGATAGGGAAGGACCATTTGTAGATCTCACTGAAACCCGAGATTTTGAAAGACAGGAACCCATTTTTGTTGTGGATTGTATCACCCAACGAAAAGATGCGATGTATCAAGCTTTAATTCCGGGAAGACTCGAACATAAAACCCTTATGGGTATGCCAAAGGAACCAACCATCTATAATGAGGTCAGTAAGGTAACAAATTGTAAAAATGTTCTCGTGACCATGGGTGGCGGATCATGGTTACATGGTATTGTACAGATAGTCAAAAAATCACCAGATGAACCAAAAAAAGCAATAGACGCAGCATTTAAAGGTCATGGAAGCATGAAACATGTCGTTATCGTTGATGAGGATGTTGATATTTATGACCCGCAAGCAGTGGAGTGGGCGATTGCGACGAGATTTCAAGCTGATAAAGACCTTGTACTGCTAAAAGATCAACCAGGGAGCTCATTAGATCCATCCGGAACACATATTCCTGGTCAGAAAACAAAAACAGCCAAAGCAGGATTGGATGCAACCATTCCTGATGATGTGGATAAGAAAAAGTATGAAATCGTCAAATACAAAACCCTTGATGTCGATGCATACTTCCGGTAAAGGAAAACATAAAGTGTTGCTGGAAGTACAATTGGTTGGAGAGGATGTTCTCCTCATTCTTAGTGGCGGTGAGCAATCACACCTAGGAGGAATGGTATTATATGCTTCAGAGGAACAACAGCATACTTATTCATTAGAGGGTCATAAAGATCACATTGTTCTTGAACCACTAGCAGCCAAAGCGTTTCAAAAATATCAAAGGACCATAATTGCGGTTGGTGGCATCCATATTGATAATGCGACAAAAAAAGATATTGAACAAATCATTCAAAATTGTAAGGAGTTAGAAACATGTATCTAACAAAAGAAGAGGAAGGCATGCTTCAAGGAGAAGCCGGTGAAATCTACTCACGATTATTTCGATTACTCGTTCGACTTGGGGAGATATATGGTGCAGAAAAAATGATATCTGTTGGATCTGTGCAGGTTGCAGGAGTATCCTATAAATCCATTGGAGAGCCGGGTACAGCATTTCTTGAGGATATTGCAGCACAACAAGCAAAAGCAAAAGTGCTTACATTTCTGAATCCCGCGGGAATGGATCTTGAAAACTATAAAGCACTTGGGTTTCCTGAGTCCTTTGCAAAGAATCAACTCCGTATTATTCATGCATTTAAACAAATGGGCATTATTATTACCTCGACTTGTACTCCTTATTTAGCGGGGAATCTCCCAAGATTCCGTGAACATATAGCATGGTCAGAATCTTCAGCAGTCTCCTTTGCTAATTCCGTTATTGGAGCGCGCACAAATAGGGAAGGTGGTCCCTCTGCACTTGCAGCATCACTTTGTGGACGTACTCCAGAATATGGATTGCATATTTGGGAAAACCGGCAACCAACGATACAGGTTGACGTCCAAACCACGTTGGAAACAACATCTGATTATGGTGCTCTTGGGTATTATGTTGGCAAACAAGTGAAAAACAAAATACCATACTTTACGGGTATCACCGATGCAAATACGGATCATCTCAAAGCATTAGGTGCCGCCATGGCGGCTTCAGGAGCTGTTGCATTGTATCACATTGAAGAATTAACCCCTGAAGCTGATTTAGTCAGCGCATCAGACCTTGAAACCATCTCAGTTGAACCAATTCATCTGAAGGAAACCTATACAAAACTCACCCAGGGCGATGAACCAGATATCGTCATTCTTGGATGCCCTCATGCATCCCTTCGAGAAATAGCTGAACTTGCAAAAAAAGTTGATGGTAAAACTCTGAAAAAACCGGTATGGATATGTACCTCCCGGATGATGAAAGAAGCAGCAGATCGCATGGGGTTTACAGATATTATTACAAAAGCAGGAGGACAAATTGTATCTGATACCTGCATGGTTGTTTCCCCCATTGAAGATATGGGATTTACACAAACAGGGGTAAACAGTGGAAAAGCAGCGAATTATATGCCTGGTTTCTGTAAACAAAAAGTGATTTTTGCTGATATCGATACATTACTTTCAGAGGTGAGCTGATGAAAGGACGCATTATTTCTCCAGGATCAGTTGAAGGTGAAGCGATTGTGAGTTCAGAACCCATTGGATTCTATGGGGGTATAGATATCAATACTGGTATAGTCATCGAAAAAGGGCATCCTCTTGAAGGAAGCTGTGTAAAAGATAAAATTCTTGTCTTTCCTAACGGTAAAGGATCAACCGTTGGATCATATGTCATTTATGGCTTGCAAAAAAATGGGATGGCGCCAAAAGGAATTATCAATCAGGAAACCGAAACGATTGTAGCAACAGGGGTGATTCTTGCAGGTATCCCCTGCGTTGATCATATTGATATAACACAAATTACCACAGGAGACCATATCTATTTAAATGCTGATGCTGGTGAAGTATTAATAACAAAAAAATAAAAAAAATGAAAATACCTGCCCTCTAGAGAAGGGTAGCTATTTTTTGAATCCAATAAAAGGTGAACAATCGTTCTATGAGTAATTGTTGAATGGATTTTTGACGAGGCATCGTAACAGTAAGCGTTGCCCAATCAGTTTCCACTCCATCAGGATCTTTTGCTTTGACTTGAACAAGATATTCACCTTCTTCAACCCAAGAGTGTTCTTTTGTAATGGTCATGCCTGATGCAAAAGGACCGATCCATTCAATACTGGTATTATCTCCCCAGTTGATCATATAATAAATATCATCATCTTCAGGATCAGTCGTAGAAATACGGTATTCAATGACATCTTCTGGAGCGCCAGTTGTGGGGCCAATAATAGTTGGAGTTTCTGGAGGATTGTTTGGAAGAGCCTCATTATTGGTTATACTAATATTGATGTCAATGGTCTCGTCTTCTACCCATACAGCGCTGAGTGTAAAGTCAAGATCATGGACTTCTCTTTGTCCTATGGTTTCGATGATTTCTTCATGGTAATCAGCACCATTTCCGCCACCAACTACCACTTCATCTCCACCATCATAAAATGCAGTAGGAAGCCATTTCAGGTTAAAATCATCAGTCCTTCGATCGCCCTCATTACTTTCATCAGTTACAAGTTCCATAAAATAAAAGGGGTAGTTTCCAGATTCATAGACTTTAATAATTTCACTAGCCATAGCAGGGCAGGATGGACACCAGGTTGCTGTTCCAACTTCACAGACAACGGTATGAGTAAAATCCTCATTTTTGGTGTTTGATTCTGTTTCTCCGGGTTTTACTCCAGCTGCAGCATCAATATAATGAGCGTTAAACGGACGGCCAATTGGGGGATCTGCATATGCTCGTTCCCAGTTTGCATTATACACTGCTGCAATAATCATGACATTATTCTCACTTACGTCTCCTTCCCATCGAATTGTTTCTTCAAAAGTTTCCTCAAAATGGATTTCAATAGGATCATTAAATGCATAATCAAATAAAGCATATTCATATCTATGACGATTTTCCATTTTCCAGCGTGATTCAATTTCGACAATGGAGATTCGTAAATGTCCTTTATATTCGCTACCAGTTGAGATGCTAGTTGTTTCGTTAACCTCTTCTTGTTGCTGGGCGATAAGTACTGGCGTTATTAACAAAATTAGAATAGTTGCAATTGTACATATTCGTTGTGAGCTTATTTTCATTAATTTGCCCCCACATATTTAAACAATTGTTAATTATATAAATGTTACGTTCAATATTAATATATTTATGGTACATAAGGGAAATGACCTGACCTCATTATTCCTTCTAAGAAATAGGTCTTATCTTGAGATGAAACTTACTAATTTAAGAAAAAACCCGTGTTATGTTCAACTAATCATCAATAGTATTTAAAAAAAATTTTTTATAAAACAAACCAGTTGATATCTACAGAAATGCACGCATATTCCACATGGTGCCTATGCCCTGTAAGGATACTTCATGAGAACCTTCATCATCATTCCAGGTAATAGATCCAGATACAGCATTTCTACCAATGCTCATGCCAACATAGGTAGGAAACTTCCATACCTGTTCCACAGCATTTACATAATTCATATCAAAATTTAACGAGATATCATACGTATTTAATAAGGGCTGAACCAAACCTGGTTTCCCATTAACAAATATTTTCAATGGCATTTCAACAAATGTAAAAATCTCATCATCTGTCTCAGATATCTCTGGATTCACATCTCCAAACACCGTAATCGAATCAGCTTCATCAGTTGTAAGAATCAAAGTTCCGAATGGATTGATTTCAGAAGTCTTTGTGGATATAACCTGTGGTGATTGATAATAATTGCAGTAGTAGATCTCCCAGCCATTATCAAGGGCAATATAGGACCAATCCCATCCTTTGATTAACCCTTTTGTCACAATGTTTGGAGACCATGAATGTTCATGAAATCCTTTTCCTTGCACTGAATATTCAATACCATCGATAAGAACATTACCTGTTACATTGCAACCAAGGAACACATAGGATGCAAGGTTGCTTTTTGATTTCTCAAACGCTCTGTCTCCAATCGTCCAAATGGGATCATTGGGTGCAAAAAACCGTAGATCAATGATAATCGTATGATCTTTATCTATATCGTTATCTTCGACGTGAACAAACCATTCTGGTGCATCTCCTTCAACCCATGAATCCTCATAAGTGATACCAACACCTGGTGTACGTGCCTGTAATGTTGGTTGATTAATTATTCCTAACCCTCTTTCTTTGTTAATCAATCCACCATATTGCTCTCCATCTGGTCCATGTAATGTTGCTACTAACATATCTGGTTTCGAAGTACCCACAAGATCACTTCGTGCCATATGATTAAAACTTATCGAAATCGTCCAACCAGCTAATTGACTATCTTGAGATAAAACTGCTGAATAATACCACCATTCACGACAGACACTCACTTTATCGTAATGAAGTCCTTCATCTTCAGGGGATACAGCACGCATAAAACCAGTGGTAATAGATTCTGGAGGAGTTACTGGTTCTGGTACAATGACTTCTTCCTCTTCCTCAATTTCTCCTGTTGATGGCTGAATAACTTCTTCAATAGTTGGTGCAATATATCCCGCTTGCATTAAAACAAACCCAGCTATCACTACCAAAACGATGACAATAACCGCATCAATCTTTCTAATTTGGAAGCGTTTCAGGGGACGAATGTTCATAAGAATTCCGCTACATATATGTTGCTAAATATATTGTTTATATAATTATTATTAAATGTTTCTATACAATTCTATCCGTTCCCTCCAATAAATCTTTTATTATTCATTTGCAATCCTTTGTGCACATACACATGGCTATCCACCTGCGAAAAACATACTTAATAGGTTAAAAGTTCCACAAATAACAAAACAGGTAGTTGGGAAGGAAAATCACCCAATTTTCCAAAACAATAACCCATCCATTTACCCCTCTGAAATATTTTTTCCTTCCCACAGATTTTTTCTAAAGACAATGAGGAAAACTAAAGAGGAATGTTAATATAGAGCTAAACATTCCATTTTTAAAATTTATTTACGGGCCAGGTCTATGGTAAAAAAAAAAGAAATAGAATCATGTTTTGAAGAGGAACTTCAATGGATTTCCGATGAAAAACTTCGAGAAAACGTTGTTAATGTTTGGATGGAGGCTGCAGATCATGGTAGCTGGGATACACTGGAAAACGTTCCTTTTACCTTATTGTTTGAAGGATCAGGAAAACTTACTGATCATACGAAACGTATGACTCATATGGTAAAAGCAATCCTTGATGAACGAACAGAGAATCTCAATCAAGATTACCTAATAGCGGGAGCATTACTTCATGATGTTGGAAAACTCATGGAATATGAAGTGGTTCAAGGAAAAGTAGTCAAATGTGAATATGGAAAAAAATTTCGCCATCCTGTCTCAGGTGCATTAATTGCAAAAAAAATGGGAATTCCAGATGAAATCATTCATATCATCTATGCACATTCTCATGAGGGTGATAAACTTGAACGATCCCCTGAATCAGTGATTGTACATCACTGTGATTTTATTGATTTTCATATTAGAAAAGCAATGGTGTAACCATGAAGGTTGAAAATGCGTGTGGAAAACAAATTGAAGCTGAACTCTCAGGGATGTCATACAAACCATTTACTCAAGCAACAAAATATGATGGGTCCTCAAAAGTTGTTAATTTTTCAAATGCTCTAAGAAAAAGTGGATTAAAAGATAGTCAAACGATTTCCTTTCATCACCAGCTCCGAAATGGTGATTATGTTATAAATCAAACATTGGAGATTATCCGTGAGCTTGGTATTAAAAACCTTCGTTTAGCGCAAACTGCACTTTTCCCAGTTCATAAATCTGTTATTGATCATATCAAAGAGGGAATGATCATTCGAATCGAAGGAAGTTGTAATGGACCAGTTGGTGATTATCTCTCAAGAAATCCCTTAGAATATCCTGTTGTTCTCCGGTCGCATGGCGGCCGTTGGGCAGCAGTAACCTCTGGTGAATTACATCCAAATGTTGCAGTTATTGCTGCTTCCTCTGCGGATTGCCGGGGAAATGCAACAGGTATCATTGGTGATAGTGCGTTTGGAAATATTGCGTATTCACAAGCGGATGCATGGCATGCGGATACTGTGATTGTTGTCACGGATACCTTAGTCGATTATCCATGTCCATTTCGGGAGATATATGAGGGTCTTGTTGATTATGTCGTTGTCGTTGATAAAATCGGTGATCCACAAAAAATCGTGTCTGGATCATTGCAATTAACGGATGATCCCATAAAAAAGAAAATCGCATCTGAATGCGTTGAGCTTATGGATGCAGCAGGAATTATCAAAGATGATATGATATTTCAAGCAGGAGCGGGAGGTATTTCATTAACCGCTATTAAATATCTTGATGAACGACTGAAAGAAAAAGACTGTGTCGCTGCGCTTTCAACTGGTGGTCTTACGAAATACATTGTTGATATGTATCAAGCAGGAAGGCTAAAACAGGTAAACACCTGCCAATGCTTTGATGTAGACGCTGTTCGATTCGTTCGTGATCATCTTGAATCCGCTTCAACTATTGGAGAATACTCAAATCCATTGATGAAGGGAAGAAATACTGATCGATTAGATACGGTCATTCTTGGAGCAACCGAAGTTGATACAAGGTTTAATGTTAATGTGAATACTCATAGTGATGGACGGATGCTACATGGAATTGGAGGCCACCAAGATGTATCAACCGCTGCGAATCTTTCAATTATGACGGTTCCTGTATATCGAAAAACAACCCCTGTGGTACGTGATCTCGTAACAACTGTTTCTACCCCAGGTGATGTCGTTGATGCTATTGTAACAGATCAAGGAATTGCGATTAATCCAAAAAGAAAAGACCTTATAGATAAAGTACAAGGTTTGATTGATCTCGTAAGTATTCATGATTTGAAAGAACAAGCTTATACTGCTACAGGTGGTCCAATGGATGTTAAATTTGGTGATAAAATTGTTGGGATAACAAAATATGTTGATGGCACCGTTCTTGATAATATATATCAGATTAGGGAGTGATTTGAAATGGAATGGGAATCAACGATTACCCAAGTTGCACCAAATCATCTAGTGACAAAAGGATATCGGCAGGAGGATCTCATTGGAAATGTACCGTTTTCCCATGTTTTTTTCCTGTTACTAAAAGGAGAACTTCCAACCTCACAGGAGGGATTAATGATCGATGCGATACTTACTGCTTGTATAGATCATGGGGTGACTCCACCAACAGCTATGACCTCCCGATTAATAGCATCTGGAGGTGTACCTATGCCCACAGCTATTGCAGGTGGTCTTCTCTCAATCGGTGATGCACATGGAGGAGCAATTGAAAAAGGAGCAAAATTTTTTCAAGATGGAGTAAGAATCCTCCATGAAACTAAGGAATCAATACATACTGTTGCAGCACAACTCGTTAACGATGCGCGCGAGAATAAACAGCGTATTCTTGGATTTGGTCACCGAGTGCACACCAAGGACCCTCGGACAACACGATTGTTTTTACTAGCACAAGAATTTGGGATTGCAGGAGATCATGTTGCCCTAGCACGTGCCATTGAAACAGAATTAAAAGATAAAACCGGAAGGACTCTCCCTCTTAATGTTGATGGAGCGATCGCAGCGATAATCTCAGATATGGGTTTTGATTGGCGATTAGGTAAATCATTTTTTTTAATGGGTAGAGTAGCTGGGTTAACTGCTCATGTGTATGAAGAACAAACAAAGGAGAAACCAATGCGGAAGATGGCAACTGTCAACTGCTCTTATATTGGTCCGGCAGAGCGTGATCTCCCTCAGAGGTATCTTCATAAGAACAATAAGGAGGAATAAAAACAATGGGATATACTATGATTCAAAAGATATTTGCACTGCATTCAACACAACAACCAACGGTTGGTGATATCATTGATATTGATATTGATAATCGAGTAGCTCGTGATTTTGGTGGTGCAAATGTCGTAAAAAATCTTGAGGAAAATGCATTATCGATTCATGATACAAATAAAACTTTTTTTACCTTTGATTGCAACCCTGGAGGATGTAATCAGAAATATGCAGAAAATCAGCATATCTGCCGTCGATTTGCACGTAGAAACAATATTCGAGTGTTTGACATTGATCAGGGGATTGGGACGCATTTAGTGATAGAAGAAGGTCTTATTGAACCAGGTGGAACCCTTGTTTCAACGGATTCTCATGCAAATATTCTTGGAGCGATCGGTGCCTTTGGTCAAGGAATGGGTGATAAAGATATTGCCCATGCATGGGCATATGGAAAAGTCTGGTTTAAAGTCCCACCGACACTTAAATTAGTGCTGAATGGTTTTCCACATGAATCCGCTTCACCAAAAGATATCGTCCTCTTTTTATTACAGAAACTTGGAGCCAATGGATTACTTGGATATGCAACAGAAATCTACGGACCGTATATTGATCAGCTCTCCTTAGATGGACGTATTACTATTGCATCCATGGCAACAGAGATGGGTGGTATCATTCTCCTGTTTCCACCCAATGACGCGGTACTTGATTACTACAAAACCCGATTTGGAACAAAGATAGAACCAATCTATGCGGATGATGATGCAGAGTATGAAAAAACCATTGAATTTGATATCTCTGGTATTACTCCATTACTCTCTCGACCTGGACATCCAGAAGATGTGGTTGCTGTTTCAGATGTGAAAGGAATCCCTGTTGATTCAGGGTTTATTGGGTCCTGTACAAATGGACGAATAGAGGATTTACGAGCTGCAGCTGAGATCTTAAAAGATCGGAAAATTGCGCCAGGGCGAGTACTAAAGATTGTTCCTGCAACTAATGAGCTTTGGAATCTTTGTTTACAAAGTGGTATTATACAGATTTTTAAAGATGCAGGAGCATTAATTGGATCAGCTGGATGTGCTGGTTGTGCAGCAGGTCAAATTGGACAAACGGGAAAAGGAGAAATCGAACTATCAACAGGTAATCGAAATTTCGTAGGCAAACAAGGATTAGGCGAAGTCTATCTTACAAGCCCTGCTACCGTTGCTGCTTCACTTGTCTCAGGGGTTATTACCACTGCAGATGAGATGCCGTCATCACCTTCAGCTGTCGCGGTTACTTCAGAACAAATGTATCCAAGGTCAACTGATACAAAAACAGTAGAATCATCACCATTAATTGTCAAGGGAAAGGTCTGGGTGATAGAAAAGGATAATATTGATACTGATATGATCTTTCATAATCGATATTTACATATCACTGATTTAAAAGAAATGGGTCAATATACCTTTGATAATTTAAAAGGATATGAGGATTTTGCAAAAAAAGCAAAACCTGGTGATGTTGTAGTTGTTGGGAAGAATTTTGGTTGTGGCAGCAGCAGACAACAAGCAGTGGACTGTTTCAAAGCACTGGGGATATCTGTCATCATAGCAGAATCATTTGGTTCTATTTATGAACGCAATGCAATCAATAATGCCATGCCAATACTTGTATCAGAGGGCATTACAAAGAAAATAAAGGATGGTGATATCATATCTGTTAACTTTGAAACAGGTAATCTTCTTGATGAAACACAGAACAAGAATTTACAGGCTAAACCCTTTTCACCATCACAACTAACCATTTATCAACGCGGTGGATTACTTTCTTAATAAACACCACCACCTTTTTTTTTATTAATAAAACGTAGCTTTAATAAAAGCATATCCTATCTGCTATCAGTGTTATGGAAAGATGTTGTATGTCCTCTACGTATTCTGTGCTAGATGCAATTGGGAATACCCCACTGGTTTGCATTGATAATGTCTATGCAAAATTAGAAAGTGTGAATCCCAGTGGAAGCATCAAGGATCGAGTTGCTCTTGAAATCATTACCGCAGCGGAATCTGAAGGACTTTTAAAACCCGGTGATCGAATAGTTGAAGCCAGCAGTGGAAACACGGGTATTTCACTATCAATGATCGCGGCAGCTAAAGGATACAAGATGACGATTGTAATGCCTGAGAATATGAGTAAAGAACGACAGCTTATGATGAAAGCATTTGGAGCTGAAATCGTTCTTACCTCAAAAAGCGGAAGTTTACAGGAAGCCATTGATAAAGCTGAGGAACTTGCAAAAGAACCAGATACATTTATTACTCGACAGTTCAGTAATCCAAACAATATCATGGCACATATCAAAACAGGACGAGAAATATTTGAGGAGATCGGACCGGTTGATGCTGTGGTTGCTGGAGTTGGAACTGGCGGTACCATTATTGGAATATCTTCTGTCATGAAAGAAGTGAATCCTGATGTCAAAGTTATTGCTGTTGAACCTGAGGAGGCAGCAGTCATGTTTGGTGGCAGTAACGTCCGAATTCAGGAACACCGTATCCAAGGAATTGGTGATGGATTCATCCCAAAATTGATTGATATGGAAAAGGTTGACCGAGTTTTGGTTGTTGGAAGCCAGGAATCTGTTGAAATGTCCCGACGCCTTGCGCAACAATATGGGTTACTTGTTGGTATTAGTGCAGGAGCAAATATGCTCGCTGCATTACGGGTTTCAAAGGTATTTGATAAAGTGGTTACGGTTCTTCCTGATAGAGGAGAACGATATTTAAGTATGGACATCTTCCAATTATAGAAAGGTTCATTTTTTTCATTTTATCACCGAATATAATATTAAAAATAAGGAGTATACGCCCCCTGTGTTTGATGAGCAGTTCTCAATGATACTTTCCTTTCTTATTGGCTGTGGTAGTGGAATCTCTGTTGGGATTGCATCAGGAACCGCAGAATCCTTTATGATTCCCTTTGTTACTATTGTACTGGCTCAATCCATCTATCAGGCGATTGGAACCAGTCTTTTTGTGGATTGTATGATTGGAGGGGCCGCTGGTCTTATTTTTCTTCTCAAGGGAAATGTGAAAGT
>Ga0180430_10004126_pt1 | contig 12331 bp, 12 predicted proteins | sample SS_ome_9_FD_132999 | JGI IMG/M metagenome (GOLD analysis project Ga0180430, IMG submission 132999) | Hypersaline lake sediment archaeal communities from the Salton Sea, California, USA - SS_1_S_2 metaG | ecosystem: Environmental > Aquatic > Non-marine Saline and Alkaline > Hypersaline >... | reverse complement strand
GGTGAAGGGGGCCGTGGGTGACCTCGACACTTACGAGCAGCAAACGACATTCACTTGCACAACGGCTGCACAACTTGCTTGGCTGCTTGCGGCATTTGCTGGGCTGCATGGGCTGTACATGGTATGTGTCTCCTGCTGGGGATCAAGTGGCCTGACGGGGCAGGCAGCCGACTGTGGGCAGTCGCCATCACCGTGGGCGGCAGCCGCGGTAGGGTCCAGACGCCGACGGATGAACGAACCGTGTCGTGCCCCTGGGGCGAGACCGGCTTTGTAAACGTATTCAAAATCGGGGGAGCTCCCTCCCGATTCCGCCATAGCGAATTCGCATTCGCATCAAGGCCTATTCCCCTGCTGGCCGCTGTTGGGCCGCTTGCCGCAGGTGTGGCTGGACGCGTTTGTTCACGTCGGTCTCCAGCTGCCGAAGGTGGCGTGCACGGCCGTTCGCCCCCGTCCCGAGGCTTCACCTTCGCTCCGCCCAGGGACCGGCCAATTCCCCAATAGCCGATTGGGACGCCGCCGGGGCCGCAGGTCCCGAAGACCGACCGCCCGGTCGAGGCGACGTAGGGCTCGCGATGACTGCCCCGGACCATTCATCACCGAGCTTTGTGCCCACCCGCCGGCGGGGTTGCGGCAGGCGCCCGGATTATCTCAGTTCGTGACACATGTGATTCACCGGGTGCAGTTAGCGGGCAGCGGCAACGGGCGTGGGGATCGACTGCCTCGTGCTGTCAATGTGACGACACAGACCAGCCGTCTTGGCTGCGTCAGTTGCGGTCGGTTTGACCGCCGCAGGAGACCGCATGTTGCCAAGTTCAGCGGTGTATCCAGCCGACGCACGAAACCGACCCTGTGTAGCTGCGTTCGGTCGATGTGACCGAAGCAGGTTACGACACCGTGGCTGGAATGCGCCATGGAGACTCGCGCCGGATCGGCGATGAGGCAAACGCGAGCAGCTACACGTCGTCCAATTCGATTTCAGATTCGACCTCCGCCTCAAGCTCAGCTTGCAGTTCTTCGACGGCCACTCGGAGGTCGTCGTAGATTCGCACTTCCTCGCCGAGGCTCTCGAAACTGACGGTCAGCGCATAGGCGGCCATCGAGTCAGGATCCTTGCTCCAGCCCTGGTGCCCGACAACGGCGATGCAGAAGCTCTTGGGAAGCGCGTTAGACTTGACCGTCGCCCAGTCTTTCTGGACCGTGCCCGCGTTGCGACTGACACCTTCGATGGCACCGCGGTTCGAGCGTGTTTGCAGCGTCCAAGGTAGGGTGTCTCCGCCTGCTTGAGAACTGGATGAGTCCTCGTCTTTCAGGGCGCGGCGTCGGAAGGAGTCGATCGGTTCGCGCAGGCGGCTGCTCTTCCAGTCAACCCACGTGGAGAGGTAACGGCGGAGATTTCGTCGCGTTCGTCGCGGTTTTGCAACGTAGGAGAGCGTCACTTCGATCAGAATGTCGTGGTCATCGCCTGGGCGACGCATCGACTCGGGGATTGGCACCTCGTAAATGTGGCATTCGCCCGCCTTGATGCCAGTCTCCCCGGCCGAGATGAACGTGGTTCGATAATCAGTGTTCGTCGTTGCTCGCTCAACGGATGGCACGCCGTAGCCGAGACAACGAAACGTCTTCATTCTGTCGAGATCATCTGCGGTTCGCGTCCATTCGGGCCAGCGAGCGGATTGGACAATCAACGCCCGGTAAAGCAAACATGGTTCGTCAGGCAAAATGCGTTGAAGCATTGCCGCGACATGTGTGACCTTGGGAGCGGCGAACGATGTGCCGATCTCGTCCCTGTCATAAGGCGGGCCAGGCGACTGCAATGTGGAGCGGACCAACTCGGGGTAACAGTCGCGACCTTCTGCCGGCGTTGCCAGCAGTACGGGGTCTCCGGGAGATCGAAGGTAGTCGCCGGCGAACTCGACAACCTCAGGTTTGATTACTCCCCAGATTCCGAGTCCGGAACGACTGAAGCTCGATGGCTCGCCATTCTCGGCCGCGAAGCTCTTCCAACCCGTGCTCTCGTAGAGTCGATATGCCACGGATCCCACAGTGATCGCTTGCAGGCTCTGAGCGGGATTCGCGACCCGTGACGAACGCTCCGTGAGAAAGCCGGGGTAGTCGCGGCCCGCTGCAAGATGGTCCTTGATCCCTGCACTTGGTGGTGCGGCCGATTCCCAGAGATTGCCCGTGCTTTGAATCACCAGGATATCGTAAGCTTGGCAGAGGGCGTCAATTTGAGCGGCCCAGGCCGACATATGCACGAGCCGACAATGACAGGTCGAATTGATGGAGTGATTGAATATCCGCGTCTTGCGCGACCCCTTGTGGAACTGTCTGACGACGGCCCGAAACAGATCCGGCGGATGCAAATCGGTTGGCAGCTTGGCATTCTTGTCTAGGACACGGGCGTTCTGAATCCAACACGGCAACGAATAGCGCCCGGTCTTCGGGATCGTCTCGCCGAAAAGTATGGCGCCGGCCACCCTGGTACCGTGGCCGCCGGTCGGGACATAGTCGGCAACGTCGGATGACGTTGTTGGTGCGGGAAGAAAGCAATGGGAACTCGGCTTGTCGACGGCCGGTTTTAGCAGAATGTGCTCCTCTTGAATCCCGCTGTCGATGACGCAGGCAGCCGGAGCGTCGTCTGTGGGGCGATCAAGGTCCGCAATCGGGAAATCGCCCGCTTCGGGCTTCGACTCGTATTGCGGCAAGGTCACATCGTCCGGTTCGACGACCTCGAAGACGTATGGGTAATTGAGCACGAAATCCTTAAGGCCTTTGCCGGAAACCTCTACGCGGATCGTGAAGCTGTCGGGCAGTGCAGCTGCGTCGTCCGGTGGGACGTGAGTGATCTCTTTGATTTCGCCGCCGTAGCCATCAACGATAATTGTGCGGGCCTCGCCGATTCTCGTGTCCTGGAGATCGTCCCAGGCTTCGTAGGCCTCCGCGCGGTCGTTCGCCCAATCCCGCTGCTTGCGAGCCCAGCTGGCGTCCGTGTCTCGTTTGCCACGCTTGGGCGGCGTGACAATCTCGCGGGTCCCCAGGCAAGTGATCCCGATGTCGACCATGTAGGTCTGGTTCTCGTCGAGTGTTGGCCATTGTTCCATCAGGTGCTCCGACAGAATCAGTCGGAGTCGTGCCGCCTGGTCGGGGTCGTCGTCTAGCCGGTGAACGCTTGCGACCGTCGCGGAACCCTGAACCTGACCGGCGAAATCCTGGACGCGCTGGAGAAAAGCCGCCAGGTTTACATCCTCGCTGGCGACGATCACAAATCCCGCCTCTTCCTCCGAGACAACCTCGAAACCCAGATAGTGCCGAAGAGCGTCAACGTCGAGATCGGGATCCACTTCCAGTAGAAGCGGGACACCCGGTGGAAGTGTCGGCATGTCTTCCTGTTGACGCTGTGTCTGCCGGGATTGCCAGGTAGAAATGAACGATGTCGTGCTCTGTCGCAAGCCGGCGCTGTGCGACAGACGATTTTGGCGGTTCTGTCGCGTCGTGTCCGACACCGTGCCACGGCCGGTTAGTCGAGCAGGTCCCTTTTCGCGGAAAACCAGCGGCAAATGTTGGAAGCTGTGACTTTCTGGCATGAAGCTACTTCTTTGGCGGGTGGGAAGCCGGTCGCCTCAGTTCGTTGATTGCCTTGCTCAGGTGGTCTTCTTCGACTACACGTTGTCCCCGCAGCACGGCCAGTTTTGCGGCGGCCTGGGCTGCCTTGACGACATGCGATGCAGAGAATCCCGCGAGTGTGTCTACCAGCTTGGGCCACCGGATGGCATCATCAAGTTGGACACTAGAAAGCGTCAACCGAAGCAGTTTGTCGACCTCTTCCTTGCCAGGGAGCGGAACCTGAAACACGTCATCAAAACGGCGGAAGAGGGCTTCGTCCAAGGATGCCTCAACATTGGTCGTCGCTACCAACAAGCCTGGGGCGTCGTACTCTTCCATCAGTTGCAGCAGCGTGTTGACGATGCGGGCCACCTCGCCGATGTCCTTCGATGCCACACGTGATCGGGCAATGAAGTCGCATTCATCCAACAACAATACACAAGGCTGCTCACGAGCCGCCTCGAAGACGGCCCGAAGATTCGACGCCGATTCACCGAAATAGGATGAAACCAAGGCGTCGAAGCGAACCTTCATCAGCGACAGGCCCGTGTTCCAGGCAATTCGCATCGCCCCCAACGTCTTGCCGCATCCAGGCGGGCCGTAAAGGAGAACCGTTTTCCGCGGCGCCAGGCCATAGGCAGACAGCCGTTCGCGTGCAGCGAATTCCTTCTCTACCTGGGCGAACCGATCGTCGACCTCCCGTGGCAGTACCATGTGATGTTCGAGCGCATCGTGCGCAATGACCGTCACCAACAATTCGCGATGGCGCCGACTGATCGGCAATTCGCGAATGCTCCGGTCTGAGTCAACGCCAGCCGGACGCCGTTGTCGGTGTTTCTTGCCCGTGTCGGCCAGAATGGACTCCAATTCTCCGGCCAAGCGTCCGTGCCCCCGGCGGCGTTCCGCGTCAACAATTTTCACCGCGAGACTTGCCAGATCGTCTTGCGACTCCATGGCAATCGCCGTGACCAATCGCTTGAGTATATCTGAATTCATGTCACCGCCAATTGTGGTCTTCTTGCTGTCGGTTCGGTTCGGTTCTTCCGTCCAGAACCATTATCGGGTTCTATCGACACGCAACTGTCCTTTCGCCCGCAAACTCGCACTTGCCGCCATCCCCCGTTATTCCGCCCAGGTCTCGCTATCTTTCCCATTCGGATCGAGCATGTAGGCCCAGCCGTCAGCAAGGTGGACAGCCTGAATCTGGTGTCCACGCGCACGTAAGGCTCCAATGCAGCGCGAGACCGTGGCAATCGAGACGCCCAACTCGGCAGCCAATTGCCCAGCCGAGTATTTGCCTTCCCGGACAAGTCCCACGAGAGTCTCCAAGCGTCGTTCGATGTGTTGAGATTGCGCATACATGCAGACCATTCCCCGTTTCACCGTGGATTCAGAGCTACACAGGAAGTCTATCACGGATTGATAGACTTTTCAATCGGAGTGTTGCCGGGAGCAGGCCTCCGCGAATTGGTCCGCAAAAATGCCTAACAGGACACTACCGAAAACCTTGCAAGGCTGTGGGTATCCCGTTCAGAGCCGCTACGAAAACGATGCTTTGGTCCAAAGACCTGCGGCCCAAGCCATCGACATAGGCCGACACCGGAACAGAGGGACGTATGATGTGCAGTCAATCACTCGGTCCCAATGTGCTTCGGTCCGACACACCGAAGTAGCGAACTGTATTTCGCCTTTTCACCGCGGTGGCACCGACCGACGTAGCAAAGCCTCCATTCGTTGCGTGCTTCGGTCTTCACGGCCGAAGCGGGAAACGGCAGCTTATGCATCTTGGGCTGGGGCGGAGCGAAACGCCATCACAGTGACGACAAATGCCCCGCCAATCGACCCACGTTTTCGTGCACCAGGAGGGCGGGACCTTATGCACGAAGCGGCCGGGCCGGTGCCGTCGAAACTTCGGCGTGGACGTGCGAAGCTCGCCGTGGGTGACCACGTAGTCGCTGGGCGGGGCTCGGCCATCCAAGGCGGATGGAATTGGTCGGTGTGGGGCAGGTCGAGGCGGAAGATGCCTGATGGTTGAGCCGCCGAATCTGCCGAGTCGGCCAACGGCTAAAAGGAAACACCCCGGCCGGGCGCCCCGGAGGACGCCCGGCAAACTCCCGAGGCGTTTCCATGCTTCAGCGTCGCCGTCGGCCATGATCGCGGCCCATGTTGTAGCCCTTGATCGAGCCGGTTCGTTTGCCGGCGCGATAGATGCAGTAGCCGACTGCCCAGACGATGACACATAGAACAAGCACTCCTTCCACGATAGTCCTCCAGGTATTGGGGGTTGGTCGGTTGCAGCCCGTCACCGGGGCGACCTGGGGGCGGCATCCTCCAGCAGGTCGTTGATGTCGACATCGCCGGACTTCACCGATTTGAGCATGTCGATCAGCCCTGAGGCATCGAGGCTATTCAGGCCGGCGAGCGGCTTGCCGAACATCCTCTGTGCCAGCGTCTCGACGCGCCGAACACCCAGCCCGCGAATCTGCCGGGCGAGCTGCGTGATGTAGTCGAGCTGTTTGCTGCTGGCGGTGTGGCTCGCGTTGCCGTTGCTGGTTGTGGAATGGCCGTTGCCGCTGTGACGGCCTGTGCGGCCCGCTGGTGCGTCGTTGTTGGCGATGGGCTGCGGGGATATCCCGTTTGTTTGATGGCGTGAGAGCTCATCCTGGACGGCCTGACGGCAGGCTGTGTACGCTTTGCGGACTTGAGCGTGGAAGCCATCGAGGTCGTCGCGGAGCAGCTGCGCATCGAGCTCGACTTGAACGCTGCATGATGCGCCGACGGAACCGTAATCTGGCAGGCCAATCTTCTTCGACAAGCCGACGTTGAGGGTCATGGGCACGGGGTTCCTCCTTGTTTGAAATAGGGAACTGGAGTTCGGATAGCTAAACGTGATCCATGCCGCGGCAGGGGCCTCGGATGAGTGCCGGGCAGCGCCGATCGGGGCCGCGCACGACCCGTGACCGGCACTGCCCGGCGATTTGCTTGGTAGGGCCGGCGGGGACTGGAGTTTTGAATACGCTTTCAAACACCAGGGCACATCACCTACGCCGCCGCTGCAGCCGGCGGGATCTTTGGTAGTTCATCCACGAACTGCTGCCACGAACGCCGCAACTCCCGACGCAGTTGGCTGACCCGGGCAGCAGACACATCGAACTTCTTCGCCGTCTTGCCGGTCGATTCGCCGGTGGCAAGCAGTTCGGCGACCTGCCGATCCCGCTTCGGCAGTGACTGCAGCCACGCTGCGAAATCCATGCGTGTGGCGGCAACTTCAGCCGGGCCGGCGTTCTTGTCCTCGACTACGATTTCTTCCCAGCTTTTGCTGTCGACACTGGGACGATCGAGCCGCTCGACGGTGACGCCGTTGGCTAGCCTGCAAGCCCGGCTCATGACATCTCGGGAACCCTGGGAGCTGGCGACCTTCCGGCCCGACCGATAGCGACGTACGCCGTACCTCGCGAGCACCGTGGGATACGCCAACGATTCCCGACCGGCACGGGCTAGATGGACGAACATCACCAAGGCGGCGGCGATCACCTCAGCAACGGCTTCTTGCTTTGCGTCCGGGTCGAGATGGGCGAATCGCTGACGGGCGAAGCGGCGGATGCCGGGTAGCATCCGCAGGAACAACTGTTGCTGCTCGGGGGAGAGCGAGGGACGCGTCGGCTGTGGGCATGTACTCATGGGCGACCTTTCTGGAGCTTGGGCCGCCCGGCGAGGCGGCCACGTTGGGAAACGTGAAACCGCCCCGCCTGATGCGAGGCACGATGAACGCGAAACGAAGTCAGCCCGCCGGTCGACTGAGACGGTCGATCAGCAAGCTCCCAGAGCGGAAACGGCGAGTGGAATAGCTACGTCGTTTCCATCACTTAGATATGCCCCCATAAGCCCGTTTTTTAAGCTGTTTCGGGTCGGCGGAAGAAACCATCACCCGGCATAAGCGGCCCGTTTCGCCACGTTAGTCAGAATGCCAGCGGCGGGCTCAAGGAGGTCGGGGAGGTCGGGTTGGGAATGGCCGCGGCTCGGAACCTCGGCAAGCGGGCCTCCGAGATGGCATTGTGGCTGCATGGGTGATCTAACTTGGTCACTCGCCGTCCACCACGTCGTACACCCTCACGTAATCGACCAAGAACCGATCCGGCAACTTCGCCTTGGCGATGTCGCCGCCCCACTTCCCGATCTCGTCGCTCAGCTTGATATAGAGCGGCACTTGGCACACACCGCCAGCGTCAGTCCTCCACGTCTCCTTGCCATCCACGTAGAACACGTATTCATTGGGCTTCCACCATAGGGCGAACGTGTGCCAGCCTTCCATAATGCCCGGGATACGTCTCGTGACACCCTTGTGCCTGTGAGCCTTGCCGTAGCCGTCCCAATGCAGGTTATGCGCCACCCGATCGTCGAGCCAGGGCTTCTCCATGATGTCGATCTCCGTCCCGTCCCGGCCATCGTTGCCTACTTTGCCGACGCCGGTGTTGTAGAGCCAGAAGGCCGACCAATGCCCGGGCTGCTCCTGTAGTTTGATCCGAGCGACGTAGTACCCGTGAGCATGCTCGAACTTGCCCCGCGTGCGGACGCAGGCATCGAGATATCGGTCGCCGTCCTTGAGCGTGCTGATCGCCAGGCGGCCGTTGTCGATGGAGACGGCTTTCGGTGACCACCAGCCATCTCGACGCCGGTTGCTCGGCACATCCCATTTTGACGTATCCAGCTCGTCCCCCTCGAACTCGTCATGCCAGACGAGCTTCCAACTCTTGCCGCCGGGGAGCGACGGCAGTTGGTCCTCGGGCTCGATGGCCCGCGTCGGGACGACCAGTACCAGGAGAAGTGGGATCGTTGGCAAGGCTCTCATGAGTGTGGTCTCCGGCGGGATCGAGGGGCGAATTGTTACCTATTCTACCATTCGCTTACTTCATTCGGTAGAATCGAGGGCCGCCTGCTTCGAGGAATACCCGCATGTTACGAATTACCCCCTCTCGCACGGGAAATTGCGTGGCGACGCGTCCGAACCGCGTCCTCCAGGCCATTATAGCGACCGGCCGCCGCCGCCCGCCAGTGGGCCGACGCGGTGCCGGCTTGGACGGACCTGGAGATACCGGGAGCTCCGTCCTACGGGGAGTCGCTTCGCTTGTAGACGCGGACGTAGTCGATCTCCATCGTCTGCGGGAAGATCTCTTCGTCCACGCCCTTTTGCCCGCCCCAGCTCCCGCCGACGGCGATGTTCAGGATCAGGTAGTGGGGCCAGTCGAAGGGCCAAGCGTCGGGGCCGGTCCCCTCGTTCTCGTAAGTGAAGTACTTCCGCTCGTCGACGAAGAAGTCGATCTTCTCGCCGCTCCACTCGATGGCGTACACGTGGAACGCGCCGTAGGGCCGCTCGACGGTGATCTTCGCTCCCTTGTTGTTTCCCTTCTTGTGGTTGTACTTCGCCGTGTGGACGTTGGCATGGATCGTGTCGGGCTGGAAACCGACGTATTCCATGATGTCGATCTCGCCGCAGGCCGGCCAGCCCATCCGCGCCTTCGGCGCGCCGAGCATCCAGATCGCCGGCCACACCCCGCGGCCGCTCGGCAGCTTCGCCCGCACCTCGATCCGGCCGTAGCGCCAGGTGGCCGTGTCGCGCGTGGTCAAGCTGGCCGACGTGTACTCGGCCGTCTTCCGGCTCCCCTTCCAGTCGTCGGCCGACGCCCCCTCGCGGAACCGCGGGTTGGGAAACTGCTCCCGCCGGGCCCGCAGCGTCAGCACGCCGCCGTCGACCCAGCAATTCTCCTTCCGCCCGCGGGTGTAATACTGCAGCTCGCGATTGCGGATGAACCCTTCCTCGTAGCCCCACTTCGCTTCGTCGGGCAGCCCGGTGTCGTCGAACTCGTCGGACCAGGCGAGCTGCCAGTGTTGGGCGTTGGCGCGGCGAGGAAGACCGCCGAGCAGCATCGCGGCCAGGAGGAGTGCCGGAAGCAGACAGCGATGGAAGCTGTGACTTGCCATGTGGATTTCTTCCGTTGGATTGTGAGTCGGGGCGTGGTTGTGAATCCCATATGATAGCATGCCATGCGGTGCAAGTCGCGAGGGTTGTTTTCCCAAATGGGGACGTTGGGCCGTCGCCGCTGGCGACCTTTGGAGTGCGTCGTCCGTGTGGGAACTGATAGCGATCTGAATCGCTACTGATAGCGATCTGAATCGCTCACGACCGTCTTCGGTTGTCATGTGACATGAGTTCTAATCGTCCTCCAGCCGTCAGTGATATCATCGTCCAATGCCGGGTCACCGAGCTGCCAATGCCTCGACTGGTTCCGGATGGCGGACGGCAGGCCGCGCTGGGCGCGCAAGTCGCGGACTGCGGGTACCCAAGGCATAGAGGCATGGCATGAAGAACAACGCGACCAAGGCCTCCATGGTCAGTCCGCCGATGGCCCCAATGGCCATGGGCTGGAGCATGTCGGCGCCCTCGCCCAGGTTGAGCGCCAGGGGGACAAAGCCGATCATCGTGGTGATCGTGGTCATCAGTCGCGGACGGAGCCGCAGTTTTGCTGCGCGAAGAACGGCCTCGGTCGCACTGAGGCCCTGTTGCTGGTGCAACTCTTCGGCAAACGTCATCAGCAGTACGCCATCGTTCACGTTCAGAGCGATGACAACCAGAATCGCGATGACCACGGTCGCACCCAACGCCAGTCCCGACAGATAGAGCCCAAACACCAAGCCGGCCAGGCAGAATGGCGCGCTACCCAGAATCAGCGCCGGCAGCTTGAGGCTGTTGAACTGCACCGTGAGAACGATGAAGGCGAAGAAGACGGCAAACGCCACGACGGCCGTGACCGCCTGCCGCATATCAGCCATCAGCTCGGCCTGGCCGCCGAAGCCGAACTCGTAGCCCGGCGGGAGTTCCAGGTCATCGAGCGAGGCGCGCACGTTCGCCACGGCGGTCGCAAGGTCAACGCCGGCCGCGTTGGCCTCCACCGTAACCTGCTTGACCTGGTTCTGGCGAATGATCTCCAGCGGGCCGACGCCTTCGTGGATGTTGGCGACGTCACGGACGCGAATGGTCTGTCCTCCTGCATAACGTGCTTTTGGCTCATGGTCGGATGCCGTTGCGGAATGGGTCGTTGGGATCAAGGATCAAGGTGCCTTCGGCGGTAACGTAAGCCGAGCCGCGGATCCACGGCAGCACCCCATCCTCGCGCCGCTCGACCCAGCCCTCGAACTGCGTGCCGAGGATCCCCTCCTGCCGCCAGATTTGCCCGTCGGCCAGCCGGCCCTCGGCGGCCAGGCAAGCCATCTTGGCACTGGTACCGGTGCCGCACGGCGAGCGATCGAACGCCCCGCCGGGACACAAGACGAAGTTGCGGCTGTCGGCGCCGGAGTCGCGCGGCGGGCCCGAGAGCTCGATGTGATCGATTTCGGCGTTGTTGGTCCCGGTCATGCCCTCGCGTTGCAGCGCCCGCCGAATCCGCCACGCCACGTCGGTCAACTGATCGACGTTCGCCAATTCGAGTTCCCGGCCGCCGGCGTCGGCAAGGAAGAACCAGTTGCCGCCCCAAGCCACCTCGCCCGCGACTCGGCCCAGGCCCTCAACCTCGATGCTCAGGTCCGCCCGATGGCGGTAGCATAGCACGTTCTCGAACGCCACGGCGTAGGCGCCGTCGTATTGCACCCGGACCACGCCGACCGGTGTCTCGATGCGATGTTCTCCCGGCCCGATCCGCCCCAGGCGGCCAAGCGTCACCGCCACGCCGATCGTCGCGTGGCCACACATCTGCAGGCATCCGACGTTGTTGAAGTAGATCACGCCGGTCACGCAGCTCGGGTCGACCGGCTCGCACAGCAGGGCTCCGACCCAGACATCGGACCCGCGCGGCTCGTTGACCACCGCCGCGCGGAACGTGTCGGACTGCTCGGCGAACCGCTGCCGCCGCTCGGCAAGCGTGCCCCGGCCCAGATCGGGCCCTCCGCCGACGACAACCCGCGTCGGCTCGCCGGCGGTGTGGGAATCGATGAACTCAACCCGCTCGTTGTTCCAACTCGGCTCGGACATCGCAATCACTGGGCAAGAACAATGCGGTTAGGGAGCCTTCGAGGCAAACTCCCCGGGCAATGACCCTACCATATCCTGGGAGCACAGCGCCAGGAAGGCCGGTTGAGCGAAAACTGAAGAGTCGCGCGAGAGAAAAACCATCGAGGGGTGGTTGGGGCAAAGCGGCGAGGAACGAGTCGCGTGCCCCGGCTGCCGGAGATGTGCAATCGGTTCGCTTCAGCGATTTCGCAACGAGCCGGGGCACGTGGCTCGCACAGCTCATCACTTTGCCCCAGCCGCCGCGCCCGAAAAATGGACCAGTCCCCGGCCTGTCCATGAACGTCTACCGCTGGTCGAGCTGGACCTCAGGTGCTACAATCCGCCGAGAGCGGCCACACGATCCATCTTTCGGAGCGACGAGGAGGTTCCAACACACACCATGAAGATCACGCGCATTCAAGCTTACAAGGTCGAGTTGCCCCTACACGAGGGGTGCTACAACTGGTCGGAGGGGAAGTCAAGAACGCGAACACCGAGCGGCCCTGCTGCGCGCAGGTGGCAACGGTCGTCCAGATGCGCTCGCACCAGCGGCGGCCGGTTTCACTGCGCGTGCCTTGGGTGACGCGGCGGTCGATGACCACGAAGCGGATCGCTTGCTCGGCCAGGTTGTTTGTCGGATCGACGCCCGGCGTGGTGATGAACTGGAAGTAGGCTTCGCCGTGTTTG
>Ga0180430_10004125_pt1 | contig 12333 bp, 6 predicted proteins | sample SS_ome_9_FD_132999 | JGI IMG/M metagenome (GOLD analysis project Ga0180430, IMG submission 132999) | Hypersaline lake sediment archaeal communities from the Salton Sea, California, USA - SS_1_S_2 metaG | ecosystem: Environmental > Aquatic > Non-marine Saline and Alkaline > Hypersaline > Sediment... | reverse complement strand
TCGCGATCGGTCGTCCCATCGCATCGGCAACGGCCAGGGGATCGCGCTCGGGCGAAACCTCGAACCATTGCTGACCACTTCGATCGGCGGCCGGGACGGCGGCACGTGGATTCTCGACATAAACGATCCGCGTCACCAACTTGCCGGAAATCGCCAATTCCAGATCTCTTTGCGTGAGCTCGATCGGAATCGGGAATCGCAGTTCCTGTCCGGCCGGTGGATAGAGTCGGCCAATGACTTCGACCGTCGGATAGACTTCCGCACCTTCTTGCAGGTGGATATGCATCACTCGAAGACGATAAACTCGTCCGATGAGCATGCCAACCTTTTTCGCATCGCGAACCGGCGGATCGAACGCGCCACGCGTAACGGTCGAGACCATTGCCCCATCGGGCACTTTGATTTCGACCGGCTGAAAGTATCCTGCAAGCGGCTGATCGGTACGCAACTGCTGCTGACCGATCGCACCGGGCGGCATTCCCGGATCGCCCAGATAATGAACGACCGGCTGTTGCGCCACAGCCGACACACACAGGATCGTGCCAAGAAGCATTACGACGGTGAACCAACCCGCGATCCATCGCACCGGTCGCCACCGTTGAAGGCTCATAATGTAAGCCATTGTTGATTGAACCTTTTCGTCAAGGGAGTCCAAATCGTTTCTGTCCGTCTATAAGGAAGAGAAGGGAGGTTTTCTTCCATGATCTCCCCCCACTTCTCTTCCATGTTCTGCTATTTCACACCGACGCGAGCACAATTCAAAGGAAATCGTACTCGCGCCATTCTTCGCCTTGCTAGGCTTTATATTTTCCTTCCGGCCGACTTATTGCGTGCACGGAACGCCCGACTGCATCGGGCAGGTCGGCGAGCTGATCACGTGATTGCGATCGGCAAGCGGTCGAATGTTCGCGCCGATTCCCGGTCGCGTCGATTCGTTAATGAACGCATGGGTCGCAGGCTTCGGATAGCTCATGCCGGGCGACTGACGGACGTCGATTCGCATTCGCGGCGACGGACCCGGAATGTTTCGCCAAGTATGGTTCACCATCGTGTGACGTTGCAGACCGGCCGGGGCACCGTGCGGAATATGCATGGGACCGGGGATTCCGATCGGCGTGCCACTGTAAGGCATTCCGTAAGCCGGAGCCGTGTGACCGGCAACGTATTGATTCGGAACGCTCGTCGGGCCTTGAGCCATCGGACCGCCAGCAGGACCTTGGTAACCGGCAGCGGCGACTTGGCCGTCAACCATTACGTCCGAAGGAATCTGAAGGTCGATGTTACCGAGTCGTACGATCGCGAGAATCGCACCACGCTTGTCGGCTTCGACAACGGGATCGTCGCCCGGATCGAGTCGCGTGCTAACCAACGTGTCGACACCGGCCAGAGCAAGCTGCTGGTACTCTTTGTCGGGCATGTAGATAACCTTCGTGACGAAGTTACCCGTCCGAACTTGGTCGAAATCTTGTGCACTGAACTGAACCGGAATCGGATTGTGCGAAAGGAACGCTTCGGTCTTGGCTGTGACCGGAGCGATTTCGAGCGTCGGATAGAGCTCCGTACCTTCACGACCCGGGATGTTCGTAAGCTTCAGTCGATAAACGGCTCCCTGCGGGAAGTTATATCGACCGGGCGCGATCAGCGGCTCGGAAGCGAATTGACCGCCCGATCCACCGACATCCCAATTGATGACCATGCCATCGGGTCCGACAAACAGAATTTGCGACGTTCGCATTCCCAGACCGCCCATTGCGGCCATACCGGGCATCATCGGTCTGGTCGGGCATGCCATCACACCTGGTCCTGGGCCACCAACGCCGGGACCCGGCGCCATGATGCGCGATTCCGGAGGCAAATTGGTCGCTAGCGGACCTTTGCAACCGACCAGCAGGCTTACGCCCACAAAGATTGCCAATAATACCGAAAACTGGATTAATCTCATGATTTCCCCCTGTCAGTCACTCGCTTGAGATCCGACACTTCCACACCGTCGCATTACTTCTACGCCTTTATATACCGTAAGGGCGTGATACGAGCCGGAGCCGGTCGACAAAGCGACGATTGACACTTCCCTGTGTAAATGACTTCCCAAAAGTAAAGGAATTTGATGACAACTACCGCCTCAGCGGACGTACTAATCGAAAACTTCAGACAATTAACCGCTTAAATCGCGCCGATTGGCGTAGACCTGCTGCTTCCGCCCATTTACAATACCCGCAACGGTATTGCACCAGGCTTCCCAGCCCCAGCCATGTCCGCAAATCTGTCCGATTTACAAACGATTGTCGATATTAGTCCTTCTGATCTTTATTCGTCGGTTCACTACAATGCGATTCTTAGGCAAATCCGACATTACCCGCAAAATACGACCTAAAGCGTCCCGACTAGGCAAACTTGATTTGCCCAGTCTGCTTATCTTCGCATTTATTACTGTCGTAGTAGGGCTCAACGTTTCGAATTTCCTTAAAGCCACAAATTCCGAAAAGACAGATCAGGTCGAACATTCCAATTTATCGGCAAATTCCACCCAGACAGTCCAACACGATTCTGATAGTCGGCCAACAAATAGTCAGTTAAATGTTGCAAATCAACAGCTTGCGACTAGCGAAATGCCTCAGATCGACACAATAGCGACTCTTGGAAGTTCAGGCAATGTATTGCCCGCTAGTTATCCCAGCGCTGGTTTGCCTATCAGTCCGGTTGCATTACCAAGCCATCCGACGACGCCTGTTATTGCAGAAACCGCACCTGGATATGCCCGATCGGTGACAAATCCACCTACAAATGGAGCTCCGGGCACCTCCGCAGAGCCATTTGTCGATCCGATTGGTTCGTTCGACACAAGCGCACCACGTCTGATCTCGTCCGCACAGCGTCGATCGGAAATCGAACGACACAAGCGGCGAATGGAACTGATCGCCAAGCTCCAGAAGACCGACCAGATTACGCCTGACGAGATTGCACTTCTGCTTAAGGAATCGATCCATCTCAACGAAAACCGTCGTGCCATCACTGCGAAAGTCACCCATCGAGTCAACGTATTGGGATACCAAATGGTTGGTGGGGGAGACTATCTCGAGCAGCGAACGATCGACAAGCAGTGGATGCGACTCGAACTCAACTTGCAGATCGAAGATCAAGTCGTATCGCTAATTCAAGCGTGTGATGGCAATTTCCTCTGGACCTATAAGAGTATGCCCGGCTCGAAAGAGCTGCAAAAAGTCGATGTCGCCGCAGTCAACGCCGCTTGGCAATCGAAGTCCGGCGCTCGTCGCGCACAAGTCTCCGCTCGATTCGAGATGATGCCCAGCTTGGGCGGATTGGCGAAATTCTTAAGAGCACTCTCGTCGAATTTCTCTTTCAATCGGGCACAACGAGACCATTGGGGAAGCGACAAAGTCTCGATATGGAAGATCGAGGGCTCGATCTTGCCCGGTCGATTGAAAAAACTCGCACCCGAACTGAAAGAAGCGATCGACTCGAACGAAGAGATCGATCTCGATGACATTCCTGCGCAAATTCCCAACTATGCCCGTTTTTACATTGGGCAGGATGACCTATTCCCCTATCGAATCGAATATCACCGAGTGCCGAACCCGTATGCCAATGAAAACGAGATTCAGGCTGACCGAACGACCGAGATTGTCTTCATGCAATTTTACGACGTTGTCTTCGAACGACCGGTCGATATCTCGCGATTCGATTACCAACCTCCCGAGAACGTCGAGGCCGTCGACGTTACGAGCACGTACATCAATTCTCTGAAGCGGTAATCGTGGGAAAGTTGCTAGTGGTTCGTGACTAGCATTCTTGGGAATAGCTGGAAACTCTTCTTATCCTTGACGATGGAACTTCGCAGGGATATACTCGGGATTAAGTTTCATTTAACCAATTGCAGGAGAAATCGATGTTTCATAAAATCCCTTATTCGGTCGACATTGATATGATTTCCGGGGCGCTCGATTCACCGGATAATGTTTATGATCGACATCTTAGCGCGATGGTCGATATGTATGAAGACCAGGCGGCGGCCCAAGCCTTATTAGCCGACGATCCGGTTATTTATCGCGTCTACGAGAAGAAGATGCCCGAGCTGGCCGGCGAACTGCAATGGTGCATGAGCGTCACCATGCCGGGCAAGATCGGTCGCGAATATTATATGACCAAGGGACACTTCCACGAAGTCCGCGAGACGGCCGAGATCTATCTCTGCGTGCGTGGCGAAGGCTTTATGTTGATGGAGACCGAAGAGGGAGAAACCGTCGCCGAACCCCTGCGCAAGAACGCCGCCGTCTACGTACCCGCCAGCTGGGCGCATCGTACGATCAACACGGGCGACGAGCCGCTAATCTCGTTCTGCGTCTACCCGGGCGATGCCGGCCACGATTACGGCTCGATCGAAACGGCCGGTTTCAAAAAGCGAATCGTCGAGATCGACGGTAAGCCAGCGATTATCGATAACGAGTGACAATCCTCGATATTCCATCTATGTAAATCAAAAAATAAGCGGTCGGGCAACCTCGACCGCTTATTTTTTATCACGAAGAAATGCAGTGCTGCATTTTTGAACCGACGACAAGCCTTGCGCAAAGCTCGCAAAATACCCACCTTTGCTCTAGATCGAACTATTTGCCAGAAAACGCCCGCGTAATGCACAAAACCGGCAATTTCGGTAGATTCGGGATTTTCCTCTTTCCGATAAGAGACTAAGTAGAGCAGTCGAACGACGAGGGGGGAAACTCGACGCTTCGAAATTCACCTTGTAATATATAGTGTTTTTCGTTACATTTCTCGCGATTAAGTGTATGAAAACCCTCCTACCGTCCGCCGATTCGTTTCATTTATTGTGCGTCAGTTCATTCATGAGATCGGCCCGCGTTCAAGCGCCAGACAGCTTCTGGAAAGGCCGACTGCATGAACGGATGATCGGATAAGGTTTTCTGCCTGGGAGTGAGAGAATGTACCGAACAATCAGCATCCTAAGAGTTTCGCTTTCGGCGTTTCTTGCGGTTCATATTTTATTCATATTCCAAAGCGACGTGCTGGCGACGCCCGAGCCGATTCGTGCGCTACCGGCCAGCAGCGCGTACGCGCTGCACGCCTCGCCGCCGGCGGGGCAAGCGACCGCGCCGACGTCGATCACACGTCCGCTGGCGAATCGTCCGAATACGCTTGGAGCGGCCTTTACGGGAATCAATTCCGGCGCCGGCCGTGCGTTTCAGCTCGATCCGGCGTTGCAGACCCGAGCGGCTGCTTCTCGGCCGACGAATTTCAATTCGTGTGGCGCGTCGTACGAATCGCCTCCGGCAGCGCATATGCCGCCGCCCGATTATGTGACCGCCCGAACTCAGCCCGCTTATGGCCGTTCGATCTACGAAACGGGACTCGGTAGCGAGCCGATTTCGCTAACCGGTCCGGAAATCGGCACACCGGTTGAATCAACGATTGCACCGATCGACCTGAATCCATGCGGCACCTACGAATGCATTACAAAGGCTCCGTGGGGTTTCCATCTGTTGCCCAGCCAGATCCTATTTCAATCGTACCTGGCCGGTGTTCACGAACCGCGAATTGGCGCACAGTGGTACCAGGAACGCGACTTGGATCACGGCCTGTGGGATTCGTCACTCGGCGGAAGGGCGGGACTCTTCCGCTGGGGAACCAACGCGGGTCGATTCTCCGAAGGGATTCAGCTCGACGTCGAAGGTGCGGCATTTCCGCGGATGGATTTCGATCCCGATTACGATCTAGACGTCAACGCGACGGACTTCCGGATCGGCGGCGGACTGACGTTCCGCAAGCAGCGATGGGAAGGAAAGCTATCGTATTATCATCTTTGTGCCCACCTGGGCGACGAATACGTCCTAGCCGGCCGTCCGGGCACGCGAATCAATTACATTCGCGATTCGATCGTGCTCGCACTAGGTTTCTGGCTACGTGACGACCTGAGGCTCTATTCCGAAGCCGGGTATGCCTTCAAGACCGACGGCGGTGCCGAGCCGTGGGAATTCCAGTTCGGCTTCGATTGGTGCACGAGGGAACCGACCGGTTTTCGTGGCGCGCCGTTCTTTGCCGTCAATGGTCATATCAGCGAAGAGAACAACTTCAGCGGGCACGTCACGGCCCAAGCGGGCTGGGCGTGGCGAGGCGTCGACGGGCATCTCGTCCGCATGGGCGGGTTCTATTACAATGGCAAGGATAACATGTACGAGTTCCACAACAACCACGTCCAGCAAGTCGGCGGCGGTATTTGGTACGATTTCTAAATCGCGCCCGAGATATAAAAAAGAAAAACGCGTCCGGATCGTTATCGAATCCGGACGCGTTTTTTATTTGAGTCGCGAAGCGACGCCCGCAGCTATCGGCTGTAGCCACTTCGTGGCTTAATTATCATTTACCCCATATCGATTTCGTACCCCTTGCGAGGTTCGCGACTTAGCATGGCTGCTGCTTCGGCGTCGCCTTCGATCGTTTCGGTTTCGGGATTCCACGTGAGCGGGCGATTCAAGCGGAGCGAGATGTTCGTCAAATGGCACGACGTGATCGTGCGATGCTCAACCTCGGCCGACGCGACGGGTGTTTCTCGCGACTTGATGCAATCGAAGAAGTTCCCCATGTGGTCCGTGCTGGGCCGTACGCGCCACGCATCCTCGGGCAGCGGGTTCTCGGCCAACTCTTCGACCGGCTTGCCGTAAACCCCACCGCGGTTGACGAAAACCTTCCCCTTATCGCCGATGAACATAATGCCGTCGCGATTGTACGTCGGAATCTCTTCGGGACAATCGTCGCCGAACAGCCACTTCGATTGCTCGGGCGTCGTCTCGACGTTTCCTTCGACCCGGCCGTAAATTCGACGGGCATTTATCGCCGAGAAGTATAGCACGTCGATCCCCGACGCGTATGTCATGCGTGAGAAGAATCGGTCGGGTGTATTGAAACATTCCGCTTTGCCTTCGTTCGGGAACAGACCGCGAGCATCGACGCGAACCGGGCCCGTGTTGTCGCAATCCATTCCCCAATGGGCGATATCGACGTGGTGATTTCCCCAGTCGGTAATAATACCACCTGCGTACTCGTACCACCAGCGGAAGATCTGATGCGTCCGGTAGGACGTGTAGTAATGATCGGGAGCTTGCCCCTGGTAGAGATCCCAATCGAGCGATTCGGGAATCTTCTCTTCGGCGAAAGGTCCGCCCTTGGTGCTATAGTTGGGAAGCGCGACCCAGACTTGTTTCAGTTCGCCGATTCGTCCGTTGCGGACGAGCTCGACGGCCGTCTGGAAGCGGCGATCGCTTCGCTGCATCGTGCCTGTCTGAAAAATGCGACCGGTCTTCTTGACGACGTCGCAAAGGATCTTACCTTCATCGACAGTAAGTGTTAGCGGTTTTTCGCCATAGACGTCTTTGCCCGACAGTAGTGCCTCGACGTTGATCTTGGTGTGCCAATGATCGGGCGCACCCTGAATGATCACGTCGATGTCGTCACGCTCGAGTACTTTGCGATAATCTTGGTAAACGTCGGCGTCTTTCGCCGCTCCGTTGCGGAAACCTTCCGCATGCCGCATATCAGCATCACAGACAGCAACGATTCGTCCGAATCGCTGGGCCCAACGCGAGACCCCACTACCGCGTCCGCCAACCCCGATGCACCCAATCGTCGGCTTCTGATCGTCCGTCTCTTGCGCAACGGCACCTTCGGCGGTAAAGATATATGGAACGGCAAGCGATGCGGCCGAGGCCTTCACAAACCGACGACGTGTGATCGATTTCATCAAATAAGCTCCTGCGATGGGAAATCGGGGGATGTTGGGGAATGATATAGAGTTTCTATTCTAACAGGCAGCAAGGCGGCGCGTCAAATATTTTTGTTGACGATGCAATAATTGAGAACAAAAAAACCGTCAATTGCAGCATTTCAGCAGGATGTAGTTCTTACCTCCCGCGATTGTCGTTTTTTTCGGCAGGGCAATCATTGGTATCTAAGCGACGTCCGCGCGTAAAAAAACCGCCACCGGCCGGAAGTAACTCGGCCGATGGCGAACGTGTGAGGTGATATTATCGTTTTTAGTAACCAGTCATCGCTCCACGGGGACGAGCCCCGTGGCGGGAAGTTGACTCATTTCGCTCGGGCGTTTGGAATTTCTAGCACTTCGCGATCAACCGATCCGTTAGCGATTCATACCAACGAAGAAGCTGAAGATCTGCGTCCGGTCGGTCGGCTCCTTCGAGACCGGGAACGCGAAGTCGAACGCGATCGGGGCCGGGCCCATCATCGGGACCGAGATCCGGAAACCGAAACCGACGGCCGCGCGGAAGCGGTTGCTCCATTCGGTAAGGGTTGGCTCGACCGTACCCGAGTCGCAGAAGACGACGCCTCGGAGCATGTCGTTCGCCGACAGCGGGAACATATACTGAACCGACGCTAGGAGCTGGAACTCGCCACCAACGATGACGTTACCCGCCCCGGGAGAATAGACGACCGGCGACGCTCCTCGGAAATCGAAACCGCGAATTGTCGTGAAACCACCCGCGAAGTAATGTTCGTAAACCGGCGTGTCGGGGCCGGTCCAACTTCCTTTGCAGGACAAGCTCAGAATGTGGTGTCCCGAATCGTCGATCCGTCGACCTAACGTGATATACTTTCGGTAATCGACTTCAACTCTCGGGTAGACGAAACTACCGACGACCTGCTCGAAGGCGACCTGAAGCATGTGACCCTCGGTCGCCAGATACGGACTGTCGCGCGTATCGTGCGTCAGCGAGCCGAGAAATCCAAACAAGCTATTGTTTCCAAGTACTTCGTTGATCTCTTGGATATTCGGATCGATCGGGTTGTAAATATCGACGTCCGACATTCGCATCGTAATGCCGCCGGTCAGGTCGTGGGTAAACTGATAACCGAACGAGATTCGGCCACCCATTCGTTCTTCATCCCATTCCAGATAGAGTCGATTATAATACGAGGCACTAATTCCGAAGCTGATGTTCGTATCCATCAGATAGGGCTCGTTGAACTGAACCATGTATCGCTGGACTTCGGTACCGGGGATCGCTTCCATGCGGAAGTGCTGTCCGGCTCCACGCCACGCGACACCGTCCCAAATCTCGTCCCAACTGTTGGGCCAACGACGCCAATCGAAGTTTCGTTCATCCAAAACGATCGAACCGACCAGGCCCGCGTCAGAGTTAACACCAACGCCAAACTGCAGTCGACCGGTCTGCGTCTCCATCGCGTCGATCCCCACGTTCAGCGGTCGCGTGTGAAGCGGACGCGTTAAGACTTCTTCGTCGGGATCGGTTAAAAAGACGGAATCGGGCTGAAACAAACCGCCTTGGGTCGGGCCAGGAATCGCCGGCGCCACCGAGGGGTCGGTACGAATGGCCGGCGTGGGCTGATTGATCGGCGGATTCATCGGCTGATTGAACGTCCCTGCCTGCGGCTGCGTCGCGCCAGGCACAACGTAGTGTTGACCGTAGGGTGGCGCGACCGCACCGGCGGTTGGTTGTTGACCGCCATTGGTCGCAGTTTGATTCATTCCCTGCGCCGGCTGATGATAGTGACCTGCCGGCTGCTGCTGATTAACAACCGTATTTTGTGGCGTGACGTTTGTGGGCTGCGTCCGGGGCATCATGTTCGGCGCGGGCATGCTCGCGGCATGGGGCGATTGCATCCCTGCAGTTGCTGCCGGCGGCTGTCCCATCGTCTGCGTCTGGCCGACCACGTTTTGCGCCTGCGGCGGTACGCTTGCCTGCGGAACAAGGTTTTGCGCGGGCACAACGTCGCCCGCCGTTGCACTGCTCATTCCAACAGCCGCTCGAACGTTCGAGCTGTTCGAAAGCGGAACGTCGCCTGCGACAGCACCCTGCACGCTCGGAGGTATCCAATTCAAGTTGCCACCACCCTGCGTATTTTGTGTGCCCGACAGGTCCGACGCCGCGCTGACGGCAGCAACCGGTCGAACGTTTCCGCCGACGGGTGTGCCAACCGGAGTGTTATATTCGGCACGTTGCACCGAAGAACCGGACCAAGAGTCGCTCGACTCGTAGCTGGCTCGCACGACACCGCTTGTACGGCTCGGACGCGCGGGGAAGCGATCAGAACTACTCCAGCCACTTCCGCTTAAATCGCCAACCGAAACGACACTACCACCGGCAGAGCCACTCTCAGGCGTTTGGCCGCGGAAGTCGACTCCAGCCTGGCGCAAGACCGAAGCCGGAACCCGTGGATCGGCCGCTGGCACCTGCGGAACTGCAGGAATTGCATGCGGCTGAACGGCCGGCTGGGGCGCGGGCATCGGCGGCGCCGCATGGGCGGCGGGCACGATCGGCGACGGCAATGTGTATGGATTTTCTTCAACGGGGGTCGCGGGAATCGATTCGTCCTGTGCTAGCGGTCGGACCGGAATCGTGAAGTTCAGCGTTGCGCGACCGGGAACCGTCTGGCGATCGACCTGATATCGCCACGGACCGGTCGGAACGTAGGATTGCTCGTTCTGACCCCGATACTCCGTGTCGCGGTCGGCCAACTGTGTTTCGTTCATTTCATCCGGATCGGGCGGATTGAGTACGAATCGCGGCTGCAACCCTCGCTGCATATCTTGCAAGAAGAGACCGGACGCACGGAACCGCCGCTCGCTATCTCGAAGCTTCCGGATGTCGACGATGTCGCCCGGCTTGAGCGACGTTCGGTTGAGCAGCGTCGTAATCTGTGTGTGCGGATTTTCGCCGCCGATATTGATATCAATCCGGCCGACGTGATAACAATCGCCTTCGTTGACGTTATATACAATATCGATCTGTGGCTTGACCGTTCGACGCTGATCCCGAGGATCGCCGTTTAAGAGCCATTCCTGCTCTTCGAGCGACATATCGACGTAACGGAGTTCGGGTTCGATTGCCGCAAAGACGTGTCCGATTCTACCGTATCGTTCCTTGACCTCTTCGGCATCTTCCTGCAACTTCTGCTGGTTGAACGGTTCGCCACCGACGAGCTCGACTTTTGACTTGAGGTAATCGGATTCGTAACGCTTGTTTCCGATAAATCGCACGTCTCGAATATGGAATTGCGGACCCTCGTGAATGACGAACTTCAACGTCATCCATGTTCGCGCTTCGTTGAAATTGATGATTCGCCCGACGCGGACGGCATGGTAACCGAGTTTCTTATAATACGCTTTGATGCGATTTTCATCGCCCGCGATCTTCTCGTAATCGACCTCGCCACCGAGCATCCAGAGGACGCCGGCAGTCGATTCGATCTGCGTTTTCAGTCGTTGATCGGAAACGATCGTATTTCCTTCAAAGCTGGTCCAAAGGATTTTTTGACGGGGACCTTCATGGATCAGGAATACCGCACGTCGGTCTTGGAGGCGGTTTCCTTCAGCGATCGTCACCCTCGCTTTACTATATCCCTTGCTATGATAGTGCTGCTCGATTCGGCGTCGCGCGTCGGAAACCACGACCGGATCCATCGACTCGCCAACTTCGATTCCCGCTTTTTCTTCAATCGTCGATCGCCGCTCGCGGACGTTTCCGATGAATTTGATCTCTGCAATGATCGGTCGTTCGACAACTTCGAACTGGACGATCACGCCACCCTCGACCTGCTGCTTGTAGGGTGTAACCTTGACGAACATTCCGCTCTGCATCAGGCGCCGAACGTCGTCTTCAAGACGGGCATTATTGAGCTCGCGTCCCGTTCGGGTCTTCACGCCGCTTAAAATTCTCGACGTTGGGACCGCACGATTGCCCGTAATTCGAACATCGAGCACCATCGGCTCGGCAGGTGCGGCTTCGGGCGCTCCGCCGGCAATGTCCGACATCCGAGTGCTGGGCACACGCGCCGAAAGCGGAGCACCGGTTGTCATGGCGGCTCGCGACGCACGGTGCACGGGCTGACCGGTCGGACAGCCGCCGGTTGGGCAACCGGGCCCGGTCATCATTTGAGCGACCGCGTCAGTCGGTGCGCTTGTTCCGATCAACATCGCGAGAAACGCGACGGCGATGATCATCAAAATCGGCCAGCCTCGCTTACCGTTTGTAAAATTCGCCCGTGGGCGAGAAAAGAGCGAAACGCCTTCGGTTTGATGCTTCATGCTATTAGCCATGGCGGCACTTTCGTTCATGGTTTTTATCCCAAAAGAATCGAGACACCGCGCCGCATGTCCTATTTTGAATGTATTGCCTCAACAGTGAAGCTCTATACATCCTTTTATGCATTGTGGCATTTTTACGCCACAACAATGGACTTTGGGCGCGGAGATTTGCCCATATAAATTCAAAGTTGCGTAGAGATACGAAATTTGCCCCGATCCATCAAGGCGAATTTCGAGGG